>Ga0131853_10015278_pt1 | contig 14049 bp, 10 predicted proteins | sample TergutLab28metaG_FD_92764 | JGI IMG/M metagenome (GOLD analysis project Ga0131853, IMG submission 92764) | Labiotermes labralis P1 segment gut microbial communities from Petit-Saut dam, French Guiana - Lab288 P1 (version 2) (version 2) | ecosystem: Host-associated > Arthropoda: Insects >... | reverse complement strand
TTGATGGCGACATCCATCAGGTGCCCGAGCTGTGCTTGACGCAGGGGCTTGGAACCATCATGGAGGCTCGCCAGCTAATCCTGATCGCCACCGGCGCGGGCAAGGCCGAGGCGGTGCGTCAGCTAATCGAGGGCGATGTCTCGCCGGAGTGGCCAGCCACCGTCATGCAAAGCCACGCCAACGCCCTGGTTCTGATCGATGAGGCCGCCGCATCCCTGCTTTCTAATATCTGTGTCTCCTGCGGCCAAATCTCGGTGAAGGTTGGAAGTTGAGGCAACTTGTTCTGTTGCGTCACGCCAAGGCGGAGCGCTTCGGCGAGACCGATGAGGCGCGGGGGTTAGCCTCGCGCGGGCGCTTGCAATCTCCGCAGGTGGGCCGCTTGCTGGCTGCGGTTGGACTCGTGCCTGATCTGGCTTTGGTTTCTGCCGCGCAACGCACCCGGCAGACCTGGGCGCTGGTTGCCGCCGAGTTGGGGCAGGCGGCCAGCCCGGAGGTGCGGTTCCTGCCGGAGCTGTACCTGGCCACCGTGACCGAGACTTTGCGCATCCTGCGCGGTGTAGATGAAGGTCTACATACGGTCTTACTGGTGGGTCACGAGCCAACCATGTCTGCCACTGCCGCTTATCTAGCAGGCCCCGACTCCGACCTTGGCGCGTTGGCACAGGTCCGTGTCGGCATTCCCACCGCCACCTACTCGGTGCTGGTCTCGCCCCACACCTGGTCAACCTGGGATCGATCCACCGCCCAGCTAACCCAGGTAACGCGACCTACGACCTGACCATCATTGATGTTAGTATCATTAGCGTTAGTATCACTGATGTTAGTATCATCAATGTAGGCAAGGAGGGAAGATGCGTGCATTCGTTGGTCGCACGCGTGAACTGAGCCTGTTAGCTGCCCAACTGGAGCGAGTGCAGCGCGGCGGAGATCGACCGGGACGGGCTGTGGCAATTCGGGGGCGGCGCCGTGTTGGCAAAACCCGGATGGTGTTGGAGTTTGCCCGTCGCTCGGGACTTCCCAGTTTTTACTTCCAAGCCACGAATGCGCCTGCGCCATCAGAGCTTGCCGAGTTTGCTGGCGAGCTAGGGCGCTCTGGCTTGCCCGATGTATCAGACCTGTCGACGCCGACGTCCTGGCCCGCCGCATTGCGGCAGTTGGCGGATGTGCTGCCCGGCAATGGCCCGACCATCGTAGTGCTTGACGAGGCGCCCTATCTGGCGCGCAACGATCCAGGGTTTGAGGGCGCATTACAGGCGGCCTGGGATCAGCGACTCTCGCTAAAGCCGCTGTTGTTGATTCTTATTGGCTCAAACCGGGCTGAAATGGAGCGACTCACCACGGCCGGGCGGCCGTTCTACCAGCGGGCCACGGAGATGCCGCTCGGTCCGCTGACGGTCGCAGATGTTAAGGAGTTGACTGGCCTGGACGCGGCCGACGCTATCGACGCCTATCTGGTTACCGGCGGGTTGCCGCTCATCTTGGCAGACTGGCAAGGTGGCATGTCCATAAGGGAGTTTTTGCGGACGCAGGTTTGCGATTCGCTGTCGCCCCTGGTGGTTTCGGGGGAAAGGATGCTCACCTCCGAGTTTCCCTCTGAGGTGCAGGCCAAGACCGTCTTGCGGGCCATAGGCTCGGGAGAAGCGACCTTTGGTGGGATTCAGAGTGCGGCCGGTGGAATCAAAAGCACCTCGCTGAGCCGATCGCTTAAGGAGTTGATCGAGCGGCAAGTGGTGGTGGCGGATGCCCCCTTGTCGTGTGCGCCATCGACTAACACACGCTATCGGATAGAGGATCCGTTCATGCGGTTCTGGCTGCCGTTCCTGGCTGACGGGATTCCGCGCATCGAGGCTGGGCAATCAGACCTGGTGTTGCAGCGCATTGAGCGTGCCTGGGCTTCCTGGCGGGGACGGGTGGTAGAACCGGTGCTGCGTGAACTGCTCGCAGCTAGGCGGGACTTGCTGCCCGATGGCACCGCTGAGGTGGGTGGCTGGTGGACCAGGCGCAATGATGTCGAGGTGGACCTGGTTGGTGCAGATCGGTGGCCAGTGGCCCGCACGCTGACCTTCTTCGGCTCGATCAAGTGGCGAGAGAACCGGGAGTTTACTAGCGCAGACCTGAGCGGCCTGCGGGCCGCTTGCGCTCGGGTACCCGGCGCCACTGGCGAAGCCCCGCTGGTGGCGATGTCCCGAACGTCGGTGGCCCCGCAGGTACTCGCCCAAGGAGTAACGGCCATCACCGCAGATGACCTGGTTTAGCGCCTCGCCGCCCGTTGCTCAACCGACGGGAGCGCCATCTGGCGACACTTGTGACTGCCGAAGCTGCCGGGCACTTTCTTTTTGCGAGAGTGCGAATCAATCGTGGCGGTGGGGTTGATTGGTTTGGTGGTGACAACGCTTCTTCATCGCTTTCAACAACGGGCATCTGAGCGACGCGCACCTGAACCGGCCGTAGTGCCGCTGCGCCATTTTGTGCGGAGTGAGGCGAAGGGTTGAGTAGGGAGCTTGTGGCCCGCTGTCGCTCGTTCCTGCCCAGCCACCTGGTGGCGGTTCAACCAGGGGAGGGTGCTTAGCCCTAGTTTACTCGTCATTCCGCGACCATTGGCCGGAGGTCAGGCTCGGGCAGATCATTGAGGGGGCTGACCCTGGCACAGACCCGAGCCATGACCTGACCTTCGTGCTGCGAGGCACCACCGGCCCCGTACTCGACTAGCGCAAAAGTGATACTGAAATCAGCGCAAAAGTGATACTGAAATCAGCGCAAAAGTGATACTGAAATCAGCGCAAAAGTGATACTGTGACCGGATGAGTCAGTATCATGGCAGGGTAGCGGACCAGATCGTCACTCGGGCATTGACCACCTTCGGGGCCGTGGTCATTGAAGGCCCGCGCGGTTCTGGTAAGACGACGACCGGCCTGGCACACTCGGCTAGCTTCGTACGGGTTGACTCTTCGCCGGCGATCCGCACAATGGCTGAGGCTGCGCCGGAGGTTGTGTTGATGGGCGAAACTCCAAGGCTCATCGACGAGTGGCAGTTCGCCCCTGCGCTTTGGAATGCGGTTCGACACACTGTGGATGAACGGCGCACCGCTGGACAGTTCATCCTGACTGGTTCGGCCACCCCTGCTGACGATGTAACTCATCACAGTGGCGCCGGACGATTCCGGCGGATCATTCTTCGGCCCATGTCACTAGCAGAGAGTGGGGACTCAACCGGTGCAGTCAGTTTTGTAGAGTTATTGGCGGGGAGCAAGATAGCTGCAATGGGAGGGGCAACAGTTCCAGAGTATGTGCGGTTAATCATCCGAGGCGGTTGGCCCGCCCTGGTGGCCGAGCCGGAGAGGTCGCCAAGCGAATATCTTCGGTCCTACCTGGCTGACGTCACCCGCGTCGATCTTGCCCTCGCCGGGCATCGGGTAGATCCCGCTCGGATGGGAGCTTTGCTGTATGCCATTGCGCGGAACACCGCGACAGAGGCGCCAGCCGCGCGGCTGGCCGGTGAGGCTGAACTGGGTAGCGTCGATGATGTGGCAATGTCGGCACAAACGGCGCGAAAATACCTCGATGCGTTAACCAGAATTCATGTCCTAGAGGAACAACCGGCCTGGGCCGTACACCTGCGCTCGGCTATCCGCACTCGGGTCTCGCCGAAGTGGCACTTTGTTGACCCATCGCTCGCTGCCGCCGCCCTTGGTGGTACCACAGAGACGTTGTTGGCCGATCCGCAGACACTCGGGTTCTTGTTTGAGTCGCTAACGGTGCGAGATCTAAGAATCTACGCAGATGCCGTCGGTGGCCTGGTCACCCACTACCGTGATGAGAAGGGCCACGAGGTTGATGTTGTTGTGGAGTTCCCAGATGGACGATGGGCGGCCTTCGAGGTGAAGCTGGGCGGAGAGGCTGCCGTCGATGCAGGTGCAGCTGCGTTGCAGGCGCTTGCTGCGAAGGTGACAGATCAGCGAAGGGAGCGCCTTATTTCGTTGAGTGTTATCACAGCCGGAAACTTGAGCTATACCAGGCCCGATGGGGTCAACGTTGTGGCCTTGGGACATCTGGCCCCATAACGGCTCGATAACGTCGAGTTGTGAACTAAACAGAACATCGACGGAAAGCTACCGATTTTCTAAGTGACCTTCCCCTGGTGCGCCCAGCCGCGCACACTTGGCCTTACTCCCTGGTAACCGTTTACCAGCCCCAACTATCAAGGGAAAGTCGATGAAGACCATCAAACGCACCAATGGCGTAGCGGCGATAGCTAGCGTCGCACTGTTGAGCGGCCTGCTGTTGGCCGGTTGCAGCGACGACACCCCGGACGCCGAGCCTACGCCCACCCCGGATGTGACCGAGACGCTCGAAACCCCCACCCTGCCCGTCGAGACGTTCACCACCCGCGAGGTGACCGATGGCCGCACCACCTTCACCCAGGTGATTAACGTAAGCGGCCCCACACTCTCGTTCACCGAAGGCTCCGGTGTCGAGATTCTTGAGGTTGATGGCCTCGCATTCCTCGACCGCAACGGCAACGGCGCCCTCGACGTATGGGAAGATTGGCGCCTCGACTCCATGACCCGCGCGAGCGCCCTGGCCGCCGAACTGTCCATCGAGCAGCTTTCCGGTCTGTTCCTCTTCGGCCCCCACGAGTTCGGCATCGCCGATGGCCTCTCGGAGAACCAGATTGCCTATATCGGTGACGGCCATGTGCGTGCCGTGTTGCACGCTGGCGACAACAACATCACCGACTCTGTGCGCTGGGTCAACCAGATGCAAGCCTTCGCCGAGGGACTTGACGGTATGCACATCCCCGTCATCCTCGCCTCCGACCCCCGCTCCACTCCGTGGGGTGGTCATACCCTAGTCCTCGACCCCGGTCACTTCGCCACCGTTGGTGGCGGTGACGTGATCTCCCAGTGGCCCGAAAACCTTGGCATCGCCGCGACACATGACGCCGATCTGGTTGAGCAAATGGCCGCCATGCAAGCCCGCGAGTATCGCGCGATGGGCATCTCCTGGGCGCTTGGCCCACAGGTTGACCTTGCCTCCGACCCGCGCTGGGGCCGCAACTGGCAGACCTTCGGCGAGGATGTAGACATGAGCGCGGCCATGAACGCCGCCTTCGTGCGCGGGATGCAGGCGGGCGGCGTCGCCACCACCTCCAAGCACTTCCCGGCTGACGGGGCAGGCGAGGGCGGTCGCGTCTCGGCTAGCCTCGACGGTTCCGGCGCGTTCTCCGTATTCCCTGGCGGCGCCCAGCAAGACCATGTTGACGTCTTCCTGGCCGCTATGGACTCCGGGGCCATCATGCTTAGCTTCGCCACCGACGTAGATGAGGACGGCAACTCGATCTGGGACGGCGGCGACGCCTGGCCCGCCTCCTACAACCCCGCCGTGATTGACCTACTGCGCGACAAGGGCTACGAGGGCGTCATCATGACCGACTGGTTCGTGCCGGCTGACCCCGATCGCGCCATCCTGGGCCAAGGTCGCCGCTGGTTCGTCGAAAACCCGTCCTGGTACGGCGATGGCCCCCTGGAGTCGTACTACATCATCGCCGCCGGTGTGGACATGTTCGGCGGTATCTCCAACCTGCAATCCATCCTGGACGCTTACGACGTGTGGGCAGAACGCCACGGTGACGATGACGCCGACGCTCGTTGGCGCCAGACCGGTACTCGCGTGCTGAACATGATCTTCGACGCTGGCCTATTCGAGAACCCGTTCCTCGACCTGGAAGAGTCGCTGACCATCGCCGGTAGCCAGGAAAAGATGGATGCTGGCATCGCCGCTCAGCTCGCCTCCGTGGTCATGCTGAAGAATGACGACATCATTTCGCCATCGGTCGCCGCAGACCTCTCCGATCTGACCGTCTACATTCCGAGCAACTACAGCCGCGCCTTCAACTGGCAGACCGACTCCTTCATCCTGACCGAAGGCCCCGCCCTGAACGTTGAAATGGTTGAGGGGCTGGTGGGCCGCGTTGTCATCGATGAGGCCGTGCTGAACGCCGAGGGCGACGCGGTAGAGGAATTCCTCACCCCGGACCTCTCCGATGTTGATTTAATCATCGTCGGCATGACCACACCGAACCCCGGCGGCGGCTTCAACCCTGCCACCGGAGAATTCTTCCCCCGGTCGCTACAGTGGCGTCCATACACGGCCGATGGCCCGAACGTGCGCCGAGTCTCGCTCGCGGGCCGGATGCTAGAGGACGGCACGCGCGAGAACCGCTCGTACTTCGGCGCCACCGGTACCGTAGACAACGAGAACCACCTTGACACCCTGGTGCGCGTTCACGCCGCCGTTCAGGCCGCAGGCCGGGACATTCCGATCATCGTGGCCCTGCACGGTAGCGGGCCGGGCACCTTCGTGCCGACGGAGATCTACGAGCTGGCCGATGCCATCATCATCGGTTATCTCGTGGCCCAGCAAGCTCTAGTCGAGATCGCCCTTGGTCTGCATGAGCCGGCCGGTCGCCTGCCGATTGGCCTGCCCGCCTCGATGGACGCCGTAGAGGCATCCTATGAGGACGTTGGCCGCGACCACGACCCGTTCGTGGACTCGGACGGTAACCGGTGGGAGTTCGGTTTTGGCCTGAACTTCTCTGGCCCCATCGGCTAGGCGCCGCACGCTACACGTTGGTTCGGTAATTCGGCTACCTCACCCTATCGGACACTGTGGCCCCCGGCTGGCCCCGCGCACTGCTTGGCGCGGGGCCAGCCTTTCATTACATCGCTGAGCAATACATCGCTTGACGATGTATTGCTCAGCGATGTAATCTCACGACAGGAGGTAGCTAGCGTGACTGGATTTGTGGGGCGCGAGACGCAGTTCGAGGACTTGAACCGGCAACTCGACATCGTCAAGATCGGGGCCAGACTGGACAAGGGCGCCGCAATCTTGCTTCGCGGGCGGCGACGCGTTGGCAAGTCCGCGCTGGTCACCGAGTTCATTCGACGCTCTGGCTTGCCCAGTTTCTACTTTCAGGCAGCGCGCAGGCGCCCACCCGTCGAAGAGTTGGCTGAGTTCGCCCACGCCATTGCCACCTCCGATCTACCCAATGCAGCTTTAGCGGCCGGAGTCGAGCCGAAGTCGCTAACGGCGGCACTGCGGTTGCTGGCCCAAGCGCTGCCGGATCAAACGCCTGCCATCGCAGTGATCGATGAGTTGCCCTGGTTGCTCGAATCATTCGCAGGCGGAGCCGGGGAGTTGCAGCGAGTGTGGGATCGAGAGCTTGCGGCGAAGCCGGTGCTGCTGCTCCTGGTGGGATCAGACTTGGGATTAATGGAGGCGATTAACCGACCGGATCAGCCGTTTTATGCTCGGGCCACTGAAATGCTGCTTCAGGAGTTGACACCGCGCGACCTATCGCGGCAACTCGGGGTGGCGGCGATGACCGCGTTTGACGCCTACTTGGTTACTGGAGGGCAGCCGCTCTTGGCCGCAGAGTGGCAGCCGGGGATGTCGCCGATAGAGTTCGTGCAAAAGGCATTTGCGTCACCGGTCAGTGCCCTAGTGGGGTCTGGCGCTAGAGTGCTGGATGACGAGTTTCCAGAAGTGGCCCTCGCTCGACCGGTGCTTCGGGCTATAGGCGGCCGTGGCGAACGGGCTTTCAGCAAGATTCAGCAAACCGCGGGAGTTTCTCAAGCGGCGCTTGAACGAGCGCTGACGGTACTAAACGACAAGCGCATAATTGCCGCAGATGAGCCACTGTCTACTCGCCGGGCGGCTAAAGATCGCCGGTGGCGCATCGCGGATCCGGCGCTGCGGTTTTGGCTCTCCTTCGTCGAGCCGTCGCTGCCCGACATTGACCGTCGGCGTCCAGATGTGGCCCTCGCGAACTTCGAGGACCGATACCGGGCCTGGCGGGGCCGGACAATCGAACCGGTGGTGCGCGAGGCGCTACTTAGGCTGAACTTGTCGGCGGACTTCCCGGATTTACGAACGGTAGGCGGCTGGTGGCCGCGCAGCAACAAGCCCGAGATCGACCTAGTGGCCGGGGATGGACAGCCAGCAAACCGAGTCAATTTTGTCGGCTCGATCAAGTGGCGCGACTGCCAGTCGGTCACTCGACAGGAGGTCACCGCCCTGGCTGAGATGGCGATGTCCGTGCCTGGGGTTACCGCGGCAACCCCACTGATCGCCGTCTGTCCGGCTGGTGCCGAACCAGACTCCCGTCTGGCGCGCGTCTGGGCAGCCGATGATTTGCTAGCAGCCTGGCCCTAGTTGCGCTGCGGCTGTGCGCTGAAGACACTGACGCTTATAGGTTCTGGTGATGCGGCGGTTAAGGTTGGGGCGTGAACCTGTTCGAGCATCAGGCCCGCGACCTGTTTGAGATGCACCAGGTTCGCGTGCCTCGCGGCATCGTTGCCCGCACGCCGGAACAGGCCCGCGTCGCCGCCGCAGAGCTTGGTTGCCCCGGGCGCCCCGTACTGGTCAAGGCCCAGGCGAAAACCCGTGGGCTAGGCAAGGCCGAGGGCATCCGGCAGGCCAGCACTCCCGAAGAGGCCGCTGACCACGCGGCCAAAATTATCGGCGGCGAGATCGACGGACACCTAATCCACCGCGTGTTGCTCACCGAAACCGTTGACGTGGCGCACGAGTTCAACCTTTCGTTAATGCTCGACCGCGCCGAACGCCGCTATGTTGCCCTGTGTTCGGCGCAAACTGTCGCCCGGGTACCCATCGACCCGCTCGATGGCCTCAATCTCGGCAAGGCGTATGAGATAGTCGAGGCCGCCGGGCTGCCCGAAAATCTGCGCGTGCCCATCGTGACCGCCATTGTTAAACTCTGGCGGGTATTCCGCGAGGAGGATGCCACGCTGGTGGAGGCAAGCCCGCTGGCAATCGATTATGACGGCGAGGTGATCGTGCTTGGCGCCGCAATGTCCCTGGACGAACGAGCCGCCTTCCGCCATCGGAGCCACGCCCAGATCAGGGCCGACCAGCGACTCACCCCCGCGGAGGCCAAGGCGAAGGCGCTCGGACTCAGTTACACCAAACTTGACGGTGAGGTGGGCGTGATCGGCAACGGCGCCGGGTTGGTGATGGCCACCCTTGACGCCGTCAAACTTGCCGGTCAACAGTTCGATACCTCGGTTGGCCCGGCCAACTATCTTGATCTAGGCGTCACCGCTGGCTCACACGCCACGGCCACAGGATTGAGCATCGTGCTGGATGATCCGCAGGTCAAGGCGGTTTTCGTCAACGTGTTTGGCGGCATTACGGGCTGCGACAAGGTGGCCCGAGGCATCGTTGATGCCCTGGACGCGCGCACCCCCGGAGCGCACTGCATCCGCAGCGGCACGCATTATGTGGTGGGCCAAAACAACGATGGCCTCTCGATCACGTTGGGGGACTCGTCGCTATCGGTGCCCGTGGTGGTGCGACTCGAAGGTAACGGTGTCGATCTGGCCCGAACCATCCTGCGTCATGCCAGCTTGCCCAACGTGTACCTCGCCGAATCCATGAGCGTTGGCGCGATCACGGCGGCAGAGCTGGCCGCCGTTGCGACCTTCCGGGAGACCGACGAGGCGGTAGACATTAGCGAAGCGGCGGATTGGCCAACGGCAGAGCTACAGGCGGTGGGCTGACGTGGCGATCTTCTGTGACCAGCGTTCGCGGATCGTTGTGCAGGGCATCACCGGTCGCGCCGGAGCCAAACACACCTCGGCAATGCTGGCGGCTGGATCGAATGTGGTCGGTGGCGTCAACCCCCGCAAGGCCGGCACGCTTGTGACGCATCCGACGGATGATGGTGACGTGATCCTGGAGGTATTCGGCTCGGTGAAGGAGGCGATGGCGATGACCGACGCCAACGTTTCCGTGGTGTTTGTCCCCGCTCCGCAGGCGCGCGACGCCGTGATCGAGGCCATTGACGCCGGGATGCCGCTGGTGGTGGTGATAACCGAGGGAATTCCGATACAAGACGTGGCCGAGTTCGTCACTCACGCCCAGGGCACCGGCAGCCGGGTAATTGGCCCGAACAGCCCCGGCATCATCACTCCGGCTGAGACCCTGGCGGGCATATTCCCCGCCGACCTGGTTGGCCCCGGACCGATTGGAGTCGTCTCTACCTCCGGCGCCCTCACCTTTGAGCTGATGTACGAGTTGCGCGGCATCGGCGTCACCACGGCCGTCGGCATAGGCAGCGACCCCATAGCGGGCACCACCTACGCTGATGTGCTGGCGGAGTTTGAACGCGACCCGGACACCTTGGTGATCGCGCTGGTTGGGGAGATCGATGGCCGGGCCGAAGAACAGGCCGCAGCATTCATCGCGGCACAGGTGACCAAACCGGTGATCGGTTATGTTCCGGGCCTCGGCGCAGCCCCAGCCAAGCGGCAAGCCCTGGAGGCCGCCGGGGTGTGGCTTGGCAATACCCCCACCGAAGCCGCCACCCTAATCCGCGAGGTACTCGCTACGCGCCGTTGTGCTGGGTGATGCAAAAGACGTTGCCATCCGGGTCGGCCAAAACCGTCCAGCAAAAGCCGGACTCCTCGTGGTTCGCCACCAACTTTGCCCCATCGGCCACCAGCATCTCGGCCACGGTGCGGCGATCAACAACGGTCAAATCGAGGTGGAGACGGTTCTTGCCGGGGGTGGGATCGGGCACGCGCTGGAACCCGAGCCTCAACCCATCGGAGGTGACCATGACAAACTCCCCGGCGGAATCGTCATGCACCGTACCGTCCGTGTAGCGCGCCCACCAGGTGGCCAGCGCCCTGGGGTCGGTCGAATCGAAGGTAATCATTTCCACGGTCATCGTCGGCATAGCATCACGCTACGCCCTAGGTACGACATTTAGGCGACTTGGCGCTAACCGACGCCTAATCAGACGCCTAGACTGGATGGACGTGACCAACATCGTTGCCTCCACCGCCCCCGATACCCAACTCTTAGACGATTCTCGTCGCCCTATTCGCCGAGCCTTGCTCTCCGTCTTCGATAAGACCGGCCTGGTGCAGCTCGCCGCCGCGCTGCACGACGCCGGGGTTGAGCTGGTTTCCACCGGTTCCACCGCAGCCACCATCGCCGAAGCGGGCGTGCCGGTTACGCGGGTCGAGGCGCTGACCGGCTTTCCCGAATGCCTGGAGGGTCGGGTCAAGACCCTGCATCCGCGCGTGCACGCTGGCATCTTGGCCGACGCCCGTAAGGCCGATCACCTGCGGCAACTCGACGAGCTGGATATTAAGCCCTTCGACCTGGTGGTAGTGAATCTTTACCCCTTCGCCGCGACGCTCGCCACCGGCGCCCCCGAACATGTGTTGGTCGAGCAGATCGACATCGGCGGCCCGGCGATGGTACGCGCCGCCGCCAAAAACCACCCCTCCGTCGCCGTGGTGGTAGACCCAACGCGGTACAACGACGTGACAGCGGCGATTTGCGCGGGCGGTTTTACCTACGCGCAGCGCAAGGCGCTCGCGGCCGAAGCCTTCCGGCACACGGCAACCTACGACGTGGCCGTTGCCTCCTGGATGACGGCGGCGGTTGCCTCGGATGACGAGCCGCTGCTGCCTAAGTGGTGGGGCGCCACCTACCAGCGCGCCGAGGTGCTGCGCTATGGCGAAAACCCTCACCAGCGTGGCGCCGTATATGCCGCCGGGGATGGCAGCGTCGGGGTGGCCCAGGGGCGCGTGCTGCACGGCAAGGCCATGAGCTACAACAACTACCAGGATGCCGATGCCGCCTGGCGGGCGGCCTGGGATCACGCTGAGCCTGCCGTTGCCGTGGTTAAGCACGCCAACCCCTGCGGCGTCGCCGTGGGCGCCACCATTGCCGAGGCTCACGCCCGCGCCCATGCCACCGACCCGGTCTCCGCCTTCGGTGGCGTGATCGCGGCCAATGGCGTCATCACGGCGGAGGCCGCCGAACAGATTGCCCCCATCTTCACCGAAGTGGTGGTGGCACCCGGCTTCGAGCCAGGCGCGTTGGCGGTGCTGACGCAGAAGAAGAACATCCGTCTGGTTGAGGTGCCCCTCCCGCCGGTGATGGTTTCGACCGGCTCAACCACCGGTAGGGAAGCGTTGGAGACCCGGCCCATTTCGGGCGGGCTGCTCGTGCAGGAGGCCGACCGCTTCCAGGCCGACGGCGACGATCCGGCAACCTGGACCCTTGCTGCCGGTTCTGCCGCCGATGTCGCCACTCTGGCCGATCTCGCCTTCGCTTGGCGAGCCGTGCGGGCAGCGAAATCGAACGCGATCCTGCTGGCATCGGGCGGCGCCGCTGTCGGCATCGGCATGGGCCAAGTCAACCGCCTAGATTCATGCCGCCTGGCCGTCGAGCGGGCCAACACCCTGGCCGACGGCGCAGAGCGGGCGCGAGGTGCCGTCGCGGCCTCGGATGCCTTCTTCCCCTTCGCCGATGGGCTGCAAGTGCTGATCGACGCGGGCGTGCGCGCGGTAGTACAACCCGGTGGTTCCATGCGCGACGCCGAGGTGATCTCCGCCGCCGAGGCCGCCGGGGTCACCCTCTACCTAACCGGCACCCGCCACTTCAGCCACTAACCACGTAGTCAACGCACTTCGTTAGCGCTTTGACATCCGCCGGGTCGATGGCGGGGAACATGGCGATGCGTAGCTGATTGCGGCCCAGCTTGCGGTAGGGGAACACGTCGAGGATGCCGTTTTCGCGCAGGGCGGCGACCACGGCCTGTGCATCAATGGACTCGGCTAGGTCGATGGTGCCCACCACGGTGGAACGATGGGCCGGGTCGGTGACGAAGCAGGTGGCGTACTCGCTGGCCTCGGCCCAACGGTAAAGATTGGCCGCCGACTCGGCGCAACGCGCGACCGACCAGGTGAGGCCGCCTTGTGTGTTTAGCCAGTCGATCTGCTCGGCCAACATCACCAGCGTCGCCACCGCCGGGGTGTTTAGCGTTTGATTCGCTCGCGAGTTGGTTAGGGCAGAGATGAAGGAAAGGAACTCGGGAATCCAGCGGGAACCTGTGGCATCGGCCTCAATGCGTCCCGCGCGCTCGATGGCGGTGGGGGAGGCGATGGCCAGCCACAAGCCACCATCGGAGGCGAACACCTTCTGCGGAGCGAAGTAATACACATCCGTTTCGGACAGGTCTACCGGCAGGGCACCCGCAGCGGAGGTTGCGTCGATCAGCGTGAGGGCGCCCGCTTCGACTGAGCTGGGCGCTCGCCTCGGGGAAATCATCGCCCCGGTGGAGGTCTCGTTGTGCACGGTCGCATGCACATCCACCGGGCCGAGGGGGTCATCGCCTCCGGGAGATGCCGCTAGCAGGGCGACGGCTCCTGGCTCGGCCCTGAGTGCCTGCGGCGCGGCCAGGAACGGCGCGCGGGCGGTAGCGGCAGCGAACTTCGCGCCAAACTCACCGAATACCGCGGCCTGGGCGCGTCGTTCCACCAGGCAGGCCGTCGCCACCTCCCAGAAGGCCGACGAACCGCCATTACCGAGAACCACCTCGTAGCCATCGGGCATCTTGAACAACTCGGCCAAGCCCTCACGAATGCGACCCACCAAGTTTTTCACGGGCGGCTGACGGTGCGAGGTGCCCAACAGCGTTGCCCCGGCCGCGGTCAGGGCGGTCACCTGTTCGGGTCGAACCTTCGATGGCCCAGACCCGAATCGGCCATCAGCGGGAAGCAAACGCGGGGGTATCGTCACCATCCCTCAACCCTAGACGCAACCGAGCGCCGATAAGGTTTGGGCTTGGCGGAATGCTCGGCTATGCTTTCGGGCGCGGTAACCACGGGGTGTGGCGCAGCTTGGTAGCGCGCTTCGTTCGGGACGAAGAGGTCGCAAGTTCAAATCTTGTCACCCCGACATGGCGAACGGCCTGGGAGAACACTCCCAGGCCGTTTTGTTTACCGCCTGGCGGTGAGGGTTAGCAAGGTGGCTTCGGGACGGCAGGCGAAGCGGAAGGGGGTGAAGGGGGAGGTGCCAGCTCCGGCCGACATGCGCAGCCATAGTGAGTTAGCACCCAGCGGTGAGTTTGGGCGGGCGCCCGGACAGCTACTTAGCCCGGCGGCGCGGCGGCGATCCAAGTCGCAGTTGGTTACCAGCGCACCGAGGCCCGGCACCCGCAGC
>Ga0131853_10015276_pt1 | contig 14050 bp, 13 predicted proteins | sample TergutLab28metaG_FD_92764 | JGI IMG/M metagenome (GOLD analysis project Ga0131853, IMG submission 92764) | Labiotermes labralis P1 segment gut microbial communities from Petit-Saut dam, French Guiana - Lab288 P1 (version 2) (version 2) | ecosystem: Host-associated > Arthropoda: Insects >... | reverse complement strand
GTTTACCGATCGGCTGTATGCTACACAAAAAGGAGGCGACTGCCTTGACGATCAAACGCCGCTTATTTCGATCCAATATCCTCATGATTGTCCTGCCCATCCTCTTGACAGGCGTCATGATGCTCATCCTATACGCCATCTTGATCGGAATCAGCGGCGTGAGCCTGCGTGACCATCGACAAGGGAGTCTCACGGTGCTGGAGCCGTCCGCGGCGGCGACGTTGCTGCAGACAGGGGATTATACGCAGGTGACGGTGGACGTCTCCGTGTATCAATCGGACACAGGCGCATATGTATTGGTGCTGCCGGAGCAAATGAGCCATATGGGCCAGCGCCCGCTAGCGTCCCTGTCGCACAGCACGCTGCGGATTTTGTTTTTGATCCCGCTTGTGCTCATTTTTCTCACCAACCGCTTTCTCACAAGGCGCATCTCGAACCACATCACGGCCTCTCTCGACACTCTGGTAGACGGTGTGCGTGAAATCCGCGACGGCAATTTACAGTATCGGATCCGCCACGATATGGGCAATGAATTTGACACCGTCTGCGCCGATTTTAACGAAATGGCATCTCGACTCTCCGCTATGGTAGAGCAAAGACAGGCGGACGAGAAAAATCGCAGAGAGCTCATTGCCGGCATCTCTCATGATCTGCGGACGCCCCTGACGTCCATCAAAGCTTATATAGAAGGCATCAAACAGGGTGTCGCCGCAACGCCGGAAATGCAGGAAAAGTATTTCGACACCATCCAGAGCAAAACCGAGGACATTGCCTATATCATCGACCAGTTGTTTGTCTTTTCCAAAGCGGATATGGGAGAGTTTCCCTTGCAGCTTGAAACGGTGGACATGGGGGAGGAGCTTGACAAGCTGGTGGCCGGTTTGGCAGATGAATATGAGGCGCGGGGACTCCGCTTGTCTCTCCTGGAAAACGCGGAAGGCGTGCCTGTCTCCCTCGATCTTGTCCCATTTCGCAACATCGTGCAGAACATCCTGGACAACAGCGTGAAATACGGGGATCAAGAAAAAGGCAATGTCGAATTTGTCTGCCGCAGACAGGATGATCGCGTCGCCATCACCATCACAGACAATGGCCCAGGGGTCTCGGAGGAAATGCTGGCAAACATCTTCGACGTTTTCTATCGGGGTGACAGCGCAAGGACGAACCCCAGCCAGGGGAGCGGGTTGGGGCTGGCGATTTCCGCAAAAATCATAGAGCGGCTGCAGGGCACGATCCGGGCTGAAAATGCCCCGGCAGGCGGGCTGCGCATTATCATCACACTGCCAATCCGGAAGGAGGAAAGTCTATGAAACGGGTTTTGATCATTGAGGACGACATTGCCATCGCGGAAATTGAGCGAGACTTCCTCTTGATAGACGGATTTGAAGTCGTAATCGCGACAGACGGGCGAGATGGTCATCAGAAGGCCACGTCAGAACACTATGATCTGATCCTGCTGGATGTGATGCTGCCCAACATGAACGGGTATGAGATATGTAAAAGCATCCGGGGTGAGATCGACGTGCCCATTCTCATGGTGACAGCCAAAGGGGACGACGTGGACAAAATCAGAGGCTTGGGGCTGGGAGCCGATGACTATATTGCCAAGCCCTTTTCTCCCACGGAACTAGTGGCGCGGGTAAAGGCGAACATTGCCCAATATGAACGGCTGAAGGCGGGGAGTGTCGGCAGAGCAGGGAAGAAATCTGACGAAATTGAGGCGGGACCCATCCGGGCAAATCTGGCAACCCATCGTGTCTATGTAAACGGCACAGAGCTTGCGCTGAAGAATAAAGAATACGAGCTGCTAATCTTCCTCATTTCCCATCCGGACATGGTCTTCAGCAAAGAACATCTCTATGAGCGCATTTGGGGTATGGACGCCCTGGGGGATTTGAAAACCGTGGCCGTCCACATCAGCCGACTGCGGGAGAAAATCGAAAAGGACCCGCAAAACCCTGCCCATCTCCAGACCGTTTGGGGCGCAGGCTATCGGTTTCACGTTTGAGTTTCCCTTTTGTTTCACATCGTTTACCCGGATTTTACCTTTTGAAGGTTTCCAGTTTACTTCTCTTTGTTATGATGGAGGCAAGTTCAGAAAACGACATCAAGACAAGAGAAGGAGAACACCGTCATGAAGACAACAACAGAGAAAATCAGAGGCTTCAACTTCAAACAGGCATTCCTCATTTTTTTCGCGGCACTGCTCATTTTTACTGCCATTTCGGTGGTGTATCAATTGGCCAACGGCGGCTGGCAAGAGGCGATCGAATTCCAAAACAGCCGAATGGAACTCAGAGCGAGCGGTGATCACGCCTCGGCCAGGGAGTGGAGAGCGGAGAGAATGCAGCAGGGGCCATTCACAGTCGGTGATAGAGTATTGCACAGCGCGGCACGCTTTGTTTCACCGGATTTTAACGCCTTTCACCTGATCGGCGGCGTGTTTCATGTGACATTTGTCGTCTTGGCCGCCATGTTTATCTACGCGAAGGTGCAAAATCGGAGACAGGAAAAGTCGGTCACAAAGTAAAGAATATCCCCCGCCAATGCACAAAGGCGGGGGATATTCACATTTCTTCAGACAAATAGGTTCGTCAAGGACATCACCGCCGCCGAGAGTAATGCACCGGCCGCCAGATAACCCAGAGGCGGGATTTTGCCCAAGATTCCGCGTCGGTAGACCTGTTGCCTCACATATCCGCTGGCCACCGCCTGGGCCTCTTCCAGCACCCGGCCCTGATCGACGCCGGTGAGGCTCACGTCTTCTTTTACGATGAAGATCGCCTCTTCAAAATACCGTGGATCAGGAGATTTCACTACGATTACCCGCCGCGTTACGCCTTTTACCATGTGTCACCTCGCTGGTGCAGTTGTTTTCGGAAGCAATAAAAACAGTCTGCCCACGCTGTGTTGGGAATATACGGCAGTTTAGCCGCGCTTTTCCAAAAATACCGCCAGCACCGTTTTGTCGTCCTCGTGGCCGCTTCTGGCAATGGCGGCCTCTACAATCGTGCGCGCCAGTGCTTTGGCCTCTGTGCCCGGATACTCTTCTAAGCAGGTGCGGAGCCATTCATCGTCCTCCTCCAGCGATACCCCATCGGATACGAGGAGAGCGAAGTTGCCCGGCTCCAGACGCAAGGTTGCCGTATCGGGTCCAGTCGGGCCGTTGGCGCCCGCATGTCCCAGCCCGGCGGCGAAACTCTCACCCCGGACTGATCGGACGGTGGGGCCGCGCTTGATATAGGTGGGGGCCGCGCCGTATTTAAATAGCTTTGTCTCACCGGTAAAGAGGTCGAGGCTGAGCAAATCCACAGAGCAGGAGCCTGTGACCGCGCCGTTTTTCACTTGAAACGCACCGTTTAACAACTTCATAGCCGTCGCCGGGTCCAGCCCCGCCTGGAGGAACTGCTCTAACATATCACTGAGCTGTCCGCTCTCCCGGGCGGCCTCGGCACCTGTCCCCATGCCGTCGCAGAGGATGAGGCAGAGTTTGCCGTCCTCCGTCTTGAAATAGGTGCTGCGGTCGCCGCTGACCGCTTGGCCCCGCCGCCGGATGGACGCGATTCCCACCGCCGCCGCCAAGGGCTCGGCCTCCATGAGCGCAATGCGCTCCCGTTTGTGGCCGGCATTTTCTGTCCGGCGCTCGCAGAGGCGGACACCCAGGACGGCGGAGAGTTTGGCCAAACGATCGCCGTCTCGCAGAAGGATTCCTATGTCGGGGCCTTTGATCTCCGCGTGGAGCCGTCCGTCTCGATCCAGAAATACCACTGCCGCCGAAGGCTCGATGTCTTGGCTCTTCAGAAACCGCCGTAATTTCCGCTCCCGGAGAGGATCGGGGGAGAGTTCCCGGTCCAGTTCGTTGGCGAGGCCGGATAGAATCGCCCCCACATCGGCGTACTGCGTGGCCAAGGCGGCCTGGCTCTCCAAGAGGCGGGACTGTTGCTGCCGCCGCAGAGTCAGAGCCCGGAGTTCGAAGTTGACCAGGTCGATGTAGCGTCCTAAGTGTTTGCAACTCTCCCGAAAATGGAGGGGGAGGTCTTCCGCTTTGAGTTCGCCCCGCTCTAGCATGGGGGCGGTGGCGTTGTTCATGGCGTCTAGGGTCGCTTCATACTCCAGACACCAGCAAGTGACAGACAATTGGCATTTCCGGCAGCAGCCCTCGGCGGCCCGGTCGAATATGGCGGCGATGTCGTTGTCGTTTTTCCGCTGGATAGGGGGTGCTTTCACCGTTTCATAGAGGGTGAGAAAGGCGCTTGAAAGCCGGGTGATCCGGCCCTGGGCGCTAACCCGCGCCCGATGAGTGAGATAATCGCCGCCCTCTTCGCTGCCCAAGTCGATGGCGAACTTCTCCACGACACTGTTGGGCAGAAGCATGAAACTCATGGAGACTAAAAAGACCTCATAGACGGCCGCAGTATGGAGAGGGGAGCCCCAAGTCCAGAGGACAGCCACCGCGTTGGCCAGAATAAAGCTCAGAGTAAAGAACAGTCTTCCATGGCGGCCGAAAAGGCCGGAGAGGAGCCCGGAGAAGGCATAGGCCATGGAAAAGAAAGGTGTGCCGCCCAGTCCCGCGTCCATGGCGATTCCCAGGGCCGCGCCCGCGCTGCTGCCGGAACCAGTACCGTGTTTGTAGGCGGTACACATAACCAAAAATACAGCCAAGAGCCGCCCCGCGGAGATCCCAAGGGGCCCTGTGACATGAGCCAAGGCAATGAGGCATGTCCCGATGAGGATGAGGACACTGACGGTGCGCTTGAGGTCCGCCTCCTCTTCCGGGCGGGCCTCCCCCCAGCCGGAGAGGGCGATCTGGAAAAAGTAGGCGCTGCCGCCGATGAGGGTGGTTTCCGTGATGTAGAACACCACCGCCGTGGCGGTAAAGCCCATGTCCAGGGCGTAGACGAAGCCGGCGGCCGTTGCCATGAGCGTGGCCACGGCTGGCCGGAACCAGCTTGTTTGATAGACCTCTAGGTCGTGGAACACAAAGTTCGCCGCGTAGACCAGAACGGCGATGGCCACATATTTGAGCCCAAAAAAGAAATCGCCGCCCAAATAGCTGCCCAACACCACGCCGCAAAGGGCCAAAAAGCCCATGATTCCCGCTCCGGAGACTGCCACCACAGCCACCCCAAAAGGCGTATAGCCCCCGAACACCTCCGCTCTTGCCAAGGCCAGAGCCAGGAGGAAGCGCAGAAGGCATTCCGCACCCCGGATAATTTCAGGGCGCCCCAAGGCAACCTCGCCACGGAGGCTCAGGTCGCTTTTCATCCGGCCCAGTCTTTCTTTGATCGTTTCCATCTATGTACCCCCTTCGGGTGAATTTCCGGCGGCTGCGCCCGCTCAGAGGCTTGTCCCCCCAGAGGCGATAGGTTCCGCGTGTTTCCTTAGTATACTTCAGGTTGACATAAAAACGAGGTCGCTCTCTGCTGTAGACTGGAGGGGTTTCAGCGCGGAAAAGGGCGGGGAATAAAGAAGGCCCCCGGAACCATAGGTTCCGGGGGCCTTTTGCTTTTACCAGGTCTCGCACTCGTAGTGATCTTCCCAGCGCTGGCAGGGTTCACAATGAGGTTCTGGTTCGCAGTGATTGCCGAGCTTTAGCACCAGGAGAGAGGTTGTCACAGCGTGACAACCGCAGTCGGGGCCATGACCGCCGCAGCCGGTGACACAGAGGGTCAACTCGTCTCCGGCCCGGGCGCGTACGATGGCCATCCCGTTGCCCGCGTAGGTGCCGCCGGGCACCGGATGGCAGTTGAGCTGAAGCTCCACGCAGTCGGTCTGGCGATGCTCTACGGTGAACCAGACGGCGTAGTCGGCGGTTTCCTCCAGCACCACGCATCTGCCTCGGGGTCTGATATGTCCCGCAACGGGGCCCTCACAGTTGAGGTCTACCGCGCCTTCCGGGAGGGGATGGGTCGTAAAGACATAGGCGTAGGTGTCGATGGCGCCATCGCGGCCGTCGCAGCCGGGTTCGCCCCTCTCACCTGGAGGCCCCATGGGGCCGCGGGAGCCGTGGCAGCCGTCTTTGCCGTCGCGGCCCGGTTCGCCTTTTGGCCCGGGACAGCCGTCTTTGCCATCACGCCCGGGTTCGCCTTGGATTCCGCGGGGCCCACGGGGGCCTGGGCAACCGTCTCTGCCCTCTTTCCCCGGTTCTCCCTTCGGGCCTGGGCAGCCCGGTTTGCCGGGATGTCCCGGTTCCCCTTTTGGCCCCTGGGGTCCGCGAGGCCCTGGTTGGCCCGGATGGCCGGGCTTTCCGTCACAACCGGGTTCGCCTTTGGGGCCCCGAGAGCCGGGTGGGCCTTGTTTCCCCGGGAAGCCGGGTTCGCCTTTCGGGCCACGGGGGCCGGGACAACCGGGTTCTCCCTTGGGTCCTTGGGGGCCGCGGGGGCCTTCTGGTCCACGGGGTCCGGGCGGACCCGGCCTGCCGCAGACCGTGACACAGCGTTCTTCCCGCTGGTGGGAAGTTGGTCTCTCTTGCTCTTTGCCATGTTCATCTACCTTGTATCGATTCATTTGCTTCTTACTCCATCTGCCCTGCCGGAAGGCTTGCTGTTGCTGCGTTACTTCCGGCGGGTGCCGCAAATTCCGGCTTTGCGGCAAAAGGCCGATTTATACTGGATGCGGGCGTATGAGCCCGTGGGGTATTCTATGTTGGCGGCGGTGCTTTTGCCCCCGCCTTCGGCAGAGCTGCCGACATATCGAAATTTTGTCAACAGGAATAGAGAGAAAAGAAAAAGCCTGCTTCACCGCCGCCAAAAGCGGAGGAGAGCAAGCTCTTTCCCTTATCCATTTTTCCAGTCCTGATACAGACTCATCACACGGCCCAGCTTATTGCCTCCCCGGGCCATATCGGCCAGGATCACTTTTTCCAGGCCCACCAGCACTTGCTCCGTGGTTTTCACATCTGCGCCGGCAGCGTGGGCGATCAGGCGGTTGATCTCATCTCTCGTCATGGCGCTCCCTCCCTTGGTATCCTTCACCAAAGTCTATGCGGGGGAGGCTACCCACATACCCGAATCTCATCCCCCGGCCGGATTTCTCCGCCTGTCAGCACCCGTACGAAGATGCCTTCCCGGGGCATGACACAGTCACCCACCGCGCGGCGGATGGTGCAGCCGTGGTCGTGGCACTCTTTGCCGATCTGGGTGATCTCACAGAGGCTTACGCCGATTTGCAATCTCGTTCCCACAGGAAGCGTATGGAGGATAATACCCTCTGTGACAATATTTTCCGCAAATGCACCCGAGGCTAAGTCCGGGAGGATGTCCCGAAGAGTATGGATGCTCTCAGCGCCCAAAAGACTCACCTGACGCCCGGAGCCTGCGTGGGCATCGCCCAAGAGGCCGTGGTCTTTGATGAGGGTACCCACAGGAATAGACGTTTTTTGCTCGCCCTTTTCTTTACTGATGTTGATGGAGACAACTCTTGCCATCGCTGCACACTCCCCCGTGGGTCCTTGCAAAATTTCCAGCCCGTGGCCCAAGCTGTCTAAGACGGCCTCCAGGTTTTCCAGGGCCGCTTTTGGGCTGCCGGGCAGGTTTAGGATCAGGCTTTTCCCCCGAAGTCCCGCTGCCGCCCGGGAGAGCATTGCTCTAGGTGTCACTTGGAGATTGGCTGCCCGCATGGCCTCGGCGATACCGGGAGCCAGACGATCTGAGACGGCGATGGTGGCTTCGGGCGTCACATCCCGGGGCGAAAAGCCCGTACCGCCGGTGGTGGTGATCAAGGGAATGCGGTCCTCGTCGGCGCAACGGATCAAAGTCTGTTCGATGAGCGCTCTATCGTCGGGGATGATGGTCTGATGGGTGACGATATAGCCTGCCTGGGTGAGGCGTGCCGCCACTTGGGGGCCGCTCTGGTCTTTTCTCTGTCCCAGGGCGCCCTTGTCGCTCACGGTGATCACAGCCGCTTTTATCATGGGGATTCCCCTCTCTGCCAATCGCCGCTTTTGCCGCCGGTTTTTTGGAGGAGCCAGATTTCGCCTATCTCCATGTCCTTTTGGGCAGCCTTACACATGTCATAGATGGTGAGGGCCGCCACAGTGGCGGCTGTCAGGGCCTCCATCTCCACGCCGGTGACGCCCACGCAGCGCACGGTGGCCTCAATGTCCACGGCCGGTGGCGATTCCTGCAGAGTAAATGCGATATCTACCTCTGTGAGAGCAATGGGATGGCACATGGGGATCAATTCCCAAGTGCGCTTGGCGGCCTGGATTCCCGCGATTTGCGCTACGGCCAACACGTCGCCTTTTTGGATGCCGCCGGTTTGAATCAGCGCCAGCGTATCCGTGTGCATCGTGATTCTGGCACGGGCGCGGGCCACGCGCTCAGTGGCGGATTTGCCGCCCACGTCTACCATTTTGGCGCGCCCAGAGTCGTTGAAATGTGTCAATGCCACGAGACTCGCCTCCTGCAAGCACCACCTTACCCGCTTCGCGGGCACCCCTCCCAGGGGGGGAATTTTGGGCAGTGCAGCTTTTATTCCCCTCCCTGGAGGGGTGCCCGAAGGGCGGGGTGGTTTTTCCCTGGAGGGGTGCCCACGAAGTGGGCGGGTGGGCTCCCTACTCCACCGAAATCATAAAATAATACACCGGCTGGCCGCCGTTGAGTACGGTGATTTCAGCGTTTGGTACCCGGGCCGCGATGGCTGCCGCGCAGCGATCCGCCGTTGCTTCGGTGACATCTTCCCCGTAGAAGATGTTCATAAATTCAGGGTTGTGCAAGGCGATGGCGTCTATGGTTTTTTCCAGCACATGGTCAAACTCGGCGGCGTGGCCTACGATGTTGTTGTCGAAGAGGGCCAGATATTCGCCCTCTCTGATGTGGTGGCCATCGAAATCGCTGTCTCGGGCGGCGTATGTAATCTGAGCTGTCTTCACCCGGGCTGCGCTCTCTCCCATAGCGGCCAGATTCGCGGCAGCATCCGCCTCCGGGTCAAAGGCCAGAAGCGCCGCAACGCCTTGCGGGATCGTCTTGGTGGGCACGACGACCACTTCTTTCGCCGCCAAGGGAACCGCCTGCTGGGCCGCCAAAATGATGTTCTTGTTGTTCGGGAACACATACACCGTCTCCGCCGGAACCGCGTCGATGGCCCGGACGATCTCGTCTGTGCAGGGATTCATGGTTTGGCCCCCGGTGACGATGTTGTGTACGCCCAGATCGCGGAATACCGCTTCCATCCCGGCGCCTGCCGATACCGCTACGATGCCGACGGACATTTCAGGAGGGGCTACATGGTGGGATTCTTCTGGGACAGCGGCGGGCGAGGCCGAGCTTTGGGCCCAATTGCTCTCCGCGTGCTGTTCCCGCATGTTGTCGATTTTGATATTGTGCAGACTGCCGTAAAGGAGGCCCTCGGTCAGGGCGCGACCGGGATCATCTGTGTGGACGTGAACCTTAATCAGTTCCTCGTCATCTACGACCACCGCACTGTCTCCTATGCTGTCCAAGAGGCCACGGAGGAGATTGGGGTCCCTTTGATTTATGCGCTGGATGATGAACTCCGTGCAATAGGTGAAGGTGATGTCCTCCGGATTGATGGGGACGAATTCAGCCGCCGGCTCTGTTGCGGGGGCCGCCGCCGGGGCGTCAGGAACTGAGATTGTCTCGCCGCGCAGGGCCCTGAGCATCCCGTCTAGGATGATGAGATACCCCTTGCCGCCGGCATCGATCACGCCCGCTTTTTTCAAGACAGGATTTTGTTCGATGGTTTGCGCCAGCGCTTCATAGCCCACGGTGATGGCGTGTTCCAACACAAGTTCGACGTCCGTCTCCTTCGCCGCGCATTCAAGCGCTGCCGACGAGGCCACCCGGGAAACGGTGAGCATCGTCCCCTCCGCTGGCTTCATCACGGCCTTATAGGCCGCGTCAACCCCGTCTACCATGGCTTTGGCAAGAACCTTTGCATCTGCTTCTTCCATTTCTTTGAGACCCTTGGAAATCCCACGGAAAAGGAGGGACAAAATCACCCCCGAATTGCCCCCAGCACCTCGGAGGAGCGCCGCCGCCGTGACTTCTGCCGCCTGGCCCACCGTGGTGGGATTCTTCTTCCGGAGCTCCGTCACGCTGGCGCCCATGGTGAGAGTCATATTCGTCCCAGTGTCACCGTCGGGGACAGGGAAGACGTTGAGGTCGTTGATCTGCTGTTTTTCTATGGCGATGGCCGCACTGCCGCCCTCGATCATGGCGCAGAAATCCCGGCCGGAAAGCTTGATTTTCATGTTACTATGTCTCCCTATTTTCGTAGGGGCAGACCTTGTGTCTGCCCTGTTCAACAGTCTGCATAGGGCAGACACAAAGTCTGCCCCTACAATTTTCAGCCCACTGCCATAGCGTCTACAAAGACGGTTACAGATTTGATTTTTCCGCCGATGGCGCTCTCTACCTTATAGCGAACCTCGTCGATAATGCTGGAAGTCAAGGTCGCGAGATTTACACCGTAGTCTACCACGATGTGGAGCTCAATCGTGATCTCGTCTCCCGGGCCATAGGTCACAAGGACGCCTTTGCCCATGGCTTCGCGTTTGAGCAGATGTACTAAACCGTCCGACATGCTGCGTTTTGCCATGCCTTTGACGCCGAAACAGTTTGTGGCCGCCGCCCCCGCGAGGGTGGTGATCACGTCGCTGGAAATCACGATATCGCCCCGGGCTGTTTTTCTACTGGTCATGTTGTTTGCCTCCCTGCCCCGTCTAACTTGCTCGCCCTTCTGAAAATGCCGGGCGGGCAGTCGAATACATCATCCATTATAGTATAGCCGGGGTGAAATCTCAAGCCTATTCTGATTTTCCCGCGCAAAACGCTCAGGCGCGTTTTTTGACGAATGATTACGCTTTCTGTCTCCCGTCATAGACGAGAGACAGAAAAAATCATTTTTCGTTGCTCTAGTTTTTAAAAAAAGTAAAAAAACTGCTAATTTGCCTTGTATTTGCTTGTACAATCTTGTACAATGTTCTTGTATTACTCCTGCATCAAAAGGCAGGGAGTAGTTCTTTGCATCTTTGCCCGCCGTAGGCGGGGAAGATACGATAACTATTGCCCGTTTTTTGGCTCCCAAGTAATATCACTATTCTACAAAGGAGGTCTACACTGTGAAAAGTATGAAACTTATCCTTACCTTGGCTGGGGGCGTGATCGTCCTGTCGGCAGCCGTCTGCGCTGTGATCATCTTCCAGGAGGAGCTCTATAAGCTCTTCCGCAACTGCACCGACTACTGCTGCAAAACTTTCCAGTTCCAAAAGGATGAAATCTCCGACTTTGCCGACATGTAGGGAACTATGCCCTCGAAGAAAGCCACCCTCACGGGTGGAGTCACGGTATCGGATTCGAGGCAAGCCCTTGAATCCGATATTTTACTATCTATAAATCACCGGCTGTGCCGATGGTCAAAGTCGAAGCATCCTTTCTGTTTTGATATAGATCAGAGAACACAAAAAGAAGAAACTGTGAAGATATTTGTTAATAAATTAACAATTTTATAACTAGAAGGAGAATCCAACATGGCAAGAGTGTATAAGACGATGGATGGAAACCACGCCGCCGCTCACGTTTCGTATGCCTTTACGGACGTGGCCGGCATCTACCCCATCACCCCATCTTCCAATATGGCGGAATATGTGGATATCTGGGCCGCGGAAGGCCGGGAGAACCTGTTCGGCCAGACTGTGCGTGTGGTTGAAATGCAATCTGAGGCCGGGGCCGCTGCCGTCTGTCATGGTGCCATCACCGCCGGAACCATGACCAGCACCTACACCGCTTCCCAGGGTCTTTTGCTCATGATCCCCACCCTCTTCAAAATCGCCGGGGAGCAGACGCCCAACGTCATCCATGTATCCGCCAGAACTGTGGCGACCCACGCTCTGTCCATCTTCGGCGACCATTCCGACGTGATGGCCTGCCGCTCCACAGGCTATGCCCTCCTGGCAAGCAACTCTGTGCAGGAGGTCATGGATCTGGCTGCCGTGGCCCATCTGGCTACTATTCCCGGCCGGGTGCCTGTGCTGAGCTTCTTTGACGGCTTCCGCACCTCCCATGAGATGCAGAAAATCCAGGAGTGGGACTACAAAGACCTGGCCGAGATGCTGGACTGGGACGCCCTTTGGCATTTCCGCAAGACTCAGAACAATCCAAATCACCCCGTCCTAAAAGGCTCCGCTGAGAATCCGGACACCTTCTTCCAACAGAGAGAAGCGTCCAACTCCGTCTATGACGCGTTCCCGGCTGTTGTTGAGAAGTATATGCACAAGGTCAACGAGAAAATCGGAACGAACTATCAGCTTTTCAACTACTATGGCGCACCCGATGCCACAGAAGTCATCGTGGCCATGGGCTCCGTCTGTGAGACCGCCGAAGAAGTGGTGGACTGGATGAACGCCAACGGAAATAAAGTCGGCCTCATCAAAGTCCGTCTGTACCGGCCCTTCAGTGTCAAGCATCTGTTGAACGTGATCCCTGCCAGCGTGCAAAAAATCAGCGTGTTAGACCGCACGAAAGAGCCGGGCGCACAGGGCGAGCCTCTGTATCTGGATGTGGTGGCGGCTCTCAAAGGCACCCAATTTGACCATGTCCCCATCTACGGCGGGCGCTATGGCCTTTCCTCCAAAGATATGCCCCCCGCCTGCGTGGTGGCCGTGTTCCGCAACCTCCAGCAAAAAGAGCCGAAGCGCGGTTTTACCGTGGGTATCGAAGACGATGTCACCCATCTCTCCCTGCCCATCATTGAAAAGCCTGTCACCTCGGGTGTGAGCATTGTCTCCTGTAAATTTTGGGGCATCGGCGGCGACGGGACGGTGGGCGCGAATAAAAACTCCGTCATCATCCTGGGGGATTACGCCGGGAAGCAGGTTCAGGCCTACTTCCAATACGATTCCAAGAAGTCCGGCGGCGTGACCAGGAGCCATATCCGCTTCGGCGACGAGCCCATCCGCAGCACCTATTTCGTCAACTCCAACGCGGACTTCGTCGGCTGCCATGTGCCATCCTATATCCAGCGCTATGACATGGCATCGGAGCTCAGACCGGGGGGGACCTTCCTCATCAATTGCAGCTGGGATGTAGAGGAACTGGGCAAGCATCTGCCGGCGGCCCAGAAGAAATATATCGCCGACAATAACATCAAAGTTTACACCTGTGACGCGGTTCACATCGCCCAGGACTTGGGGCTGGGCGGGCGCACAAATACGATTTTGCAAGCGGCTTTCTTCAAACTCAACCCCTGCTTGATCGACATCGACGAGGCCGTGCGGCACATGAAAGAAGCCGTGGACGAGAGCTATGGCAACAAAGGCGAGCAGGTCTTGCAGATGAACTATGCCGCTATCGATGCCGGAGTCAACAGTGTCGTGGAGCTCCAGGTTCCCGACAGCTGGAAAAATCCGGAGCCGGACGCGCCGAAAGCCAAAGTCGAAGGAGATCGCCCAGACTTGGTGGACTTTGTCGAGCGCATCCTCCAGCCCATTGCCGCCATCCGGGGCGATTCTCTGCCGGTCTCTACTTTCGTGCAGGACAAATACGCCACCTTCCCGCCGGGGAGCGCGGCCTACGAAAAACGCGGTATCGCCGTCAATACGCCGGTCTGGCTGCCAGAGAATTGCATCCAGTGCAACCAATGCGTCTATGTCTGTCCCCACGCCATCCTTCGGCCTTCTGTGCTCACGGAAGCGGAAGTGAAAGCGGCACCAGCCGGGTTCAAATCAGTGCCATTGGCGGGAGCAAAAGGAGCCGAGGGGATGTATTATTCTCTGAATCCCTCCGTGATGGACTGTATGGGCTCCCCCGGCTGCGGTTCCTGCGCCAATATTTGCCCGGCAAAGCAGAAAGCTCTCGTCATGACGCCTCTGGAAAAGACATTAGAGGCCCAGACGTGGTTCAACTACTGCGACAAGACGGTTTCCGAGAAAGATCTCTCCGCCTATGGCCCGGCCTTTCAGTCCACCACGGTCAAAGGCTCCCAGTTCCTCCGTCCGCTCCTGGAATTCCACGGCGCCTGTGCCGGCTGCGGCGAGACACCTTACGCAAAGTTGGTCACCCAGCTCTTCGGCGAGAGAATGTACATCGTC
>Ga0131853_10015273_pt1 | contig 14050 bp, 8 predicted proteins | sample TergutLab28metaG_FD_92764 | JGI IMG/M metagenome (GOLD analysis project Ga0131853, IMG submission 92764) | Labiotermes labralis P1 segment gut microbial communities from Petit-Saut dam, French Guiana - Lab288 P1 (version 2) (version 2) | ecosystem: Host-associated > Arthropoda: Insects >... | reverse complement strand
GTATAGGGTCTTGGTGGGGAAGCCGGAGGGAAAGAGACCGCTGGGGAGGCCTAGGCGTAGATGGGTGGATAATATTAGGATGGATCTCCAGGAGGTGGGATGTGGGTATATGGACTGGATTGGGCTGGCCCAGGATAGAGATAGTTGGTGGACGCTTGTAGGTGCAGTAATGAACCTTCGGGTTCCGTGAAATGTTGGTAATTTCTTGACTAGCTGCAAACCAGTTGGCTTCTCAAGAAGGACTCTGCACCATGAAGTAAGTAAGTAAGTAAGTAATGAGTCAATCTGATGCTTATAGGACTTCGTTTTCTTCACATGACCTGCAGAATATCCATCTCCAGTCTCTCATTTTATGGGACACACTCTGTATCTGAGCAGTAATGTTATTTCATATTACTATGCATGGTAATCAGCCAGTTTAATCTTAAAAAAGAAAGGTGTGAGTACATGAAATATACTTCTGTCAATAAAGTGAAATACTTTACCTGTTACCAATAATTCAGTTGGTTCCCCAGTAATAAACATGTGAGGTCTCTTGCCGGTAATGAAATGTACTGCCTTTCCATTACCCTGCAACTCTCTAGGCCTAATAGGGTTAAAGTTATGGTAATGTATAAATGGAGATAGATTGTAAGCTGTATTAATTTGGCATGGAATAACCCTAATAACAATGAGAAATTAATACACTTCAGTCCAAGACAGCTCTATTTATTCAAAATAATCATCCACATGTTTCGGCTTGTAACAAAGCCATCATCAGACTGCACATAAAAAAAAACAGATACATTTAACAACTAATATTTCAAGTAAAAATCCTAACTTGTTACATCAATTAAAAACTGTCCGATGTGAATATTGTTTCATTTGTGAAATGATGACTGATGTAGTTGTCTATAAGATGGTGTCATTAAGGTTTGTGGATGGGGATAATATAAACAAGCTTGGTTGCTTCAAGTCCAGATAAGTAACAACTGATTCAGCTGTGAATAATGCTGACCTTAGGATCATCTAAGCTCAGCAATGACACACAGATGCTGTGTTATGTGTAATGTGACTGAAGAGATATCTGAATACTGAAATGCTCATTACATTTTTGGAGGTGCCTACCATGTGGTGACAACTCTTCAAATTACACTGACCACGAATGTCTTAATAGAAGAATACTGGCCCTCCCCCATATTTACAAATACCCTTACATCACATGAACATGACTATGTCCACTGTCAATGAGATATTGGTTCAGGAAATTCTATTTGCTGAATGCAATACAGATATATTCCACTACGCAAGAGTACATTTATTTTTAACGTAGTTGATTATGTTTACACAAATTACATGAATATCGGTGATTTCCAGCTATGCAGAAGTTTATGTTGAGTCAAATAACTCAACAGACGGAAAGATTTCCCACATACATCACAAGAATATGGACGCTCTCCACTATGTATGCTTGCATGTGTCTTTAGACCACTCCGACGGCTAAAGGATTTATTACACACTTCACATGAATATGGGGTCTCTCCAGTATGGGTACGTTTATGTAGGTTCAGGGTACTCAGCTGACAGAATGATTTTTTACACAAATCACAGGGATATGGACGCTGTCTAGTGTGCAAAACTTTATGTTCTTTCAGGTTACTCAGATGTCGAAAGGACTTCTTACACACATCACAGACGTATGGCCTCTCCCCACTATGTATGCGCTGATGTGTAATCAGATTACACCTAACACTGAAAGATTTATTACACACAACACAAGAATAGGGGCGCTCACCACTATGTGCGCGCTGATGTATATTCAAATCACTCGGTGCGTGAAATGATTTATTACACACATCACAACACAAACACTCCCCTGGGTGCCTGCGTAGATGTTGGTTCAGTGAACTGAGTCTACAGAAAGATTTGTCACACACATCACACAGATATGGACGCTCTGTACTACGTCTGTGTTGTTGTTTCCTGAGGTTACTCTGCCCAGGAAATTCTTCATTCTTCGTATCACAGGAATACAGACGGTCCACACTGGGTGTAACTGGATGTCTTTTTGTATCCTTTTGATTTTAAAAATACAAGACATATGGAGATAAATCTTAAAGAGAATGAATAAAGTGTCAAAAAACAAAATTTGAGGGCAATAATCATACAAATGGAAAAATTCAGAAAATATGGTACAGGATATACAGTGACCAACAGAGTAGGGGAAATAAAATTGCTCTTAGATGAACTTTATCATTACAATTACTGTCTTATGGGATGCAACACCATGTACTCTAGTAGAAACTTAACAACATTTCAGTGTAAATTTATACGAGGTTGCATGATGTCACTCAGCACAATACAGTAATCTTCACAGTCACTAATGTGAGAACCTAAAATTTTACACTTGATAATGTTCTCTACTGTACACAATTTACAAGGAATTCACATATGTCAGGTCAGCCAGTTGTTCAGCAAAAGGCATGCAGTGACTCAATCATTTTTCAGACTGTGCCACACTGGATAATTGTCCTTGAGACCAGACAGATGTCAGCAATCTTGTACTGGTGCTCATTCAGGATGAGCTGCAGTAATGATTATGAGAAAAAAAATCTAGCAACACCTGTGTTCATAGTATATGTATCCACTATTAAATGCCCAACCATGTTTCAGTACAGTACAGAAACTGACAAAGTCTAATGTCATCAACCACAGCCAATGTTCTGGACACAACCTCTCCAAAACATCCACAGAATCTTGGAATTGAATCCAGGAAATGCATTTTCTTGCTTGACCCAAAAAACAGCATTTCTTAGGTTCCATTATCACAGATACAAGAAATCTTAAAATGCTTCATGCAGCTAGCCGTGGTACGGCTTCTTCAACTGCACAACCCAAAGTTTGGTGTATGGTGTGCCATCAGTGCTGCAAGGATAACAGTGCTCATAATGCTTTGTAACACATGAAAACTTTCTTTAAAGAAGTAACTGAAGGAAGGAGTTACAAGCATGTTTAACAAAACAACACACCATCACACACTACAAAAAACTGAGAGCAAGTTTTGTGCACTGTTTTTGAAGAAAGAATAATCAGCACAACATTATACCCACACTGTTCCTTGAAAATAAATGCAACATTCATTTCTGTCAAAATTTTAAAGAAATAGTTCATGGGCTTTGGGGGTTTAAAGATCAAAATTCAGATTCCTAATCTAGATATTTTATAAGGTTCACTTCAGAATTTCTGAAGAAGTAGGGCAGTTACAGGACACCATTTACAACAGCTAGTAAAAAGTCATGGAACTAAAATGGTTTTACTGAAAACATTTTCTTACATGGACAGAATACAGTATTCGATTAGGCAGCAGGATATGACAGAACTGACACACCAAGTGGTGTGTCAGTAAACAAACATACTAATAAGAACAGAAATAGACTGACATGCTCTGTAATGCTGTTAGATAGCTTGGAAACAAACTAATGCCATTCATGTGCACATTTATATCTGTAAAAATATCAACCAATACCAGTGAAAATAATGTGATGAAGAAGAGGCTTTGACAGTTACAAACAAATTACTGTTTCTAATTACGGTACAGCAAACAATTCATAATTACAACCTATCATTTTCAATGAAGTTGCTGAAAGTTGGTACATCCCTGAAGATCCCACAACAAGATTTGAGTGCCAGAAATGGGGAATAAAATTGGCGCAAAACCTCCCGTCAGACTACCTTAAAAAATTAGCAGCATACCAGTACACATAATTAGTCACTACCATAGACATTATTACCTCCTAGTACAAATGGGTAATGCCGATGAAACCCAGTCTTCTGTGAGAGGCCAACCAACACCACACTTAATACAAATGTATAAAAATCAGTACCTCTCAAAACAACAGGACATGAAAAACTGAGAATTTCTGTAATGTTTTTGGTTCTGGCTGATGGGTGTCAACTGACACCACTTATTCTGAAGGGAAAGCATCCTCAAAAAGAAAAACTTTCTAGTAGAGTTATATTGGAAGTAATGAGAAGGAGGCTGACAGCTGAATGGCAAAGAGAAGACCTCCCACATGTTTCTGCCCTTTCCAGGCCATCATCAGGGTGAAACCAAATACAGAGGAAAAATGTCCACAACATTAATGTGTAACATCTTCAGAGAATGCAGCTTGAGTATGTATAAATCACTGTAGCACTAAATACTGTATATGAAATATGAATGAAGATTAAAACTCAGAGAATTAAAATCATTACTGACAAGGCGTGTTCAATTTCATAATTTGTATGTACATAAAAACCTGCAATACAATATTAAATTTGCATTCAAACATATACTACATTTTCTCAATCCAGCTGTATAATGCAATTACAGGAGTATGACATTAAGACATGAAATGAATTATTAGCCCAGTGGCACATTCAAACTTGTAGAGCAGTAGCAAGAACACAAAATCTTATAGGGATTTTGTAGAAAAGTGAAGAATAACTTCAATATTTATACCTGTACCTTTGTTTTAATGTACTACAAACATGCTCATTACTTCTGCACAGCCCTATATTTATGAAAATTCACTTAATATATTTAGCCATAAGGCACTTGAATACACAGCACTAACAGCCTACATGAACGGAATGCACGAAATATTACCAACATCAAGACATGTCTGGTTAAAGATGACTGACAATTTTTTCCTATCATATGATTAGGATGCATGAGTGTTACAATCCAAACCAACAGTGCAACCCACAAATGCTGATTCAGATGATTGAATTGCCACCTTTGATCAAAGCAACACCTCAACCCACACTTGTCAAATCATTCACTAAAATCAATGTCTGTGGGTTTGGTTACAGGTTTTGTGGTACTACTTTCAACATCTCTTTCTTAGTCATAGACATTCAACAGTACTACCACAATTACTGTTGCATATTTTCTGTTATACTCCATGGACAAAACCTGATCACAGGTGCATATATATAGGAACTTAACTGAGTCAAGAGTAGGCGCCTTCCCAACCTTTCCTCCAGAGGACAGGAACAAATCTAGTTCCCAAAACGTGTTCTTGGAACATGGGATAGTCCAGAAACTGACTAATCCCAACTGATTTTAAGATCAGACTACTGCTCAAGACATATGTGCATTCAAATTCCAAGCACACACTTTGAGCACTACTTGATTTAAACACATTTAATTTAGGTCAATATTTATGTTACTGTAAAAATGTTCGTTAGAAAATCTAATTTTTGGTATGCTCCCTTAAACTTTCTGAATTGGATCCATGTTAATAAACCATATTATAATCAAAACCAGTCTATTAGTGTACCCACAAAGTTTGTCAGACTACTGCAGTGTCATTCTACATATATATAGTGAAGACAACAGACAATTCTCAATATGTGGGAAAGGTATGGACACAAAAGACATACAACTTGCCTCTTGTTCAACCTTTATTCCTGCAAATGTTGCTGGCATAGGACCTTCATCCTCTTCTCTATCGGACACCTCAACTTTTATGTTAATGACCTCAGAACCAAAATCAGAAGATGTTACATAGGCTTCATTATATGAATCAGGTTCCACTTTTGGCAGATCTGTGCAGTTCTGTAAAATGATCACAACCACAGTAATCACACACCACTACTTGTTGAGAACAGTTCCACTATATTTTTTTTACAACGATTAAAAATTCATTACATAATGCAAAAACTACACATCAAAATAGATTCTTTCATTTACACTAAAACTTATTACCATATCATGTATGGGATGGGGAGGGGGGCATGTTAAATTTAAAGGCCACATTCTGATATGACACATACAATACTGGAATAATCAATCTATGGCTGCATACTGTTACTTGCAAACAATGAGATCCCATAACTTTTACAATCTTTGGTTTAACATCCATTTTTTAAAATGTGTTCCAGTGCAGAGTAAACTGCCTAAATCCCCATCTAATGTGCAGAATAAGTTTGACGTGTTAAGTTGTATATCAACCAAAAAAAATATACACGTGTTAAAATTAAATGAAAGTAGATTTTAAATATCACTTTTTTCTATGGTATGAGTAAAAATGTTCATTATTTGATGTGTAAAGTTAGTCTTCTTTTTCATACATTGTCTAGTTGCGAAACATATGGGCCTACATGTATATCTTCCAGATATAGGGAATCCATTTCCTCATCATCTTAGACACTGAAATTTATACAAATATATTCAGGTTTAGTTACATCCCACTTGGCCCATGTATGTTTTTATGCTTTTACTTACAATTCCACTTTATGCTTGTTGGTGCCCTGTTATTTTTGTAGCATCCATTGTCCTTGTGGGGTATTTCCAAGGGCATGCTGTCAAAAAAAAGTGTTTGAAGGCTACAAATACCCAGAGCTATCAGAATGTGAAAAGGTTATGAAACAACTGAAGCTCTTGTGATTTTAGGTGGATTCAATACTTGTTTTATTACTTGGAGGCTGTCTTCCACACATGAGCTCCCATTACTGACTGGTGTATTATCACATGAGGAAGGGATCTTGAGAGAGGAAGGGAAAGGGGTAATCCCATAAATGTCTGTGATGCATGACAATGCCACAGTGTCCTATCATTTGTTTCCTCAGTTTTATTTCTTTGTAAATGCGAAATATCTCAATTACGATTAAAAATCACTTTTTCATGACAAAGGGAAGTATGATCATGACACCCTCTGTGCTGCCAGAGGAATGTCTTTCTTCAAGGATCCGCTCCACAATGTTAGAATGAGTGGCACTGCAACAACTTTGATATATAACTCTGATACCTTATTCCTTGCAAATAACAGTACATAATGTATTTGTTCTATCAGCATGTGACATGATGATGGCCTGATATTTTTTTTGGCTGAAAAAAGTCACATCAGTTGATGACACAGCAATAATTAGTTGTGTAAATAAAAACAATTACTAATCTATAGAATGTGTGTGTGTGTGTGTGTGTGTATATATATATATATATACACGTTATGGTATTTCACACAACATGACGCTTTCATTACAGCAATAACAGAACTACCTGCCCAATGACACAGCATCACATCCCACATGTGAATATATATATACACACACACATATATATATATATATATATGGTATTTCACACATCACGCTTTCATTACAGCAACAAGAGAGCTACCTGCCCAATGATACAGCATCATATCCCACATGAACCATTGCAAAAATCTCAAATCTCACAATATCGTAATTGGTTTATGAATTTACCTTCTTACAACCCCCAAAATCATTACCAGGAACTGCAGAAAGACACACACACACACATATACGCATTCGTGCATCCAAACAAGTGTACCTCCCACGCAGAAATTCCATACTATTTAAACTGTTTAAAGATCTGCCTTCGCTTAAACAAACACACATAGGAAAATGCTCCCAGAAATTCATCTTACACATTGAGGAAAACAAGAAAATTTACTGCACTTTTAAAACTTGCTGCATAATCTCTGTTTTATTTTCCACAAAATTCCATTTATTTTATAATTTTATCTTTTTCTGCTCCAGTAATACTCACATTTTTCATAAATTGTGTGCTGAAGTTTAAATATCCACCTCAGGTAGGAAAAAGGTTAATGTAAGTTTATTTAGACCTCTTCCAGGTGCAATTATGCCATATACTCTGTGCTAGTGACAGTATTGTTATATAAACCTGACATAAATAATAATACAGTACCCATTTGCTCAGCAGCAAATACACAGAAGAATTAAGATGAAATATTTAATTATATCCATGTTCAAATACATTAATTTTTAATAATCTGAACATACAAAGCAGATGCATGTTGTGTTTTAGGTAAGAGTGTTGTACTTCTTCCCTACTTTTCAAACACTTAACAGTTCAAATAGTGAACTATACAAACCAATTTCAATTTGCTATGGGAAGGATATGAACTTCTAGTGCATGGAAATACAGTGCAAACAGAGTGCCTTGGTCTACAGAATTGGCAGAAGCAGCAGAGTAATAAAATGGTCAAATGTTTCACAGTTTCTGCGGTTCTAATTGTGTTCTGGAGTGGATGAAGGACAAAAAGATGGGTGTAATTTATAAAATGCAACACACCTTCACAAGAAAACATGACACAAAGAACCTGATGACAGAGACATATCTTGGGAGATTTGTAGGCAGAAGAATAAAAAGAAAATTAATTTATAAGAATAAAAAGAAAATTAATTTATAAACATAACATGAAAAAATTTATTTATAACTGTTTATCTGTTTAAAATGATCTGTTCATGAAAGCAAAATAAATGAGCACTGCCTTAATTTATTTGTTCATACCACACTGTAACCTGTGATCTGAGAAATAAACACACACATCACCAAGCCTACACAAGGACACAAATACCATTTGACAACATGGCTCACCTCAGGTTCCTCCATTTTTACACATGGGATTTCAATGGAGTGGTTTTCACTCAGAACATCTGCATCATGTTCTCTTTTGATCATGTCAGTGTCATCCTGTAAAGTTACAAGTAAGTATGTAAGTTGTAAGTTCACCCTAGAACCGGCCACGAAGGCCCAGAGGGGGAGTGGAGGTACAGAACTATGCTTTCTTTAATCTCAGCACTAGATGGGGGAGGGTGGTCAATGCCATGCCACAGCCACTTTACCCCCAGGAAAGACCCAGTACCCACTGCATGGGAGGCTGGGTGGGCCTCAGAGCTGGTGTGTACAGGTGCAGAAAATCTCGCCCCCACCGAGATTTGATCCCCAGGCCATCCAGACTGTAGGGAGTCACTATACCAACTACATTCTGATATATTTTGTAATCTGCCTACATGTATAAATTTTGAACATTCTAATATTACAAATGCAAAGTTACACAACAGCATGTATCTAGAAACTGACACCCAAAATTTCACACATAACAGAGACATACATGAACAAACACAACAAAAATCTTCTAAAAGCACGGCTCATCTCAGCTCCAGCCACCTTTCTGGATAATGTTATTGCTACATAAACCTCATCATCCTTCCTACCAATTAATCTTTTTCAGTCAGAAAAATCATATCATTCCCTACTACATTATACAAATCTACTCCTATAAAATTACAAACAAAAATAGTTTGTTTATTTCTTACATTCCAAATACAAAAGCAAAACAGGAGACAGTATGTGTGTGAGTGTGTAATCAGACAAGAACCCTGGCTCTGAGACACCTACATAAATACTGAGCTGACATACTAATCATCACATCAACACCCTGGTGCTGGAGGCAGGGACAATCTCCAAAACACCAAAAATCAGCTTATCTTCATCCAGCTGACTGCATACAAAGGCTAAACTCTGGCCAAAAGGGAATGGCTATAGAGATATTATTAAACAATCACACACAGACGAACACATTACCACACTCACCCTAGCAGTTACACTGAACCTATGTTAATGTTATTTGTACCACCAGTACATGTGCTTTACGACACAAAGGGTTTGTGACAAACTGCAAGGTCCTGTAAGACTATGTGCAACATTCCCAAGATTTTGGGACCTTAAAGATAAACTGAGCACAACTGTTATGCTGCAATTTATGCCATAACGTTACGCCTAAGTACCCATTGTTGATTCAATTCCAAGTAATACATTTATAACCCCCTGTACAATTTAAGGGTTTATATGGTTTTCATCCCTTAACACAAGTTTTAATTAATTATCTCAGTCATCTTCAGAGTTACTAATGATAAACAGTGCAGCATTGTTAAGTTTTCTGATCACAATAAGACGTTTACTCCATCCACTCAAGCACATTTACTCAGCCTTCTGTTACTGGTTTACACTTATACTTATGTCAAGATACAAAAGGCAAGGCTTCTTGGTGTGCAGCATAACAAAACTCTTCATACCATACTCGGCGATGCCTGCCTACTAACGGCCACTCGCTACTACGCAAGGGTTTTCTAGTCGTGCATGCTGTTACGTCCCGAATCGTACAATATACTACATACACTTTTCTGCATGGCGGTAGAAAGCAAGCTACACGCTAGTATTCCGTAATCATAGAGTTATCGATATTCGAAAATCTGTGACAACATGGCGTCTCGCAAATATTTCGCGGGAATTACGGACGACAAGACATGCGTACATGCTTATACCATTTGTTGTAGATCTTGTTGAAATTTTAGGGCGTGGGGTTATACCATTTTGCTGTGCTTTTTTGTCTTAGGAGAGGCGTATACAGGGTTTTGGTGGGGAAACCTGAGGGAAAGAGACCACTTGGGAGACCCAGGCGTAGATGGGAGGATAATATTAAGAGGGATCTTCAGGAAGTAATGTGTGGGGGTATGGATTGGATCGAGTTGGCTCAGGATAGGGACAGGTGGCGGGCACTTGTAAATGCGGTAGTGAACCTTCGGTTTCCCTAAAATGCGGGGAATTTCTTGAGTAGCTGAAAATCGGTTAGCTTCTCAAGAAGGACACTGCTTCATGGAGTAAGTTTGTTTTGTCTAATGTTACGTGTGTGAAAAAGAGGTCGATTTGTGTGAAGTAATGGCGTCATGAAACACTGGTGAAATATTAAGCAGTCATCACACAATGCAAACCAACTACGCTGAAACCAAGTGATTGTTAGTCATGCAAGCGTGTTAGTGTCCAATCATACCAAACCCTATAAGGTGAGGTAAATTCAGTCTAAAACACAACTATGAATTTATCGCTAAATGATGGTGTTTATTAGCAATAGAAAACTACATGTTTCGGCCTATAGAGGCCATCATCATGTTTTGACAACTTTCTTGCTATATAATATGCATAAACCGCGTGCTGATGTTGAGATCTCATCATCATTTACGTGCGTTTGTTAAGCTAAGTTTGGTGGGGTGTCTGTTGCGTGAAGTATGTATTTTTCTGTTGCTAATAAACACCATCATTTAGCCACGTAATGAAATACTACTCCCCAACTGGCAGAAGGAATTGTGGTAGACCTTTGAAGAGACTTCTGGATACGTGATACTGGAACGTGTCAAACAAGTGGCCCAACTCCATGAAATATATATGATGATTATGATGATGATGATGATGATGCTTTAGACATATATTCATAGTTGTGTTTTTGACTGAATTTACCTCACCTTACAGTTTAAACACGCAACGGGGATGGCACACTTCAAAATACCAAATCCTATCGCAGCATGCGGGAACGAAGTGAGCTGAGCTGAGCTACCGAACTATGTCGCAGTGTCGCCACCATCGCGAAGCAAGGTAAGGTTACTATGGTGAACTAAAACTTTTCACACGTTTCTTCCTAGCCGATGGAGATACCAGTCCCCCCGAAAGGTTTATACTATTCAACTAAATTATATAGCATGTTAAAAGACCACACATCTAACATTAACAGTCGTGAGAACTTCAAATCTGGCTGATGCACTAGTCTGAATCGTAGTGACACCTCGCGGCATTGTGTCGAACTGTAATCGTCACAACATGCAGTCATTTCAGTATTTCGTCCTCGGGCGCGTGGTGAAGGTTTATTTTTGGGGTGAAAGTGAAATTTTGTTATTTATACCAGCGCGATTGTTTTCAGTTGATAATTTTAACATTCTTGCATTATATTCCGGTGCTCTCTAGTGTTGACCTCCCTCGATAGCTAACATCGTATTTTCATTTGCATGTGATGGATTCGTGTAATATCAGGAGTGAGAATTGAATTCGTTAATTGAGCAACGAGTAAAAAGTTGTCACCCGAGTTTGGGATCGTATCCACGACACTGTGCTGTCCCTTGACTCAAGTCGCAGTAAGAATGTGATATGTCGTGATGTTTTTTATGTTTAATTACGAAAGTATTTTTATGCCCGGTAGGATTCCCGTGTTTCTAAGGACCTTCTTCTACTCTTCTCTACGAATGTTGTCATAGTAGCTTTAAAAATACGCAACGACTTCTCATTTATAATTCCTAATAGCTTTATAAGTGTTTTAATCAGCTTTAAAGAAATGGAAACACAAAATGTGGCAGTAGCAAAGATTGTGCAGGTCCCAGTGGCCGCCCGTTCTAAGACGAAGGTTGCGGCCGCTCACCTGCTAAGATTGTGGGTTCGAATCCCACCGGGGTCATGGATGTCTGTCTGTTGTGTGCTGTCAGGCAGAGGTCTCTGCGACGCGCTAATCACTCGTCCAGAGAAGTCCTACCGAGTGTGGTGTGTCTGAGTGTGATCTACCTCGTGAATGAAGAGGCCCTGGACCACTGGGGGCTGTTGCGCCAAAAGAAGAAAAAAAAAACGAAGATTGTATTGGTTTCAGTTTTATTCATTGGCGCTTTATGAAATGTATCAAGTGAGATAAAAATATTATTTATACCAGGGCTGGCCAATATGCGGACCTCAAGGAAAGTGTTCGCGGCCCTCCGTAACCTAAATTGTGTAGTGTCTACGGGGGTTGCGGACCCACCGATGCCACTAATTTTGTAGTGCCTCCAGGATAACGGTTAGACTTCCACTATTTCCTACCCGGAGAGGTACCATATAATGCGAGACAGCAATATTCCTACTTATTCTCGTCTTAGCTTTCGCAATCTCAAGTTTCGCTGCCACCCAGGTCAGACTACTGACTACTACTGCCGTTTCTGTCTATTATTGTAATTCATAGTGGCTACGGGTGTAGTAATTCCTCCGCCGTGGTCACGTAGTACTTTAGTTGAGCGGACTCGAACCGCTATACCAACTCAGCGTCCGTCAAAGCTCACTAATCAAACATAACTAGAATTTCAAATTAAACGTAAAGGATTTTCACCGTTGCACCGTTCATATTGCTTTTAATTCTCATTTATTTCACCAACACATGCACGTGTGATTCACACAATATTAGTGTTAATACATTAATTGTTAAAAGGATAAAACACTAACATTATTGGCACTCCAACATGTTTCGGTTTTTCATAAAACCATCCTCGTGCCTATTAAAGTTACTTATTGTCCAGTATTATTTGCGAAGTACGCTGGCAGCACGTCATATTTTATTTGTTGTGGATGGGCTTGGATTTCATGTTACTCGTTTTCCTTGTGTTGACTTCTTCTGTCCGTGCGTGTCATGCGTGGTGCATGTGTTGGTGAAATAAATGTGAATGTAAACGTAAAGGAAATTGCGTTCACAAACACACCACCTATACTTTACCAGTAGGTAACGTGAGTGCAGAGCGTTTAGGCCTCTTTAATAAAACAACTAATTCGGGGGAATACTTGGGGTTAGGTCATATCTAAACTTCATCGCAGCTTACGTCCATGTAGAACACAGACAGAATGCGAGTTACATCTTTCTAGTAAAATATATAAATGTATAGTTCCAACAGATCTACACTATATCTAACTAATATCTACACAACCTAAATATCTTCTATCAAATATTGGTCTAGCAATACAAAGGCAGAGCATCTATGCGGTTTAACTTTTCTCGTCTACATAAATTAAAAAATAAAAGATAAACCAATAAAACACTTCTCAATTTTTTTCCTTTTGTCTGGAGTTGTGGATGAACTATACACCACTCACTTGGTAAGAACAGAAATATCTGCGGTATAAGGCTTATTTTGAAGCGTCGCCCAGAGCACCGTGTTCTTTGCGTCTGTCCGCGTTGAAAGCTGAATCAAAAAGATACTGCCCGTCGGTCCTACAGACCGGTGTAAGAGTTCACCAAACTCCTAACTCAAGGCTTGCAAGTTCATAGATTTCATTTAGCAACAGCATATGCAAACATAAAAGAATGTGCTGGCACTAAGGAATTCTGCATGAAGCAGTCTTCCTGTTGCCAGTGCGTGCAACTTTATACCCTAACTGCAAATTTAAAATTTCCACCAAGTCGATATAAAAATGCAAGTTACACGTATAAAATTATCAAAATTCACTACAAATTCCAAAATTCTAAACACAAGCTAAATCCATGCATTACAATAGTTCCTGTAATAAAATTTAACAAACATAATATAATAGTCTACAGAACATAATATAATAGTCTACAGAACATAATATAATAGTCTACAGAACATAATATAATAGTCTACAGAACATAATATAATAGTCTACAGAACATAATATAAT
>Ga0131853_10015269_pt1 | contig 14052 bp, 12 predicted proteins | sample TergutLab28metaG_FD_92764 | JGI IMG/M metagenome (GOLD analysis project Ga0131853, IMG submission 92764) | Labiotermes labralis P1 segment gut microbial communities from Petit-Saut dam, French Guiana - Lab288 P1 (version 2) (version 2) | ecosystem: Host-associated > Arthropoda: Insects >... | reverse complement strand
TCATAACTCCGTAACCGTCCAAAATCGGACACATGTTTATATGAACTTTTTTGATCACAAAGACCTAGGAAATCACCTCCTGCAGTTATGCCCTAAAGTCGTGAAACACCCTGTATATAGCCACATCACCACCGAATTAACCACACACCAATGTACCATAATTGACTATTTTAACAAAGTGTAACTTTAGCAAGCACTGATAATGGGCTCCCTGAAGAAGGTGTGACTGCAATGGAACATGTCAGGGCCATTTTACTGTAAATAATATTAATATTGTGTGAAGACAGTCACTTGTGAATCAGTTGGTGAATAAAAAACTCTGATAATATTAAGATGCATGGTACGAACGTGGAAAAAAAAATTAAGAGTGACTGTTGTTGAATGTTGGCGTGTGTGTGTGTGTGTGTGTGTGTGTGTGTGGTCACTTCCAAACCTTCCCTCTGCATGTTCTGCACACATATTAGTGCATCTGCCTTGCCTTCAAATAATCCTGAAAATTCTGTTGCGTCATTCCATTCAGTACTGCAATCATATAGCTCTGAATGCATTCACTTTATTTAAAATTAGAACTTTTCAACAAAATTTATTTTTAATGACATATCAGAAAATTGAATGATAGTTACAGTGGTTTACCTAACATATTTTCTGTACAGTCACACACTTTGTTTGTGTGGGTGTGTGTGTGAATGCATGGGACATCACAGAAACACAACAACTCTGAAATTGTTAAATTTAGATTTGCCAGTTCTTTTTCATGCTGTTGTTTGTCTGTGTGTGTGTGTGTGACATCACAGAACAACACGGACTGAGACTGTTAGATAAAGAGTCGTATGCTTCTTCTTTCAATCTGTAACACAGTTGCTGAGTAGCTACAATGTAGCTGTAGTGCTGTTAATCATGTTGCCAGGACTCTATCCCAGAAACTGTATGAGCTGAAAGACCGCATACAGAATGCAGTTGTTAGCCGGGTGGTGGAAGACTTCATTGATATCAGCACACCACTGAAGCAGTTTACTGATGCTGTCCATGTTCCTCAAGGTCAGTTGTCTGCTGTCTAGACATTTATTACTTTCACATCATAGCAAGATCTAGTGGCTTTAGCTTCCCATCGCATATGTCTGAAAGCGTCTGAATGCAATGTGGATTTTTCTACAAGTAGTCCACATCCCTCGTCTATGAAGAAGAACCTCATGCATGTGTGATTCAGTGTGTAAATGGCGATGAATTCAATTTAGACCGTGCCGTTTGTAGCAGGAAAAAACATTGGTAGTTTACAAATTTTGAGGATGAATTAACTTGATCCTATTATTTACAGTAGTTGGCATGTACAGAGTGTGATAACTCATATATCAGCATAGCAGTATCTTTTTCCTGAGGTAATTCCCATTTGGAAATGTCATACATAAGGCACATGTCTGTAAAACACCTCCCTAAAGTAAATTGTTATTTAAATACACTTTCATTGCCTTTAATAACATAAACTAAATATTAGTAGTTGCAGGAATCATTAAGTGCATTTGTGTATGTTTTAATATGTATAGATGCATGCATGCGCGCGCGCACACATACGCACACCACTGTAGTGCACATGGGGACATAAACAACCACTTTATGTTGCACTTGTATGTTGTTCGTTGCATGCACTGTCGATAACAAATTCACAACACTCGCCAACAAAATACACAGTGTTCTTCCCTTGATATTTATATTACATTATCCCACTGAACATTGCTACATGTTTCTTTCCACAAGGGATCATCGTCAGGGAGTAATTATCAAGTAATATTGCATAAAACTTAATTAGCTATTATGTATTTACTCACTCACTCCATGGAGCAGAGTAGTCCTTCTTGAGAAGCTAATGTGTTTTCAGCTAGTCAAGAAATTCCCCGCATTTCATAGAACCCCAAGGTTCATTACCACATTCACAAGTGCCCATAGCTATAGTGTACACATAATGAATGTCTTGTGCATGGTGTACAAGAGTCAAGTAGTAAAATGAAGATAGTTCTTTGTAGAAAAGTTGTGTACATAGTGAAATGGGATCTTGGTATACTGAATTTTTCTTTTTTTGGTGCAACAGCTCCCCCAGTGGGCCATGGCCTCCTCATTCACGAGGTTTCTAGATCACACACAACGACGCATCACAGTAGGTAGGACTCTTCTGGACAAGTAATTAACTTGTTGCAGACACCTCTACCTTACAACACACAACACTCAAAACAGAAAGGTGTCCATGCCCCTGGTGGGATTTGAACCCACAATCTGAGCAGGCGAGTGGCCACTGGGACTGGCATACTGAAAATTGATGTTAAAAAACTTTAAAGTAATTAAAATACAAGGATAGATGAGCATTTAAAGCATATAAATGTGCCAGTTATAAACAACATAAAGACATAAGGATTGTGGCTAGGTACATGCCAGTATCACTTGGGCAGCTTATGTATATTATTAAAGTTGATGCAGTTACAGAAGTCACAGGAACAAATCTTATGCATATTGGACCGTGCAGCATTGTGATAGTTCAAGAATAAGAGACCAACTTGATGTCACTAATTATTATGTTTTATTTCACTTCTTCTATGCTCAACATGTGTTGGACATTAATATATCCATCATCAGGAGCCTGCACATTTTCTATTGAATCACCACATTGGTTGTGTGTTCTTGTTTCAATGTGTGTTTGGGTTTCGGTGTGGCTTCAGCCTGCTACACGGATACCACCCCAACCCAGCCACACCAAAACCCCAACACTCATCGAAACAAGAACATACGTCCAATGTTGTGATTCAATAGAAAAGTCTCAGGCTCGTGATGATGGATGTATTAATGTCCGAAACATGTTGAGCATAGAAGCAGTAAAATGAAACATAATAATTAGTGACATCAAGTGGGTCCCTTATTCTTCAACAGGGACAAATCCCTGAAAACGAAGGTGATGTTCTGTGATAGATGTTCTTTTGCATTCGAATTATGAATTTTGTGATACACTTACATGTAATTTGCACTGTATTCTTTAATCATTTTTATACATTTTTAACATCTTGGTTTTATAATTGCACATCCATTAGACAATGTAGTGTTTTTCTTTTTCTTGTCAACATCTCCTTGGTGATGGTCAAAAAAGGTTGTAACATTTAGGAGGCTGGGTATATGATAGTTTAGTTTTATATCTAAATGCTGTGCAGTTGTTTGAATAAACACTGTAAAATTATCCTGCTGCACAGAACATGGGTAATATTATTATAACATATTTGCATTTTTATATTGCACTTAATTTTTAATAAATTAAAAAAATATTTTAAGTTCAAAACATGTAATGGAAACCACAGGTGAGTGTGCAACACTGTTTGTCATGAACTCATACTTCCCCCACCTACAAAACTGTATAAATGTTCACTTACAGTTAAATGTAAAAATTGAAATGTCAGCCTTTTCCAACCAAATCTGAATTTATAAAGTTTAAATTTGTTGTATGTTTCCATTGTGACTTACAGAATTCAGTTGTATGAACCACAAACAGATGGCTTAAAATATAGAAACTTATTGAAAGGATTTGCTCTTGTTTGTTAATAGAAACTTTGATGATGTTTGAAGAAGTAGCTGCTGGTTTTGAGTGTGAGGTCTTCTTTATAGCGTATAAACAATTATTACACATTTAAAATTGTGTATTTGCCAATGTAGGTACACCAGGCAGGGAGCAGAATTTCAATGACAGAGCACAACAGCTACAGCAGTTCAGCACACGAGCGGCAAAAACAGCGCGTATGGTTGCAGCCGGTGGAAGTTCCGGCAACAAGAAGCTGGCCGAGGCTTTGCTGAGCTCCGCTTCCCAGGTGTGTGCATGAGTCTTGTTATTCACAGCAAATCGCTGCTAATGTTTACAGACAGTAACAGATGTTTAAGGCCTGGTATCAAGGCTGTGAGACACATGAAATAAGAAATTAAGAATACTGAAATAGGGTGATGAAATGTGAAAGAAAAGTGAAAAATACCCACTTTAAGGAAGCTTGAGCTGTTAATAATTGTCGTCTGGACAATTTGATGTGTAACTATCAGACTCTCAACAGCAAATACTCTTGAGTTATTCAGAATGTCTCTGAGGAGGCCATAGGTGAGTAAACAAATAGAAAAGAGTATTCACAGATGCTGTGTCCTATAACTTACTGGAACCGAACAGAAAACAGTACACCTCTCTGCCTTGCATACTTAGGGATAATGGAGGTATTTAAAGTAACTGATTTGCTAGTATCAGGGCAAGCTGGGGGCAAGATTGTTAGAATAGTAATAGTAGGGAGGAAAAAATCGAAACATGTGTGATGTAACTAGCATTAAGATTATTATGTGCAATGGAATTATGTTGTGGCTGTACAATGACTGACATGAAAGTGGATGAAAGGAACATCTTTTGGTTCAGTTTTTCCAGTGGCAAACACCTTCATTTCTGAAGTGAATGTGGTAATACAGGTGTTAGTAATGCCAGCCATCACTACATAATTATTATATATTATTGATCTAAATGTATTCTATCTACATCCCTTAAGTTACATAGAAACTGTATTGGTTACAGAGTTCTTGTTTCCTGTCTTTTCAAATGCTGTTGCCATTCGAATCATCAGTACGTGAGTCTTTTGAGCACATGTACTTACAGGTGTACTTCATACTGTTTAGCTTACTTATGGTTGTTTATGATTTTCTTTTTCACATGTAAAACCTAACTGTTTCATTCATTCATGAATATTGGCGTGATGCAGGTAGAAAGTCTGACACCGCAGCTCGTGAGTGCTGGTCGCATTAGGATGAATTATCCTGAAAGCAAGGCTGCCGATGAACACTTCCAGAACCTTGTCGCCCAGTATTCGGACTCCGTTCAGCATGTCAGAGCACTTTGCGACGAGGCAACAGATTCTGCAGATTTTATTAGGATGTCAGGTATGTGCATGCTGTAGCGTCTAGTTTTAGCATGGTTGTCACAGATGAAATTTTGAAGATTTATTTTGTGGGATGTGACACTGCATAGGTTGAAGTGCTTGGCTCTGAAGTTGAAGACTGTTTGGTCCTTTAAAATGTTGGCAATGGCTCACCCAGCAATATGGCCTCACGTCTTAGAAGACTTTAGTTTTCAGCATCAGTGTTGCAAGAATCTCGTATCTTGATGAGCTTTTGTTAAGATATTAGTTTACTGCTTGTAGGCTGAGGGTGTTCGAGAATAAGGTGTTAAGGGGAATATTTGGACCTAAGAGGGACGAGGTAACAAGGGAGTGGAGGAAACTACATAATGAGGAGCTTAATCATCTGTACTGCTCTCCAGATGTTGTTCGGATGATCAAATCAAGAAGAATGAGATGGGCAGGGCATGTAGCATGTATGGGGGAGAGGAGAGGCATATGCTGGGTTTTGGTGGGGAAATATGAGGGAAGGAGACCACTTGGGAGAGACAGGTGTAGATTGGAGGGTAATATTAAGATGGATCTTCAGGAAGTGGGTTGTAGGGGTATGGAATGGATCGAGCTGGTTCAGGATAGGGGCAGGTGGCAGGCACTTGTGAATGTGGCATTGAACTTTCGAGTTCCTTAAAATGTGGGGAATTGCTTGGCTAGCTGAAAACGGGTTAGCTTCTTAAGAAGGACTCTACTCTGTGGAGTAGGTAAGTGTTAGGTTATTGCTAAATCTAGTGTGTATTGCAACACTGGTGACACATATGAAATTTGAAGACGTGAGTTAGAAGATATGATCTATAAATAAATAAGAAAAGTTACTGTTCTGAGAGGTGACACAACTAAAATAGTGGTCTTGTATATTTGTGGCGCTGGCAGTGTGTTTAATACAGTGCCCTAGTTTGAGAGCCTTGAAACAGTTCAACAGTTTTTCTCAGAAATGGAGAAACACAGAAAACATTTGATAAGTTGGAATTAAAATTATGGTTGACCGTAATCTCAAGACCTGGCTGCCTGTTTTCTGCTTCTCCTTCAAGTAAAAAAGAAAACCCTCAGGTGCAATGCACATTTAGGATGCTTATCAGAAACTTTGATGTTTTTCTCATGCCTGAAAACTGGAAAATAAGTATTTTGAGGAGCAAAAGAGTATTTTGATGGCAGTCAGTTTTGTGTTAGTTTTATTCTTTCAGTTTGTTTTGATGCTATACACTAGGATCTTGATGCAAAGTTTCTTGATCTAAGAGTTTTCTCCATATTGCATTTATTTTTTATGGTCCTTGCCAAATTCCAATGTAAATAATGTGCATTGTCCCTGAACTTCATTTAGATGTTTACGCTGCATTTTGTAAAGAGAATATGATTCCTACATGAAATTTGTACCTTGATTTAATGTTTGTATTTACTGTCTGTTGTGTGTTTAAACTGTGTGAGTTGAGTAGCTTGTAATGAGGAACATGTGTCTTTTGTGTAGCATGTGGAGAAGATGGACAGGAGAAAAGTGCGCTTTACCCACTGAATTTTGAAATAGTGTATTATAAAATAATAAGTAAGGAAGGGCTAAATGAAGGAATGGATGAAGATGTTAAAATTTGTGTCTCTGTGTTTGCATTACAGAGGAACAGATCCAGAAACACACAATCCTTTGTGAAGAATCAATTCGCAAGAACCAACCACAGAAGATGGTTGACAATACTGCCAGTATTGCAAGGTATGTCATTGCACATGTAGTGTTTTGGTCTACCTGAGTATTCAGTTGAAGGTAGGGTAGTTTGTGACATGTGTTTGGGTGGAAATTTGTAAGAATCCTTGCAGAATTGGAGTGGCCATACGCAAAGCTACAGATTACATGATTAACACAATGTATCCTTACTGCTTCTTCCCTCACCAGTTCCATTTGTGTGTAACAACCAAATTCTGTCTTCCCAAAGCTCCTCCTCATCACCTTTCCTTGCATGTATTTTCTCCCAACCACCTTTTTGTCTTCATTTCACACCTGTTGTTTGCGTCTTGGTCTTGGGACCTTGCTTTGGAATTTTACTTTCAGTTACCTTTTCAAAATTTTTAAAAAACCAGGTGACTTGAGTACATCTTCATCAGCAGGAACCTGCACTGTTATCAAGGTATGACACTGCTGAATGTTTGAGTGTAAGAGCTGAGTAGAAGATTGTTAGCAGTTGCAGTGCGTGGGTCTCTGTGTTGCCCACCCTTCTATGTTATGTTCTGTTATATTCCGTTCTTCTGTTTTAAAATCGTCTTTTTGATCATAATCAGTCTTTTGTTAAAATGAGCGTGTAGTGTCTTATGATGACATTAATTTAATTTCCAATGTTTTTGTCTTTTTACTTCTGTACTGTTTTATCTTTTCCTAGCATTTTTACATTCCCTGCTCATTTTCATTGCCACAACTTTCCAGTTTTGTTCTGTTTGTCCATTTGCAAATCTAACAGCCTCTTCGTCCCTTTATTTCTATCAAATCTAAATATTTACCACCATATGTAATGTTAACTTCTACTACCATATCATACATTTCTGTTATACAGTGCACTTTCTTGTGCTGTCACCTCCCTTCAGAAGCCTTATTTGTATTTTCCTGTATATTGTTTCATGTGTATTATGTTTTGTTAACACTTTTTATTTTAAGTATTTTTTCAATGTTAGTATGTAACACCTTACAGTCTCTGTTTTTTATGTAACTGCATGTTTTCTGAATGTCCATACATACCAAGTTACTGAATGCTTGCCAGCGTCAGTTCTTCTTTGCTGTGAAAGGAAAATGTTGATTACTATAATAGCTGCATTTTAAGTGGTTGGAACAAGCTGTTTCAAAATACTATCTTGCATTCATCTAGAAGGACCAAGGAGAACCTCAAAGAACATACCGTAGCAGATTCACTGGCTGACTGTCAAGTGTGTACTAAAACTGCCTTCTGGTCTGTATGTTTTGGTTGTATGTTTTGGTTGTATTTGTAATTAATATAATTTTAAAATTTTGTGTATGTGTTTGTAGATTGGCAAACCGAGTTCTGATGGTTGCCAAACAAGAGTCTGACAATTCAGAAGATCCACAGTTCATCGCCCGTGTAAATAGTGCATCTGATCAGGTGCAGGCCAGTAAGTGCCAGAGACATTTATGTACTTTATTTGTTTACAGAAGTGGTTTAGAAATAAAAGAGATGGAGTGTAGAATACACAGTTCATGCTTCTGTGTCAGAGACATTACATCTTTTCCCTGCATTGTTTATGAACGTATCTTCTTAAATAAATATGGTCAGAAATTATACACCTTTAATGTCATCACAGATATTCTTGGGAGTCAGATGTTTTGAAGTCACCTAAATACAAGTATACGCCGCATAACAACGTTTTGGTCGAAGACAGACCGCATATACGAAAGTAGTCCCATAAGATTTTGATATTATAATATAATATTATAATACTTACCATTGTTACAATTGCCTACAGTATTCAGTACAGTAACATGCTGTACAGGTTTGTAGTCTAGAGCAATAGGCCGTGTATAGACTAGGTGTGTAGTAGGCTATTCTGTCTAGGTTCGTATAAGTACACTGTATGACGTTCGCACAACAACGAACTCACCTAATGATGCATTTCTCAGACTATCCCCATTGTTCAGCGACACATATCTGTGTAGTTGAATATGTAGCTGCACTCATTCCTAATCTTGGCTCTGGACATAGGTGAATGATCAGTTCCACACCCTGGTCGCTCTACCTTAAGGGAAAGAGCCCTCAATATCTGCTGAGTGGCAGTCTGTAGGCCTCAAAGCCATTCTGGATGCTGTAGAGAAGAGAATGAACTCTTGTCCTGCTGGATATTGAGCCATGATTTGTTTGCCCAGCCAGTAGCTCACTCACTGTCCCAGTTAGATACTTTTGAAGTGTAGTTGTTAAGTATGTTGCAGTGATATTGGAATGTATTTGTAATTACTGTCTTGGTTTTTCACCAATCAAAATATCGTGGGTATAAAACACATCAGTTGTGCATGAGACACATTAAGTTTCACTGCAATTTCATCAATCTCTTTATAAAATTTTTATCTACAGTGTGTTTGGTAATTTGGTTTACATGACTTTTAAAGCTGGAAAACCAAGTAGATTATTTGAGCATTAATGAATCTTTGTTTCTGATTTCTAAAATGCATGATTCAGCTTTTGTTGTCATTTCCCTCACAGGTGTTTCATGTTTTTTCTCAGTTGCTTTAGTGTGTTACAACCAACACCAGTTGTTTTGAGTTTATTGTACTTGATTATGCTCATGTTTTATTTAATGTAGAGAAATCTTTGATGTTGCTACAGAGTGTTTAAACAGTTGTGAATTAATCAGGATTCAAGTCTTCTGAAATGTTGCTCTGTCATTGGGTGAGTAGGTTCCATTGTTTCAAAGGAATTATAGTGCCTTCAAGTTAGGGTTAAAGCATACCAGCTGGAGGATCAAGCTTTCAAAGAATTGCTTGATCCTGAAGATGAAGACACAACAAACATTGATATGTCAGGATTCACTGACCCAGTGACACAAGTCACATCCCACAAAACTTGAATCCTAATCAACACCACTGTGAGAACCTTAAATTTTGAATGTGAATCCGTCTGTTTAAAAGAACTCCCTTCCGTATAAAAAAATGTTGTACTGTTGGTTCTGTTTACTGTACTGCTGTATCTTACTGCAGGTGTGACGCCCATGGTGCAAGATGCTAAAGCTGTTGCTATCAACACCCAAGACACAGTTGCAATGTCCAGATGGCGAGAATCAAACAGGGCTGTAAGTTTCAGAAATACACTTAACACAGTCAGCGTTTCATTCTTGCAGAATGAAAACCGTGATGTTCACCGTATGCGACATGGGTGTGTATCTTACATACAGTATGTCCTAATGGCCACTTTATGAAGCTTGTACTCACATTGCAGGGAAACACACTTTACAATCAAACACCAGCAGAAAGTGTTACAAGCAGGTGCAACTGTACTGCATCTCAGTATAGTGTTTTCGTTGTTACACCGTGCATGTTGTCGAGTTACTCAATTATTATACAAACTACTGCACATATATAAAATTTTCACATTTAAACATGTCGGAGTGTTTTTAATGTTGTAATGTGTAAATTTGATCAATTTTATATATGTGCAGTAGTTGGTATAATAATTGAGTAACTCGGTAAAGTGTTGTTTAGGACACCCAGTATATTTATCATCCAATTTGTGCTTCATATGTTGTAAAAGTGAAAGTTAAAGTTGGTGCTGTGTATTTAGTGCAAGCATATGGGAAGCCCCACTTGTTTTTAGTGTTGGTCCTAGATGGAGGTGAGTGGTCAGCTGCTTATGCCAGAGCCAGTCTGGACTTTCTGGAGATGAGAAAGGGACCTCCCTACCTAGAATGAAAGCACAGTTTCTTAGTCCTCCAGCCTGTGGCACAGTGACTTTACTGAATGATCAATGATGGCTCATACTTAAAACATTTTTCATTAAAGAATTTTATTTGTTACAGATCCAATCATTAAGAAATATTTACACATACATGTGTTCAAAAAGAGATCGAATTTTTCTATAAAGACTTTATTGCTTATTTCACAACATTTTAAGCACTGTCCCCTTCAAAGTAGTCCCCTCTACTGGCGATACACCGTTCCCAACGTTTCTTCCATTGTTGGAATGCTTCCTGGAACGTACTTTCTGTGATGGCACTACTTCTGTTATCGCATTTTCCTGAATCTCCCCTATGGTTTGGAAACAATGTCCTTTCAAAGTGGTTTTAAATTTGGGAAATGGGAAAAAGTCTGCTGGGGATAAGTCCAGAGAATAGGATGGATGGGGCACAATGGATGTCTGATGTTTTGCCAGATAACTGCGAATGAGGAGCGACGCATGAGCCGGTGCATTGTCGTGGTGCAACATCCAAGTCTGGTTTTCCCACAATTCAGGCCTCTTCCTGCACACAGCATCCCTCAAATGCACTAAAACTTCCTGGTACAACTGTTTGTTTACCATCTGACCACGTGGTACAAATTAATGATGGACAATGTCTTTCCAATCAAAAAACACAACCAACATCACCTTATCTTTGACCGACTCATCTGTGCTTTTTTTTTTTTTCCCGAGGAGCCCCTTTCCCCATCCACTACAACAATTGCATCTTGGTTTCAACATCATACCCATAAACCCACGTCTCATCTCCTGTTATGATGTTTTTAAGAAAGTTTTCATTACCATTTGCATTGGCAAGCAGTTCCTGGCTGATTTCAACATGGTTCTCTTTCTGATCGTCAGTCAACAAACGTGGCATGAATTTTGCACTGACGTGTCACATCTGAAGTTTTTCAGTAAAAATTTGATGGCAAGATCCTGTGCTTATGCTCACTTCGTCAGCAACTTCTCAGACAGTTAAATGACGATTTCCATGAATCACAGCACAAACTCTCTCGACATAGTCGTCGTTTGTTAATGTGGAAGGTCATCCAGGCCTGGGATCTTCACCGACCGACATTCTGCCCTCTTTAAAATGCTTAAACCACTCATAGCACTGCGTTCGGTTCATACAGTCCTTCCCGTATGCTTGGTTAAGTAATTGAAATGTCTCTGTAAAATTTTTACCAAGTTTGCAGCAAAATTTCACACACACACACATTCTTCAAGCTCTTTCATCATCACTTTGTCACTAATCTGACGAACAGCTTGTGCACGTGCTCAGTTCAGTGGGTGTAGCTCAAAGACTACGAAGGACAAATGGCAGTTTATTGTCAAAACCTGATGCTAGGTGAGCTCAGCAGCCACAGCGTGTTCCCTGTACCAGTTGGCACGCTATTTAAAAAGTTCGGTCTCGTTTTGAACATGCCTCGTATATAGTAAACCAGCAATTTGGGGAATTGTTATATTTTACAGGTATTCCTGTTAAGCACCTGATAGTGTTCACAAAAGCATCTGAAACATGTAGGTGAATTTTAATGTATGATATGGCATATTGTATTAGTGTGCGTTTGTTGGTTTACTACACAGACATAAAGTTTTCATGAAGTCTCTGCCTGTTGGATGAACACAGTTCTTGCTATGAAAGCCTGTAGAGGATGAGACCTCATAAAATTGTAGGTTTTCAGAAATATAACATTCATTGTATCATTCAAAGGCAGGATCATATTTTTTCAATATGTTATAAAAATTGGAATAAATTTGTAGCTCTCATTAGTGGAAATACAGCATGAATGGAAATAAATGGTAATCGCCCCCCACTTTAGTCTATCAGAAATAGTATTCATGCATTTGTGAAAGTGATGGAACATCTAGCAATGTGTTCTGTATTGGTGTTGTGCTATGTTGTATTGTGTAGCGTTGTGTTACGTTGTCTGTGCTGATCCTGCTGCGAAACATTGTCTGCAGTGGAGAAGGTTCCGCAGCACTGTTGGTGAAGGCTCAAGTGTAGAGAGGTGTTCTGCTATGTTGACTGGTCAATATTTAACCAACATTTCAGTAGATTGAATGGTTGAATATGTACTGCAGAGTCAAGTGTTAAGTACGACATATAAAAAGAAACCCATACGTTGTTGCAGTCCTTGTATCAAAGCTACAGAATTGGGAAACAGGTACTTACATAAGTGCCTTAATGGAATAAATATCTCCTTTAGAATTCTGAATGGTTCTTGGGTTAAGTAGTTAATGCTATTTCAATTGCAGAGGCTGTAGTGTTGAGGGTTATTGGAAGATGATTATGAGTTACTCAATTATTATACCAACTACTGCACATATATAAAATGTATAAAATTTACACATTAAAACGCTCTGACATGTTTCGGTCCTAGAACCATCATCAGGGAGCCATATCGTCCTTGCTAAAGTGACACTATAAAAAGTCACATTAATTTCGTTGTATTAATTAATCTGTGACTATTTCTAGTGTGACTTGAGCAAGGAATATATAGCTCCCTGATGATGGTCCTAGGACCGAAACATGTCAGAGCGTTTTAATGTTTTAATGTGTAAATTTTATAAATGTGCAGTAGTTGGTATAATAATTGAGTAACTCGACAACATGCACGGTGTAACAATAAAAATAATGATTATGAGTGCTGATTAGGAGTGAATTTGGAAGTATATTTAAAGGTACAGTCTCTGGCAAGACTGAGGAAAATCACAAACATTTGGATAGGAGTAATGCAGCTGAGGTGCAAACTGTGTACCTCTTAAATATAAGCATATTGTTTTTTCTGCCACACCAGCCTGCATGCAATATTTTCTTTCCTGTATTTCACATAGTGCATTATTCATTGAATATGTGCATTTTAATTTCATGTTTCAGATTTCTAAACCTTTAATACAAGGTACTTTATTTTAATCTCTGGACTGATTTCTTGTCTTCTGTCACAACAGCTCCTGAATGCGGTGAGTGAAGTTCGACATGCGGTCACTGTCACCCCTGATCTTCCCCCACCACCAGACATGACTGACCTTCGCATCAATGGTAAGTACTACTGCCAGTACATGTTTATTGTGATGTGCCCTCTTACTTTCAGCAGCTGGAATTTCTCTTTTATTTAATGTCCTGTTTTTTACAGCATACCCGATTTGTGTTTGCTACTTTTATTGGAGTCCTCTAAGGTCCTTGTTTTGTATATTTCCCATAGCAGTTTGTGTGAAAAGCATAATTTTACGTTCTTTCACATTTTTTTTTTTACAGATTTTATTAAATGACTGTGGCAGTGAATGTTAAATGTATGTCTATTAATTGTTAGTGTGTTTAGAAGCAGATATGATGATAATGCTTTGTCAAGTAAGTAATGATAAACTAAAAAATTAAACTCCGTGGCCTCAGTCCGCACGTGAACTATACCGACAGAGCGGCCGCCGCCAGTCGGCGAAGTTAGTGCCGACTTTTGCGGATAGAGGGGTGTCACGTGGTCAGCACAACGGGTCCCCACAGCCATTAATCTCTGTTTTCTAGACCTGGAGCTGCTACTTTTTTCATTCAATTAGCTCCTCATTTGACCTCCCGAGGCTCACGAGGCTGAGTGGATCCCGTTCCAGACCCACTACTACTCAGAAAATCTGGTAGCGCCGGGGATCGAACCCGGGACCTCTGTATCTGTAGCCAGAAACTCTGACCACTAGACCAC
>Ga0131853_10015268_pt1 | contig 14052 bp, 6 predicted proteins | sample TergutLab28metaG_FD_92764 | JGI IMG/M metagenome (GOLD analysis project Ga0131853, IMG submission 92764) | Labiotermes labralis P1 segment gut microbial communities from Petit-Saut dam, French Guiana - Lab288 P1 (version 2) (version 2) | ecosystem: Host-associated > Arthropoda: Insects >... | reverse complement strand
CACATGTGCTCGAAACATGTAGAGGCATGAAATAAAACTTATTGTGAAACACATTTTGTGCATCAAGTTGGTTAAATACTGAGATAAATATACTGAGATGCACGGTCAGCAAAACGTCAAAAAAAACATTAAATCATGTTCCACAAAATCGTCTTTATTAGCCCATCAGTCTCTGTTTTTAATAGTCATGACATATGCAACTTCTGCCATGTGTATTATTTGTAATATATGACCTTATAATTTTCTAAAAATTATCAAAAACGTTTTCTCAGAATTTTCTACAGTGTAAGTAGTGAAAATTCCTTGGACATCAGTGATGTATAAAACTTGCAAGGAATATAACTGTGAAGATTTCAAAACGATATTGAAACTCTCGGTTCCATATAAGGCAAAGAAACTGTCGATATTTGTTTCCCAAATGTAAATCCTCAAGAAGACTTCACACCGTCTCTACTCGTAAAGAAATTTGACTGTTTATATTTTTCTGCAGACGAGTTTTATTCAGTACGTCTCATTATATTGTCTTCTCGGTCAGTGACATTAGTAACTTTCACATGTGAACCAGGATGTGAACTTCCCCTCTACCAACTACAGTTTCGGAATGAGGAGCAGTGTGGGGTCGAGTTGAAGTGTTGACCTGAGCAAATCTAATTTGGTGGCCCGGTACCTCCAAATCCAGGATTGGAAGCAGCAAGAACTGATGGTTGGATCGATGGCCTGTTCGGGTTGTAGACCATGAGTGACTTGGCCCTCAAAACAGGGTACTGGAAAGGGGAGGTAGGCTCCCACAACCGTCGACATTTGAGCGGCTCCATTTCGCAAATGATTTTGATTAAAGTCGAATTTCTGCGCTGAATTTATTTTACTTACTCTCTGTTAATTTTCGTACAGAGTAAAATCGCCATGCCCCATATGTATGAATTGAGATCTTTTTCGAGATCTGCTTTCTTTTGCGATTTTTCACATCGTAGAATGGTATTTTCGCCTGGTATTTCGGAACAACCTATCCTTATCAACTTCAGGAGAAAATTAGTCTTCTTGTACTGCTTGTCCCCTGAAGATGGGGTTGCCAGATTGTCCCGAAACTCGGTGAGAAAGTATTATTCTGCGCTGCATAAAATCGTAAAGGAGCGCAGATGCTATTTAAACCCGGGCCTGAAGCCTGAATCACGTGAGATATTATTCATGTAACGCGTGAGTTTCGTGTATGAACTGTACATTGTTGTTGCGAGAAACAGACGTGCCCCAAAAACAGTAGCATGCCTTGAAATACGCGTGTCTTTTATGTGCCTGAAATTGCAATTCTTACTTTCCTATATTAAAACCAACTAGATATACTAATTTCTCAAGTTTATTTTTGGAATAAAATCTCTACATGTTTCGGACAGTTCCTCTGTCCGTCATCATCAGTTTTTCACTGTACACACAGCAATGGTATATGTCATACAGGTTTGCTGACAGCTTGCTCGCAAGAGGAACTGTCCGAAACATGCAAAGTTTTTATTCCAAAAATAAATTTGAGAAATTAGTACATCTAGTTGATTTTATTATAGGAATTGTTCACGATGCACGGTCACCTGAACGCCAAAATCTTACTTATTTAAAACTTCATATATGTTTGTCACAGGAGAAATACTGTCAAATGTATACAGTGGCCTGTATTTTACAAACTTATCAATAAAACTTAATTTTCGTAAATTCCCGGACTTCGGTATTTACTTCATTTCTCCCATTCATGATACAACTGCAGCAATAATTGTTTTATAACTTTTGGGGGGGGGGATTTTCGGTTCAAGGATATAATGTCTTAAGAGAAATTATTTATAGTGCTGGTCCATTATTTGAAGAGAGTTAGAGATTTTAATAATTCTCCAGCTGCAGCATTGTTACCAACATTATATGTAATTTCAATATTGTACTCATAAATTGACCTTATTAGCCACCACGTACTTGATATGCTTTTATCCCTGCCAGTTAAAAGAGACAACAAATGTTTGGGCCTGGTATGAAATGAATGAAATACAATAACAGCAGCTTGATGGATCTGACGTTGAAAAAATTACCATAATAGAACTGAGGTGACACATATTACATAGATGTGGTTTCGGTATTGATATGTAATTAGAATTACTTATGTCCCTTTGATAAGCCATTGTTTGATAACGGATCTCACTCTTCCTGCCATCAGCACCAAACTGTGGATGGGACGACGTATGCAGTTGATATGTTCTCTGGGGCTGTAGCGTAGTGTTTGATGTTAATGGTTTTAAAAACTTAACCACTTCTTGCGACAAACTGATCTGTGTCTGCCACATGTTTGTTGGGGCAGGAAGCCAATTGGATAATTTCCATTTCTCCTCCAAACCAGTTCAGTTCCTTTACAGCTCACGTGATCTTACACATCACCATTGCCACCCCCTCCTTGATGGTTGGTTTATGGCGTCTTCGATACCGTCATCTTTCCCTTCTTTTCCTTCGAGTTAACCTTTGTCGACGCGGAGTGTCTCGTCCTTGCACAGCAGTGGCGACCTATATCCATCGAAACGTACCAAATTTCCAAATTCCTAATATTCAGCAGCCCTCATTACTTTCTGAAGTAGGAAAAGTGACTTCGTTGGTAGTTTTTGAAAAAGATGTAGATTTGAGATATTTTTCTGTATAATGTAGAAAGGAATAATACAACGTGCGGAAATGTTTTCAGCTTTGGTTTGATGACGATGAGCGAAACGTGATTGAGCTAGGCACATGACGTTAGGAAATGAGTGTTCGCAGATAATAGTTGTGAATTTTAGCTTGTAGGTTTAGTGGTTGCAAAAGTGGCGCATGTGCCGTACTTTGAAATCATTTCCGATAAATGTAACATAAAGATGAATACGCAAGTAAGTAATAAGTCCTTCACCAAAATAAAATCAAATTGAAACAACAGCAATAATAGATATCTAATGCAATAAGATCCTGCAGTAGAGAGGCAACCGTAAAGAGTTTGCTTGGAGTCCCTTCTTGTTGCTGTAAAGGTAAAGTGATCCCGTTACAGTCCCGGTGTGGCCCAGAGGGTGGGTAGAGGTATAGCTCTACTCTTCCATGACCGCGGCACTAGAAGGGGGTGAGTGGTCAGCAGCACGCCCCGGCTGCAATTTACCCCCGGGAAAGTCCCAGTACCCATTGTACAGGAGGCTGGGTGGGCCCCAGGGCCGGTCTGGGCGGGCGGAAAATCTCGTCCCCACGGGGATTCGATCCCGGACTGTCCAGCCCGTAGTCAGTCGCTATACCGATTGAGCTACTGGGCCCACCTTGTTGCTGTACGAATGTAAAATGAATATACTATTAATCAGACTTCATAAGATAACACATGGCATCGATATCGACACTTTTCCTGGCCCCCAGAAATTACACACTCGGTGTGAGGAGCCCTGATAGGGGTCGCTGGACTGAGAGTTGTAAGTAGTTCTCACATAGGCGTTTTCCGTTCGCATGAAATAGAGAACATACACCGCTGAGAGATGCTGTACAGTTCTTTCTGGGGACAGGACGAACCTACGGTATTATGGAACTGCCTGGATGGTCGTCCCCCAGGACCTCACTCGGAGAATTTCAAGTACTTCTGTACGACACACGCTTTCTCTCTCTCTCACATACTCTCTCTCTCTCTTGTTTCTGCGCCGAACAAACTCGCTGGATGGTTTCAGCTCAATGTTCTATATACACCCTGAGTTGTTCGGACCCCACCGCACGATATAAACTGCCTACAGTAGACGACAAATATTTGTTGACTGCATTCTCGGTGGTACACAACATACTGTCTATTGAGACGAACTCATGTGTCAAGTAAATGACTTAGACTTGTATTAAGCACACTACTGGATGTTTTGTCTCAGTCTGTTATGAACCTCTTAGGCAAATTTAGACTGAAGAATTCTCCAGTGATTATGTTTAAGATGTAACCTAAATAGCTACAGCTACAGATGTGTTAAATGAATCTAGCCTAATTTATCAATATATATATATATATATGCATATATATATAATATATATGTCTATATATAGTGATTTAGGTTACATCTCAAACATAGTCACTGGAGAATTCTTCAGTCTAAATTTGCCTATATATATATATGTACACATATACGTATATACACGATTTTATTCTAACACTTCTAAGTATTTACATTTACTGCAACACATCTACATGTTTCGGTCCACTACTGGCCCATCATCAGACTGTCAAACAGAAACATATTAAACGAGGTAAACATGCATAAAAAGTGTAGGCTTTATTTGTTTTATGTTATCTCATTAATTATGAAAATTGGTTAAAATGTTTCCTTATGGTGTCAGTTAGTAGCTGTTATTTATGCAAATCCATCAATTTATAAAACCATCTATTTTTAGAAACAATGTGTGTGAAAACTTTGTACTTCGTATTTTAATAGCTTTCTGGGATCAGAACTGTACTCGAACTTTCTCTACGTTGAGATTTATTCTTCATTGAATTTTAAATTTTTTATACTTTGGACTTGAGATTTACCGACTCGTTGTTTGTTGAAGTGTAAATTAGCATTCCGCCTTTATACCTGTGTATTTATCTATACAGATGTTTAAACACAGCTGGGTGACAACCATCAAAATAACCTAACCTAACCCTAACATAACCTAACAATGTTTTTAAAGGAATGCCTACATATAAGCATGCCTTTTGCATGGATATGATTAAGGTTGCATTTTTTAGTGAGAAATATTTAGACAGGTAAGCCAAACGTGCCTCATTTATAAATTATTTTACGCATTTATCATTATTTACACACATCAGAAATAACACGATTGGAATTTGCTCTGTAGCAACAGACATTTTAATTAAATTTCCAGCATTTGGCATAACATGAAATTTCGCAAGTAATTCACGTTGGCTGAAACACGAACAAGACAAACTGATATTGTCTACAAATGTAAGTTTTCCTTTTAGAATTGATACGGTCGAATTGCGAATGGTACTTGTTAAGTCTGAGGAACAGTCAGATGGTATCAACTGAGCATAATACTCTGTGTAATTTTACAGAAATTATCTTGGTCTCTGATTCGTCCTATCCTGAATTTCCTAGCAGAAATCAGTTTCGGTGTCTTATACAGTAAACACGATGTTAGTGTCAGAAGTGTCATACTTGTCTCATAATCACTCGGCTTTTAAGTGAGGTTGGTTGTTCATTATTCCAGAAATTTCAGGTTCATAAATTCTGTTACCCTCATTTTCTTCAGAAACACAGTTTCACCAAATAATTAAATAAATATGGAAAATTTAATCGAATTTGAAACAACTTGCTTGTAATATTATGTTCCATCCCCAGGAATATACAGGATGCTAATGACTTGGGCGATGAGATACAATCTAGTTATATGTACAATGTATTACAGACTATCAACAGTGCTATTGCTTGCTATGTCTCTTAGGTTCATTATAGTAACGTTTCTGATATCGGAATTTCAGCAACCTACTTTGCTTGCTATATCAAGCTGTCTCATAAGAACTCTTTCAACTCACCGCGGGAATATTTACTGTACCTGTGATTAAATAGTTCCCCTCTAGGGCTGTAACACAGGCAGAGATAAATTCGAGGCTTGTCCTTGTAAATCGTAGCTTCAGACGGAGAGGAAACTGCCAAACATTTACCCCATGTTTTTCAGTGGGCTCTGCATTATGTTTAAAAAAAGATTTTGTCCAAAATCTACATGTGTTGTGTTGTGTATGCGTGTATATTTTTGTTTAATCCTTGATTTACGTATGGGCCCGGTATCTCAGTCGGTATAGCGACTGACTACGGGCTGGATGGTCCGGGATCGAATCCCGGTTGGGACGAGATTTTCCGCCCGTCCAGACCGGCCCTGGATCCCACCCAGCCTCTTGTAAAATGGGTGCCAGGTCTGTTCCGCGGGGTAAAGTGCGGCCGGGGAGTACTGCTGACCCTTCTAGTGCCGCGGTCATGGAAGGGTAGAGCTATACCTCTACCCACCCTCTGGGCCACGCCGGGCCTATAACGGGATCACTTTACCTTTACCTTGATTTATGTAGCAACACCGAGTAGTTGTAGTATGACATATTAAATGATAACGTTTTGAGACACTGCCATAAAATGTTATTAGGTGGTGTGACAAAACTCGACAGAAGTCGCGAGACATGTCGACGTTTCTACCGGCTGTGATTCAAACTCGATCACGAATGCAGAAGAGACGTGACAGCCCACGCATACGGAGCGGATAAGCTTTGGGCTACTGTTCGGGAAGTGCCGAGTTGCAGTGTGGGACGCAACGCCGGTTATAGTGCAAACTTTATACTTTGTTGGTCTCTCATGTAGTTACTGGGATAGTGTCTCGATTAAACCAGGCTCCTTCCTCCCACATCCTTCGCAATTCGTCATTCATCAACCTTGCTACCAATAACGCTAAGGTTTGTAATCCGATATGCAGACGGCGTTGTCGCAATGTCTACGCGGACAAACGGTTGCATGAGAACACGTGATTTGTGTACTCTTCTTACACCTCATTAATTTGCCTAAGTTTCCATCGGGCGCTTCCGTCATTAGTCTTCGAACAGTCAGTAAGACTTTGAAATGACTAAATTATAATTGTGCGCTTGTGTGTGTCTGGGTTTTTTACATTTGTTTTACTTGAAAGCAGGCCAAGTTTGTCAGGTTGCCTAATTTATGAACAGACTGTAGCAAAGATTTGCGTGACAAGTCCTTTCTAACATTAATTAATTAAAGCACACTTTTCCATACGACGGCAGCCAGAACTAATCCTTCATAAATGTTATTTCATAAACTGTATGAATATTTATATATTTCAATAAATAACGACTACATACAAAAACTTCAGTCTGACGTTATAAATCACGCAGATGAAATATTATTCTGTTGTTTTCTTCATCCGACATTTTGCTATTTACAGACAAATTATGAAACAGTATTTCAAATTCTACACTCAGATACAAAAATAAAAACTTTTAATTTATCCATATTGAGAATAACATTAATCTTAATTGTATGTATTTACTTCTTACCTCACAGAAAACACAGTGTGCTTCCTTATATTAAAACCAATGCTCTATCGTAAGATAATGGATGTTTATGGTTTTAAATTAGGCAACCCATAAACGTACCCTGTGGATGGAATATAGAACATTTATTGTGAAATCTGGCCGTGTATGTAATACCCACCAGTTAATGAAAAGTGAGTACTTTAGTTTACAAATCACATGTATGTCACATGTTTACATTTGAAGTACGGACGTTAGTTACACTATATCACACTGCAGACACAATATTTATTACGACCACTTAAAGATTAGGAAAACGGGGTTTTGTGTGTCCTCGTAACATACTCTTGTTTTGGTAAACCAATTAGTGATACAGTCTCATTGTAGAGAAAAGGACAGAGAAAAATTAGAAATTTTGGAATACAATGCTAATGACGTTTTTCTTGCTAATGCTAAATCTTGGGGAAACGGACCGCCCTTGAGAACGGACTATTCTCCGTTTTTTATTTATATTCTAATCATCATCATATATCTTTCATGTAGTTGGGCCACTTGTTGACCCGTTCCGATCTCACATATCCAGAAGTCTCTTGAAAGGTCTACAATGATTCCTTCTGCCAGCTGGGGAGTAGTCTGTCCGGCTTCTTTCCGTGAGAATTGCCAGTGGTTAAAATTTCCCCTGAATGGGTTACGGGCCCAGAGCAGGGTACGTCCAGTGGCAGGATTGTTACCTTTAGCCTCTAGACGGGCATGTTTAGGGATGGCATTTCCTCCATTCCTGGTGAAACAGTTCTACCTCTGTGACTCGGTCGTCATTTCCTCGTTTATGAGAACAGGATATACCACGAGAAGGTGAGAATGGCTGTTGGGTAGGATAGGCTATAGTATTACGCATCACTACCCCTTATACCCCTCAGATCCTAATTGGAGTGTTAAATTAACCTTTTAAAGCCTACTGGTTACATGATGCACCAACAGGTTTAACATTCAGTAATTGTACGCTCTGCCCACACGGTATTGATGTGTTTTGTACAGGGGTGCTGATAAGCCCTTAGCCCGACCAGGAAGAAAACAAGCAAATGTTTCTGTCAGAATGGCGTGAATATCCTTCCTCGCCTTGCCTTTCATAAAAAAAAACCTTGACAGCTCGCGTCTCGATGTTGTTGAAATCGCGTGCGTCCCTGACATGTTTCCGAGCTTGTTTCCTTCCTGGTCGGGCTAAGGACTTAACAGCATCCCGGTATTTATCTCAGAATAAACAGCGACCTCTGCCCCATACAACATAACTGATTGGTTTTTATAACCAAGATGAAAAGTGTTTACTGCGCGGTACGAACTGGGTCTTTAAATAAAGCAGTCTGCGCTTCGTCTTTAAAGGGTTGAAATGTTACCTTCAACTCTTGCTTCGTATTGCAAAATATACCTCACAGTCCCACGCCATACAACATGCACGCCTCATGAAAGATCTGCAGATAAAGTAGGCAACAAAACATTTGAAGTAATATTTCCATGCGTATTCATTCCAGTGAGATTACAGTTTATGACGGCCGCTGTAGGTTATAATCTGCGGACATGAGGAGAGCAGCCGCCATGCAGGAGTTCGCTAAGTGAAATTTCAGTTTCTCAGTGTCGTTACTGACTGATATGGTGGCACGATCTTCCGAAACGTCGGTAGCACACTGCTACTAGACTGCGTTGTGTTACTTACCAGAACAGAGCAACCATCGTGATCCATCAGTGCTGTCGGCATCTGCCAGTGCCACCATTAGTTTTCAGGCCTTCTTTACGCAACGAGAAGAATTGACGAGAGGGACGCGTCTCGTTCCTTGTATCAATTGAACCTTCTGTTAGATATGAATATGATTTTGTTTCAGACATCTAAAATACTTACATAGAAATTAGGAAGTTGGTGTGTAGGAGGTGAGAGCGCTGACGAGATGAGAAATTTGTTTCCTAGAGTCGATACTTTGTTGTTACAGTATTCTTCACATTACAGCGAAAGAAATTTGTATACTATTCTGTTCAGATTTATTCCTTCATTATTCATCATCATCATCATCATATGTCTGTCATGGAGCTAGGCCACTTGTTGACCCGTTCCGGTCTCACGTATCTAGAAGTCTCTTCAGAGGTCTGTCACGATTCCTTCTGCCAATTGGTGTATAGTGTTTCATTATCCTGGGTAGTCTGTCACGAGGCATTCTGTTTACATGTTGTCCTTCATTATTCTTAATAATATTATTGATATTATTAACTTACTTCCTTTCTTATTTATCGTTTTCAGTGCTTATCGCAGCTCAAATGGAAATGTCTTTAGCTTCCTTGTTTTCGTTTCACAGCTGGAATATAATATCTCCACTCTATGAAAAATAGATGAAATCTGAATTCAGTATTTAATTTGGTGGCTTAAATTCTGACTTATTATTATTCATTAAATGCATGAGTGCTGCTGGCTTTTGATGTGTAATGCCGTGCGCTTTGACAGAAATTTACTTACAAAAATTTTGGAGGCCATGCTCTGTCTACAATCATGGTAGTTGGGTCCGTCTGCAGGAACATACTAGCACAATTTACAGTGAAATATTACTGAAGTGGACACATCCAATAAACTGGCGTATTAATAGTGTTCCTTGCTACATATTGCGACCTTGAATATGTAATAATTATTGCTTTTCCACTGCAACAATGGTTGTTCAAACGCGCTTTATCCTGACTTTATAGTATGTTGTTTGTCGTACTGTGATATGATATGATGTATTTGTTAACTGCAATTGGGTTGACACCAGGTGGCAGTAGTTCAATATATATTGCACACAAACAATTCACAGATTAATACAATAAAACAGAATACCCAGAACGGAACATACATAACAATAAGAATACATAATTTACAAAGTTAAACAGAAGCATACAAAACATACAACCATATATACAATTATACAAATTAGAACCAAGGAATATGAAAGAAAATTATAAACGAATTAGCCATATAAGCAGCAAACTTCAAATGATCTAAATATCTTATAATAATGATAGACACTCTGTTACTATTACCTTCGCTCCAATTCACTACACTTCGCCCAGCTGTAATTCACTCCACTTCACTACACTTTTGACACTTCACTTTTTCCCATTTAAACTTCACCCAACTACATTTCACTACACTTCACTACCCTCTCATTTGGCTTAACCCAATTTAAATTTCCTACCGCTCCATTTCACCTCACATCACTACATTTCACCTCACTTCACTTCACTTCACTTCACTTCACTTTTAGCCCATTTTCACCACACTTCTATTCCCTTCACTTCACCCTGTTTATAATCGCTTTCCTAACTCTCTGTCTAAAAATTTTAGGTTTACGAGGGAAAGCCCCTAACGCTTCTGCAGTTAGTTGGTTCCATTTTTTAATGGTCCTATCTACAAAGAAATACTTACCGATATCCGTTCTTTCCTTCCTGTCCCTAATTTTCCGATCATGATCAAGCCTACTCAAATAGTAAGGGCTTCGCAACCTGTCGCGTATTGTTTTCCAAGCTCGTTCCCCCCGAGTATGCTTTATAGAGTTCTATCGTCCTACGCTGAGCCAAGGTTTCCCAGTCACAGTCTTTCGTATGTTTAGTAAATTGAGCAGCTTTCGTTTGTATTCGGTCTGTTTTCTCTGATACTCTGAAGATGGAGGTAGTAAAATGATAAGAAACGTCAGTATTAGGATTGTTCAGTCCAAGTGCTCGTAAAAGCGCTGCTGAAGGAAAAGAAGTTCAGAGCTGAAGGTAACGGATCATCATCCCTTCTACCGTGCAGTCCAAAAAGTAGTAATAATGACGCAATTAAACAATATTCTACACACCCACGTATTCTTGTAGTTCTACACGGCTTAAGTCTAATTTTTACATCCGTTCTTTAGAGACATGAATTAGTTTATATCAATCACAGCTCCCCTTCTATATTTCTCTTTGCGGTTTCTAAGCATTCTTTGCTATTCAATCAAGAATTTGTATTTGCTGTTGGGTGACGCTCAAATATAAATAGGGGCGCGTAGAGGATAATCGGATGTTATGTGCCTAACCTTACATCTGGAGCGATTGAGGCCAGTAAAGAGATCACGTATCTATAGTGGGTCTCCGGGGAAATTGAAGTTCGGAACTTCCGAATGTAAAACGAACCTGTCTAAGAACCAGTGGAGAGAAGGTCGTAGCGTCAAAAGTTATGATTTCATTACGGAAGTTGTGCGAAACCTTTAGCAAAGTTACTACTAGTTACTGAATCGATTTGAACATGGGAACAAGAAGTGGACTTCCTAGGTATTTAGAATCTGTGATTGTTCTGAGCTGCCGGAATCAGTACTAGAATAAAGGACAGTCTGTAAATGGGAACCAAACCATGCAAGAGCCGTAGGAGTAAACATTTTTTTTTATTAACAGAAGTTACTGTTTTAAAACTGCTGTAAATAACTAAGAACTTTCTAAAGGTTTCAAAAGCAGACTGCCGTAAAAGTATATAAACCCTACGAGTCACTTACACACTCGATAACATTAATACAATACTTAGGGTAAAAGTTCCCCTTCTCTATAACGAGTCAACATTTTTGTTGACCGGTGTTTATTGTCGGTACTATGTCATGTCAGAAACACATGCCTCCTCCCCCCTGCAGGCATTTACAGCAATACGAAATGAATGTGTGCAATCATTCAGACAAGTTAGAAGAGTTTCCCTCAGGTCGTGACATCTATTGTGCGAGGCTGGAGTAAAGAGAAAAATGACTGAATGTCATAACAGTTGCTAAATTGTGTGATTATACAGTATAAATGTGATAGGAGTGTTAGGTTTATGTTATAAGTGTTTTAGGTCCGAACGTGGAATCTGTATTGGTAGGCTAATGATTTTTGTGTACTCGTTGTCAAATTGAAGTAGCGACTTGGAGCATAACGAACACAATTGTGTAACTGTGCACCAGTTAAAATAAAATTATGCACGCTACAAGAAACGATGTCACTGGCTTATCAATTGTTTTCTGATAAACTAAAACATCAGTCCCTCACATATTCTTATTCCGTCTGTACTACGAACACGGTAACATAATGTGCGTATTGTGGCATAAAATTGTAAAGGATTTTTTTCATAATTAAGCAACATACCAACAAATGCGCATATATATTTTTTAATAATCTGAAATTTACATTAAAACACTTAAAATGCTCCTATATGTTTCGATCGTACTATCGTACTCAGGGAACATACTTTGCTCCTTGCTGAAGTTACAGTTTAAAACACTTAGAGATTTACTTCGTTACACTAATTTGATGTTGTGGCAGCTGCCACAGCACCAAATTAGTGTAACGAAGTAAAAACAAACACATTGTGCTGTACTGTGCTAAACTGTATGCCTCCTTCATGTTTACGAACGACATTTTCCCTTTTTTGCGCACAGCCAGTAAAACTGGAATGATATGAGGCCTTGCCGATATGAGTGAAAATGCGTGTATATCAGTTCGTTCTGTATTATGGAACAAACTTCGGTCATGTTAGTGGAAGCGCGTCATCCGCAGGCCACTGAACTAGCCGACAACGTGGGCAGTACACTGATATGTAAGCTCTTTGTCTGGAATTGAGTCCCTCCTTGGGAAAGGACGGGTTGGGAAAGGACGGGTCTCCTACAGATTTATACTTATTTTACCTCCATTTTTTTTATGGCTGATTATAATGGGACTTATTTGAAACAAATATTTGGGCATTGTTGGAAACTAGGAAGTAAAACAGCGAGAAAGTTTTAAATGATCGTAACCATGCATTCAGCAATTAGTTATGATATCAAAACCAACAAAAGCACATAAGTGTACGGAATATTTTATGGACAGAATATACCTCCTACATGTTTTGGCTACTAGTGTGGCCATCCTCAGGAAGGTGCGTCACAAAAGACGGCCACGTGAGGGAGTATGTTTTTTTTTAATGATACATTTTCATACACTTATGTGCATTTGTTGGTTTTAGCTACCATATCTAATAAGAAATTTTTTAATAAAAAACGTCGCCGAACGCGGCAGACCCAGTGTGAATAGAGGCGTTTGAGTCGACAGTAACACGTACTGCTGCATTAGCACTGACAGAGATATACTGTGGTCATTTTCATCTGCGTTGTGAATACTTATACTTCAGTCTTCTTGGACATTAAAATCCTGTATGGTGGGAACAGTACGTTGTCTTGAAAGGGTGGGACACTGTCAGTGATGGACATTATATCCTGGAAGGAAGACCTCTACTCTTGTGGTGTGTAGTTTTGTAGCACAGTTTTGTATCTTGTATCTAACTTATTTTAAGCGCCCTGTTCCAAGATATTTATGTTGCGGAATGAACGGGCTTTGATGAGATAAACAGCGTCGGTAATTACCTTAACCCCCAGTTTCCCACAAGGTCTCGGGATTTCTAACCACGGTTTGCCTGCAGATCCTAACTTTCGCGGTTAGTAACCGCTTTTTGTACCATAAGCAACTTTGCTTCCCCACATAGAAATGTGTCGTTGCTCGGATTTAGCGAATGAGGTGCATGGTATTCATTACGTAAGAAGGAAAACGGTATCGCGGGTTTATTCGAAACAAACGAGAATTTTGGATCTCTATTAGAAATGAAGTGCTCGCCTTTATATAAGTCGCCGTTTTCTCCGAGTATATTAACGCAGGTATTTATTTTGCGGCCTTCCTGTGAAGGCGTAGCTATGTCAATATAGATAAATAATTGGTCTTTAACAGCAAGGCGATCTAAAGATCTGGTAAAATTAATTCCTACACAACTGATGTGTTTTAAAACTTAAAATATCTTTGTGTAGGGCTTGGTTTATGAAATGTGAGAATTTGAGTGTGTATGTTCTTATTTTATTCCATTGACGGAAAAATAATTACAGCATATAAATACAGTGATGATGATAATGCTTTATAAATACAGAGAAACAAGTGCATTGCAAGTTGTATAATTCGATTTTGTCAACTGCAATATCCTTATTGTCAGAGATTTTTCCCCTCTCCTCTTT
>Ga0131853_10015266_pt1 | contig 14053 bp, 3 predicted proteins | sample TergutLab28metaG_FD_92764 | JGI IMG/M metagenome (GOLD analysis project Ga0131853, IMG submission 92764) | Labiotermes labralis P1 segment gut microbial communities from Petit-Saut dam, French Guiana - Lab288 P1 (version 2) (version 2) | ecosystem: Host-associated > Arthropoda: Insects >... | reverse complement strand
GATGTGGGTATGTGGACTGGATTGGGTTGGCCCAGGATAGGGACAGGTGGCGGACGCTTGTGAGTACGGTAATGAACCTTCGGGTTCCGTGAAATGCGGGGAATTTCTTGACTAGCTGCAAACTAGTTAGCTTCTCAAGAAGGATTCTGCACCATGGAGTAAGTAAGTAAATTCTCTTCTAGTTGCTCTGAAAGTCTTCAAATAATTAAAAAAAAAACTGAAACAGAAGCTCTCAAGACTTATTTTTACTCTCCGGAGGGGGTGGGGGTGGGGGTGGCGTGGTTGGGGGAAACAAACAGCCAAATCAGGTGAGCACAGTAATGTTCTCATACACACACATATTTTTTTCGCTATAACTAGCTTTATCAAAAGTGTAATGTGGAAAGGAACACTGTCTTGATAAAGAATCTGTCCCCGACCTTTGACGCAGCAGTTATCGGACAGCTGTCAGAACTTCACAGACATACACGTAAGCGCTCTACGTGAAGTTCAGGATATCGGGAACACGACAGGAAATGTCTGTACGTGTACAAGGTAACAATGTGGCTCTTCCACGTATGCATTGTTAAAGTGGAAAAGCAACAACGCGTTTTTTACGCTGTTGACCCATCAGTAGCTGTCAACAGTATAGAAAATATCAATACTTTTATGGAAACTTTATCTCGGCGGATACAATACAACGTACATAGGTCTTCACGTAATATCCGATAATCTGTCCGGTTTTAGTCGTGTTTGGATTTCTCGACAGAGTTCCATACAAGCCCCCAATATCAAATTTCATTGAAATCCGTCCAGTGGGAGTCACGCTGATAAATGCGAAATAGTGTATGGACATGCTCGGGCTAATTGACCCTCTTCGTGATATTGCGAATTTGCCTAATATGAAGCACCACTGTGTTTATTGCAACAATGGATTTTATCATGAACAATAGTTTCTGTAGCATAATACACTTTTAGAGAGGACATAAAATCATACGAGTATATATTTATTTATATTAGATTTGTACTTTTTTTTTAAACAAATATGCAAGGAAATGAGGTCGAGTGAAATTAGGATGGATTTTTTTTTGGCTTACTCTACAGTAGCAGCAGTAGACAACAGATTAGTGGGAGGACAAGATTACTGTATAATCCCGAAAATAAGACCAGTTCAGTTTCGGAACAGCGGCACATAAGGATGGGGTCACCTTATAGGCGGGGCCTTACGGCGTTTGGTAGTAATACGTCAGGTACACGCCACTTACTAGTAAATAGCAACTAATAAGGTAAGCTAGAGCACTGTTCTTTCTCATTAACTATTCCAATGACATATATTATTTTCACTTTCATATCTTCTTCTCTGAAAGTTTATTGTTGTTCTATCATATTTCCTAATTTTTCTGAGATCTGTTTTCTCCAAATACCCTAACGGGAAAGAGGGAGTCGTCGAAGTCACCTTACGGTTGGGGTTTACGGCGTTTGCTGAGGGCACACGGTGGAACAGTTCGTTGAGTCACTGCCCTACAAACCGGAAGACCGTGGCTTTGATTGTCAATGATGTCACTGGAATTTTCCATTGACTTAGCCTTTCTGGCCGCACTATGGCCCTGGGGTCGACTCAGGCTCTAACACAAATGGGTACCAGGGACATCTCCTGACAACCTTCTGCATTCATGTGCCTACTGTCTAGATATTTCAGGAACTTCATCTTCCTGGAGCTTTATATTATATCAACTTTAGTAATGTTATGTTGTTGCACGTTTGTTTGTAATGAGGAAGGCTGTATTAGGCCTACAGTGAATTTATTATTGTATTGTCACTGTTGTAAGTTAATGTACGTACAACGGTACGCTTTGGTGCTTCAGCGTAACCATTGTTGCCTTGTAAACGCATCAACACGTCCCATTCCTATTGCTGTCGCAAATGTAGCTGTCAGCAGTATAAATGTTCCGTGTTGCCACTGAAATGCAACAATGAAGTCCCTTTGCTTTGTTGTCGGACTACAAATTATTTCTTACTGCTGTTAACAATGATAAGTGTTAAATATTATGAGTGTGTTTCTGTATTCTTGTTTCAGTTATCTTTTCTGCGCCGTATTATATTGTCACCTGTAGCCTGTCTGGCTGTACCATATTCTTCTACACCTTCAAAGGTACGATTTTCGGAAAAAAAATTATTGAATACAAAATGTGTTTTATTTTCCCTACAATTATTGTCTGAAATATTTTTCATTCTGAGACGAATTCAGCGAGATATTATCACGTAACGTGCCAGTAACTCTTGCCAGATTTAAATCATACTTGAATTTTCTCGACAGATTTTCGAAAAATTCTAAAGTATTAATTTCACGAATATCCGTCCAGTGAAAACCGAGATATTTCTTTGTTGATATACGGATGGACAGACACACACACACACATGATGAAGCGAATAGTCACTTTCTCCAATTTTGCGAACACGCCCAAAATTGTAATGAACACTGCAATACCCTCTGAAGGATACATTCGTATTTGTTTATGCTTAGTACCAGTTCTACACAATACAGCTTTTAGTACGACAAATCACAGCTTTTAGTACGACAAATGACACTCGATAACGGAAATTATAACTTAATATACAAAGAAAATATTTTCATGCACTCTGTTAGTGACCTTCAAGTTTGGAAACACATTTATTTTACGCTGCTGAATGTTGCATTCCGGCGGTACAACACGGACCTAATGACGAGTATTGACCGTTACAGCTCATTTACTTCAGTATAGTCATTTGCCACGCACAGCAAGCATGAAATATTTTAATGACGAGTTTTTCCATTTTTTCTCCGTGGCGCAACAGCCAAACTCAGGCCCAAACCGCCTCAGTGTTGAGGTTTTTAGATCACACACGGCAGGAATCTTTGAACGACCGATCAGTGTGTCACGGACGCCACTACAAACACAACATACAACACACACAAGAGACGGACGTCCTTGTTCTCAGCGGGATTCGAATCCGCTATCCCAGCAATAGAGATGCCGCAAATCTACGCCATAGACCTCACGGCCACCGGGATGGGGCCCAATGTTTAGTTTCACGCCCCACAGGCTTCTTAGTCGGTAACTCTACGACGGTGGATGGTTAGTTTCAGAAACAAGGCAATTTTCATGGCCTGGCCGCAACAGACCTCGGCACTAGTCACAAGAGAATGGTTGGCTCCTATATTCGGTCTTACACTTCTAGGTAATACATTCAGACGAGTGGTTACTTTAATGAGCCACCATCTGTATTAGAGAGTGGAGAGCGAGCAGTTACACTGATGTTCTAATTCGTCTGTGCTAGGCGGAGCTAAGCGTTTTGTTTAACGTCCCGGTAACTTTATTTCTCTGTAACAGACGGAACTGAGTAGTTTAATGTCCAGTCACTTTGCTGCTCGGCATTAGATTGAGATGAGTGGTTGACTTTACATCTCTGTGGCTTCGTAACCCGGGAGGAATTTGCCACTGCACTACGAGTGAAGTGCTTTCAGGCAGCTGGACTTACACGTTCGGATAAATTACGTTTAATCCTTTGGCGACGATTTTGTACAATTAGATTTTTGTGCGTCCCTTATGTAACATGTGAATATTTCATGAACCGGAAGGGATAGCATTATGAAACACAGCAATTTCTGTACGATAACACCGAGACTGTGCAGCATGTCTCTAAAATTTCAGTTAGAATACTGCTGAATAAATGTACAAAATGCGGTAGCTGACGGTTAGCCCTACTACCTTCCTATATATACATATAGGACACGCGATGTCTGACGAGTGGGGCTTAACTTAGACAGTAAACCTTAACGCTAGTCTCTCTGGCACGCGTGGTTCCCTCACACCTTGCGGGAGGGGTCTAGGTTAGAGGTCAGGCTAATCTCTCTCTGTTACAACAAGCCCCTTTGTAGCCAAAACATTAGTGGTGGGGTGAAAAAATTCTTTCCTGTTTCAATCCCATCATTCATGTTTTGGCTACAAAGGGGTAAGTCCTAAAAGAGAAAGACTTGTCTGACGTCTAACCGAAGCCCCTCTCGCAAGGCGGGAAGGAAATTCGTATGCTAGAGAGAGAATAGTATAACGTCTAATATGTATCTTAAGCCCCTCTAGTAAGGAGGGAGGGAAACACAAATTACAGAGAGAAAATAGCCTAACGTATAACCTAAACCCCTCTCGTAGGCCAAGACAGTGGTAAAGCTAGAACAGGAAAGATCCAAATTGCGCTATGCGTGGGCTATATCTTCAAGGGGTTGTTACGCAGGAGACGACGTAATATTGGTTGACAAGCAGTCTGGAGACGAAAACAAGAGGAACGATCCGACTAACACCGTGGCTTGACTGTTTGCATTGTAATGGGTGAGAGTCAAAATTACCTTCTTCTACGGCAAATTCTTAAACAGAGAAGCAGTTAATAGTGAGGGTTCGTCTTCCGACGGTTATCGTGACCGTAAGGCTCACATCCGGCATAAACACAAGTTCATGGTGGCAACAGCGCGAAATTGTTTACTTGCCTTCATCAAACGCCGTAGTTAATAAAGAGTGGAAGTTCACCTCCACGTCACCAATACGAGTTTCTGGCGTTACGGTTAGGTGCAACAATAACTATTTTAATAAGACTTCCAATCAGTAAGTTTCTTCACAGAATGTTTGTCATTGTGTCAGTTTAGGGCCCCATTTCAATAGTGCTTAATATACAGCATTGAATAACAGGATAATTTAAAGTATGAAGTGGTACAGGCGCAGAACGGAATGGCAAACGCTTTTACGAAAATTCGAGTAGTGTCTTTACGGATCTGAGGAAAAGCTGCGAAGAACGATAGCCTGGACCCTGGTCCAGAATCACAAACGGGCACTCCATAATTCGATGCAGGTGTTTCACCGTACTGTGCGATGGTGCCTGCCGAGCCTTCCATCATGTTTATGTGGCGTATACCTACTAGAAAGCCGGTCCCAGTGGCCGCGCGGGGTCTTAAGTGTAGGTCTGCGGCAGCTCGCCTGCTGAGATTGTGGGTTCGAATCCCACCGGGGGCATAGATATTTGTCTGTTGTGAGTGTTGTGTGTTTTCAGGTATAGAGGTCTCTGCGACGAGCTGACCACTCGTCCAGAGGAGTCCTACCGGCTGTGGTGTTTCGTTGTGTGTGATCTAGAAACCTCGTGAATGAGGAGGCCCTGGCCCACTGAGGGCTGTCGCGCCAAAAACAAACCTACCTACCTAATGCAACCTGGCCACAGTAGAGACACTATACTATTCCGCTGGACGTTTAGGCTTATCAGAAGTCAAAATATGTTCGAAGTGAATAAGAATGAAAGAATTAAGAAACACAGGCGAAATGTAGAATGACCAACGTACGACTGCATAAGTGCAGGACGGTCGGTCCTTAGATGTTTATGTTTACAGGACTAAATGTAATGTACCGATGATGACATATTTTTGAACGGGATTGCCCTAGGACCTAACTACAGGTAAAAAGGTAAGGTAAAGTGATCCCATTACAGGCATGATGTGGCCCAGAGGGTGGGTAGAGGTATAGCTCCACTCTTCCATGACCGCGGCACTAGAAGGGGTGAGTGGTCAGCAGCACGCTCCGGCTGCACTTCACCCCAGGGAAAGACCCGGTACCCATTTTACAGGAGGCTGGGTGGGTCCCAGGGCCAGTCTGGACGGGCGGAAAATCTCGTCCCCACCGGGATTCGATCCCGGACCGTCCAGCCCATAGTCAGTCGCTATACCGACTGAGCTACCCGGCACACATATAACTACAAGTACCGACAAAAATGGTGTGTGAAAAGGCTTTCATTCAGTGTCGTCATATAAATGGAATAAATATTTCGAGGTTGTATAACGAAAGGAAACTCCAAAAACACAGTTCACTGCAGCTGCACTATTTCGTCTAGGTACTTCAACAAGGTTTCATTGATAATTCTTACCGATCTACAGCGCTACAATGGATTCCAAACTTGAAGCAAGGATTTCAAAAAGATATGTACATGTGGCAGTTCAAACAAACTTCAGCTCCGTTGTTAGAGCAGTGCCGTCGGCAACAAGAAACTAAGCGACACAGTAAAGTTACGAGGATGAAATATAGCCCAAGAGAAGCAAATAACCTATTGACGGATTCTGAGAGACATTGGAACTGCCCGTGTTCAGGAACCGACCTAGCAAGGGGTAGACGATTTTTCAACAGATTTATACCTTTTTTTTATCTCAGTATTTAACTTGATGCACAAAATTTGTTTCAAAATAAGTTTTATTTCATGCCTCTACATGTTTCGAGCACATGTGCTCATCATCAGGAGGTCAAAATTGCATTTGACCTCCTGTTGATGAGCACATGTGCACGAAACATGTAGAGGCATGAAATAAAACTTATTGTGAAACAAATTTTGTGCATCAAGTTGTTAAATACTGAGATAAATATAGTGAGATGCACGGTCAGCAAAACGTCAAAAAAAAAAAAGAATTATACCTGTCTTGTGCCTAGTCAGATGAAGGAACAAATGTATCGGGGAAATTTAGCGGACCATTCTCACTGCAATAAAGGAAATTCGAAACAAAACGGGACAGGTTTTATAAACTTCTGACTCAACATTCGATAGACTGTTATTGTTGTTTCAACACAATGGTTTACTTGTGCGAAGTACGCAGGATTGTTCCGTACGGATTTTAACGTCAAAGGGTTTTTTATGTTGAAAATGTTGCAGTATAAACTTTACTTGCTCCATTTTAGACTCTACAAACAGAAGTATCATGATAAAAGCTTGGAATTTTAAAATTTATCTTTGTGATTAATTCCTATCGCTATTTGTAGTCGACCAAAGGGCAGCAGCAAAAAAAAAACTTTCATCTAGTAGTACAGTAGGTATACAACTACATGTTTCGGCCCTATATGTTGGCCATCTTCAGGTTGTGATTTAACTTACAGAGCATCTCTGCAAGATGCATGGGGTGTTCTTTTAGGGTATGGGGAACGAGATCTCGTTGTTTCAGTAGTGGGTACCATGAGATCTCGTTCCCCCACCCAACCCCAAATACCCTAAAAGAACACCCCACACATCTTGTATAGCTACTCTGTAAGTTAAATCACAACCTGAAGATGGCCAACGTATAGGGCTGAAACATGTAGTTGTATACCTACTGTACTACTAGGTGAAATATAGTTGTGTTCGCCCGTATGTGTAATATACAATAATTCTTTGTTATTGGACCAACACAACGGGGATGACGCACCTCAAAATTATCTTCTTTAATGATGAATTCTTACATTAAAGTGTATAACCCGTCCTCACACACGCACAACGAACAAAAGGCAGAATAACTGAATTGTGTAAAACGCAGGAGAATCGTAGGGCTATAATCGTATCTTAAACTGCAGAATATGAACTCTGAATTATTTGTTACGTGCTCACAGGGGCCTGGTAAAGAAGCGTATCCCCATCTATCCCACGCGTTTTACACAGTACGCTAAGGGCCAAGGAAAGCAGAGATTCTGAAATTTAATTCTGAATTATATGAAACGTGCTCATTATAGCTGTGGATAACAGAGCTTTTAGCAACTCATCTTAAATTAATAACGCATTCACTGGCGCTGTGGGGCCCAGCGCTCGTTCATACAAATCGGCCTATGCATAATTCAGTACGTAGTTTGCAGAAGGGATAGAAGAACTAGACACTGATGTCTATTTAGTGTTTTAGACTCGCATAAGAAAGCCAATATTTTCAATCTGACAGATCAGCTGAATTCCACTTAGGGTACAGCACACTATGTTTAATTTATTTCTAATGTTTTCGTGTGCCAATCCGGAAATTAATTAGATTTGGTATAGCAATGTTTTATGTCTTCATTACAAGTAAATTCGCTCTGAAAAAGATGTTTCTTTCGACTGCTTAACTAGCAAAATTAAACATGATAAATGTTAACAATTGTGCCAACATGCCACACGACACAAACACATTGAGCGCGGGTCTTGGGCACGCAGCGCAAGCACACACAAACAGCCAGCCACCACTGAACTGCTCTAACACTGCCGATACGGTGACCATGAACTGGATGCAGCAGAGCAGTGACCTTGTGCAACAGAACACTGCACGGCGCGTGTGAATATTCAAAAGCTTTTTTTTGTTTTGTTTTTGGGAATTTGCGCTGAAATTGCGCTGCTCCTGGGAATCACATCCATGTCACGCCTGCTCACTATGTCCTGTGAGCGTCATGGCCACCGATATCGATAACACCGAACACTGCCAGTATCAGACCTCCCTGATCCTCCATGGAAAAGGTATAAAATTCTTGTATTCAAAAACATCATCAGTTTTACGAAAAAAAGATAAAAACACCAAGACAGTCCCAAATATCGTGTTTTGGAAAAAATTGAAAAAATGTTTTACAAAATCGCAAAAACTGTAAAATTGATTGTACTCAAAAATCTCTTCTTAGCAGTACCTCTTAACGCAAAAAACAAAAACTGCAAGAGAAAAAAGTCTCCTTTTTCAAAAAATTACACAAAAAGGTCTCAAAATATCAGACAAATAATGAAAAAATTTTAAAACATCAACCCTCAACAGATCTACTCTATTTTCAAGGGAAGCTAAGATGATCTAAAGTAACTAGGCATACAAAATATTTACAAAACAGCTATCACTTATAGAAGCAGCAAATCGAGGCAACCATCAACAAAGGGGAAAATGAACAGAGTCCTCCCTGAAGTTCATTTACTGCAAGATGTTCCCCATTGCAGGGTTTATCACCCTCTACATAGCTTCAAGAGAAAGATGGCGAGTCCCTTGCCCAGTACAAGATCTAGACAACCAGAACAGCCATGGCGAAATCCAGCACCACAAAAATCAATATTTAAAGATTAAAGTTCTATATTTTACGATGGAATAAGCCCTGGAAGACAAATATACTTATTTATAATTTACTGTGCCAACCAGGATCACTTTAGGCACGTCAATGAGAAGCATGTTAATAATTAGTTACAACGTTCAAATATTTTTATATCAATTAAGGTTTGTGTCTCGGTTCCAAGCCATCAATGCTGTTTAAAAGCATTTAATTTTGTTTGAGGATTATTTTGTTCCATTACACTCTTCATCTCACTGTTTTGCAGCTATAATTTCATCTTCAGTTTTTAGTATCATCTCAATTAAATCTCGTTTATTAAACTCACCACATATTATATATGGCGTCATATTGTACAAAAGCTGTTCTTTTAATTTCATTTAGCAGTCTCTGTTCAGAGGTTACCAAAGACGAACTGACATTACTTTTAAAATGTGACGTTATTTTTTATTATTGCAGAATCTCAAGCTAAATTAGGGGAATGAACTCTTTTAATCTCTACTAAATGAAATTATATGACTTCACATAAAACGATAAAACTTACCAGCAAATAGGAAATGGTAGAATGATTAACATAATTTTATTATGTGTCGAGGGTAGTAAACAAACCTTTTAAATACATCATTCCGTGTACAGAAACTGATAATATTAACACGGGTTTAATCCAGTCATTACAGTCTTCAAATCTTCAAGATTTAAAATACATATGAAAATATTTGCATTTTAAAAGGTGAAGTCAAATGTTAGACGTATATTTGTGTTCTTAACATTCTCTTGTAATTTATCTCAGTATTTAACCAACTTGATGCACAATTTGTTTCACAATGAGTTTTATTTCATGCCTCTACATGTTTCGAGCACATGTGCTCGAAACATGTAGAGGCATGAAATAAAACTTATTGTAAAACAAATTTTGTGCATCAAGTTGGTTAAATACTGACATAAATAGACTGAGATGCACGGTCAGCAAAACGTCAACATTCTCTTGTAAATCAACAACAATCACACCATTTTAACATAAGAACAATATTTAAATTTTCTTTGCCGAGTGATTTTCATTTGACAGAGTGCTGGAGATATATTGGTCAAACGGATTCAAGTAGTCTGTATTTGGGGCACAAGAGTCGTATGCGCTGCAAATTGCAACCGTAACAGAGAAACTTGCAAGTAGAAAATTGTAAGTAAAATATTAACACGATAACGAAGACATTACTATTTACAAGCCACAAAATGGGAGATATTTCACAGCGTCGTACCCAAAAATTAAAGGACAACCACTTGAAGAAAATTTGCTCCCACGACAATTCGTACTTCGTGATATTAAAAGTCAGTTATTAATTTTATGCTTAACAGGCTTACATTTCTGTAAGTCCCAAAACGGCTTCTAGTCTCTTTTACTACATTCTACCTGTCCTCTGTTAAAAGCCATATTATGTGACTGTCAGATATTCAAGAAACAGTGAAAACACACGCAGGGAAAATATTTTATACTCGACTGACTTGGATTCTTATATAGAAGCTTTAATTTTTAAATTTAAAAGGAAAAACAAAGTGTAAATTAGATGAAACATGCACAGTTACCATATTTAATAGAACATGGTCTTAAGTTACTCAGTCAGATTGAAGTTTCATTAACACGGAACGACTACTCACTTTGATTAACTATCAGGTGTAACTGAAGAGCAACACATTCTGATATATTCCATTTGATAATTTTATTCGGACTTTGACTGTGCCAAGTGAGGTTTCTTTCCGTCCAATGTAACTTATACTTAGTTGTCTTCGGAAGGATAGGCATCAAATTACGAGGTCTCTGTATGGTTGAGAAATATAGGCAACAACCTTGTTTTATAGATAAGTATTAAAAAATCAGTTGTAATGGGCAACATGATATTGTCTGGATAAGCATTTATTCTGCCTGAACTAAGTCTCATCCAGTTCCAAGTTCTAGAACACATAAACTTGTCCTCTCTCCACTTTGCTATTTATTCGTTTCAGGCACACATTTAGACATCTTAGACGAATCTATAATTCAATATTCTTGTTAAGTTTTATGGAGAGACTAAAGGAGCTAAGCAGTTTTAGCTACATCAATCTGGAATTAGAACTTCATTGGAAAAGGAAGATGTATTCGTGTCTCACGGATGTTACTTTGACTGGTAGAGTACACGACAAAGGAAAATAATGATATTTCAAACGTTCATGCAGGATATTACTGCCTTCACTTCTAGCTCACAAATAATGTCAAAACACTGAAAAGTGTTCATTTCGGAACGTCTTTTTATGCAAAAGTTATTGACTTCGTCACATATTCTTTACTTCTGTGTAAATGTTATTAGAATGCTCCAGTTTTAAGCGCATTAGATATTATTATTAGGACGTTGTGAGAAATTCATCGTTCTCAAACAAAACGTGTTGCTAAATTCGAACATTACACTGTACACTTTTGTCGGTACGATGCTTTACAGATGTACGCATTTCACTGGCAGAACATTCAAAGAATTTCTGACGCGGTTGGAAATCATATTAAAAAAGAAACAAGAATTATTTAAACCACTGAAACAAGTGATACTGGAAAATTATCGTTAAATACCTTGCGGTTGTTGTTTTACGCCAATTAAATGCAACTGTAAGTCATTTTACTTCTTGTAACTGGCAGAACTTGTTTCTTTTTCAAATGTTCATTGGAGTACAAATGATTATTCAAATGCAAACCTAATACTTTAAATTGTGTCATACAATGAATAGGAGTAACTTTATTGGTCACATGTTACAACCTTATGAATTAGGATTATCTGCTTTGTTGAAAACAGCGTGAAATTAAAGGCACTTTAAGGTTTAGGGCTATAACCCGATTAATAAATGCCAATATGTGTGTGTTATGTATAGACGTACATTATTAAAACACAACCGTGTAATACATTTACCTTTGTAATGTCTTATGGGCACTATATCTAGTGTAAAGCAGGCTAAGTAAGGAAAACAAACCATGCAACAGGCAATTATCTTGTGTTGTTCCGTGCATGTACTGAAAGCATGGTAAGGGGGACAAGGTTTTTACTAAGGTTTTATATTGCTCTTCATACGTCCAGGTTTTCACACATACAAACTAGTTAAATTCTGTATTATTGAAACGAAAGTTTAATGGTTAACTGTCACAGGATTCACAAGTTTTTCGTGTTAGGAGATTTAAATCGCTGATGAACGTAAGTCTCGCAAAGACCATTATCGTTGTGGTTATGAATGATTCTGCATGTTTATGGAATTATTAGCAAGTATTATATTAAGTGGAGTTATGTCATTTGGTGCTAACGCCAGGCAGCGTTTCTTAAACACGTTCACTTCCGGCCAATTTTATACCTTTCCCACATGTAACCACGTAAAACCAGGGAGATGAACCAACATTTCTGTTTCTAAGTTTCTCATAAACGAATATAGTGTTGGTAACGTTACGAAAAGAATTTTCCTTGTTTTTTCTCTTGTTTATTACATATTATATCACATAAGAGGCAGGGATACAGTGAGTTATGTGTGTCGTGCTACAATAATAAACTTTAGACTCATTCTAAAACTTGGAAATTAGTTTAACTTTTAAAAAAAATCTGATTGTTATTCACATTCAGATACGCAGTCATCTACACCGTTTATTACTAAATGTGTTAACGGACATAAGGAATATATCGGTTCACAGCCAAATGTGCAGTGCTTATTTATAATACACTTACTACACACGTGTGCAAGTTCACGTGTTGTTAAAACCCACGTTTATTTGAATAAGCGGACATGAAATATACCTCATCATTTTTGAAGCAGGTAGGTAAATTCTCTTATTTTCCGTTACCAACACTGTCAACGAACAAACAGGCGAAAGTGGTTGGGATGGATGCTTTTCTTTATAATTTCTTGGAATGTTTTTTTTGTTTGCCATTCAGAGAATTTTTGATCGTCACCTTAAACCCGTCATAGGTCCAACTTCCTAACTTCAAAACGCACGTCTGTACGTCGTATGGGAAAAATTCGACATCGATTGCGCACGAGGATTTATACACGGCCGGCGGTTGCCACACCACGAGGCCATTGTAGTACACGGTGGCCTTCGTTTTTATCGTCACTTCGTAGCTGCCGTCGGCGCTGTAAGCAACAATACCATCAGCCACCATCACATCTTCATCACTCGTCTAACAGAAGGAGGGACAGAAGATTGCCGGAGATGCACGAAGCTCTGGCGTCTGGCGAAGTAAGTGCGGGTCACGGGGAAGAAGCAAACATAATATTAGTTTAGTAGAAGAAAAGCTTGGTAAAACGGAGCGGCCAAGTCGGTAGAGCGTCGGATCGACCATTTCATGAACTATTACTCTAACACTGACAGTGACACTAATATAGTGTGAAATAATGTCGGAGAAAAGTAAAGAATCGTGATGAGTGGTTCATAACCTTATCGAATATCGAGTATGTCCAGCAAACGACACTGCAGGGACTGAATATAATTTTATGCTTATCAACATAATTTATTTATCGAATGATTACAACTTAAACAATAGCAAGCCTACACAGGCCTCATTAGTTAAATATAAAATGTATAGGTAAAGCAGCTCCGTTACAGGCCTGGAGGGGCCCAGAGGGTTCCAGGACGTTAAGGTTTCCAGATTTCATGACAACGGCACAGGATGGTGGTAAGGTTATCAGCGTTACGTAACCGGTGGCCCTTACCCTCAGGAAATGCTGCTGGTACTCATTTCTGTTGGAGACTGAGTCGACCCCAGGGCCATAGTGCGATCGGAAGGATTTTATGTCAATGAAAAATTCCAATGACACCCGCTGGGATCGAACCAGCGACCTTCCGATTTGTAGCACAGCACCTTAACCACTGTGCCACCACGGTCCGCAAAAATAAAAGGACAAACTGAAATTCCATATCGGTCTCTATATTTTCAGGCACGTAGTAACTGTAGGCTTACACGTTCATACAGATCAGTGAATCCCAAATGCCGGTCTAATCCAGCCAATTTACTGCTCGACTGAGGAACATTAACGATTCCCATTTGCTTTACAAACAGCAATTTTTTCTTGTTCATATTAACAAATTTTCGATATTTCTTTCTGTGATAAACTGGCGTTTAACAACGGCGGTTGGGGGGGGGGGGGGGGGGGGGTGGGGGAGCAACACAACCGTGGCAGATTGTTAAACAAACCAACCCCCCAAGCAAGGGTTTGCAGCAAATTACCCT
>Ga0131853_10015265_pt1 | contig 14054 bp, 3 predicted proteins | sample TergutLab28metaG_FD_92764 | JGI IMG/M metagenome (GOLD analysis project Ga0131853, IMG submission 92764) | Labiotermes labralis P1 segment gut microbial communities from Petit-Saut dam, French Guiana - Lab288 P1 (version 2) (version 2) | ecosystem: Host-associated > Arthropoda: Insects >... | reverse complement strand
TTTTTGATAAATGGTATGGAGTTTTGTTTTTTTTTTGTTTTGTTATTTTTTTCTTTTTTGTTTTTTCTTTTTTTTTTTTTTTTTTTTTTTTTGCTTTCAACAGCCGCTTTCTGTTATGTTCAGGCACGTCTCCTTTTGCACTTTCAACAGCCATTTTCCGTAATATACGGGGCACGTTTGCTTTTTTACTCTCGCGCTTTTTTTCTTCACACGACTGTAAACATTTAGAAAAATGTCCCGCACGTGCCCTCTTTTTGTAGACGAATTCCACTCAGTGTATCAGTGTCACAGCGGGCATGGCATACAATTCACTTCGTTTACTTGACACTATTAGTCTACTTGTTAATGCAGCAGACAGTACCCTCCACACAGCAGACTTTATACCAATGACAGTTGAAACAAAACAAACACCCTGCCCTTGATACCTTACGTACACAGAGTACGCCTGTCTGCCAGCTCCACCAGCTTCTTCAGCGGCCAAAAACCAACAAACGCGCTATAACTTAAATTCTTCTCCAATTTTACAGTGCAATGGTTCAACTTTCCTCGACATAAAAATCTCAAGAGAACCACACCGCTGTTCGAAACCGCATTAAAAGAGAGTTGCCTGCGTTATGTCATCAACTGCTACAAAGAAAACTCGCCTTGAATGATGTAAGAAATATTAGTATTACGCTGCCTACCTGGATAAAGCTGAAATGAAATGTTTATTTGAAGATTAAAGTCTTCTGGGATGTTAAGCTAGGCGAACTGGTAAACAGTTAGCGACGTTTCGGAGAAGCGTAATGCCTCCATCTTAAGGGAAAAGCAGTGCAAAAGAGGAATACTGGAAACCACAGTGTGTTTCTTTTATCGCTGTTCTGAGCGCCGCAGCTGTAACATGATGTCCCGGCAGATGCAGACTTTCTACGAGATAAAGCTGCTATGCTTGGTGCTATGATTTAAAAAAAAAAAGACCCTGTATTTACCAATCGACATGGCGTAATATTCGAGAGGAATTGGATCTATATAAACAGTGCTATGAGAACCCCAAACATCGCTGTTGTTACATATCTCATTAAATAAGTCTTGGAAGGAGATATGTGTCGACAACATACAAGACAGGACTCCGAAACTAATGTGCATGAACTTCCAGAAAATAACTTCGGGAAACGCTAGCAGACCAAATGCCCAATAAGATAATGATGAAAAAGAAGAAAATACGAAAATCGTGACAGAATGTGCCCTTCGTTGGTGCAATTTTGCAAATAAAGCCGCGCCATATACACACATTTTTGCAAACTCCTTTATATAGTTAAATTAAATCAGAAAGTCTGTTGGACTCTACAGACCATATATAGAAAGTGTAAATATAATGTTTCAAGCTCCGACATATCAACTTTCTTCGTATATCACTGCTTTTCGGTCAACCACTGCAGCGTGCAGAATAATCTGGATAGCATCTCTCCAATTTCTTCTCATAAATCTGCTGGGTCTTCTTAAATCGGAGAGGGGTGTTTTTTTAGAATCAGCAGTTTTGCGACATCCAAACAATACAGGTGTGTGTTAGTAAACGTGTATTATAACAACTTGTCTGACTATAAAATCCTCCTCTGATCTGTTGTGATCAGCACTATAACAAGTACTAAGGTCATTTCGTAATATTAAACTGTGTTTAGCCTACTTACACTTCACTGCTAAAAGTCGAGAATGTGACTTTTTAACCCCCCAATCTGTCCACCTAACCCGAACAGCAGTTTAGTTAAAATCAAACCAAAATTTAACTTTCTATCGTTTTTACAGGGGAGTCGTATCGTTGTAGTAAAAGGATTAGCAACGGATTGGACGGCCGGAATTCAATTTCCGTCAGAGGCGCTGGGATTTCTGCCCTTACCATCACGTCCGGAATGACCTAGGCATCTGGCCTTCTCCTACCAAACGTGAACAGGACGCTCTTCCCTTTCACAGTAAGTTGGCAGAAACTACCACCGCTTCTAACACCGACGTTAATCAGCGGACCTTAACTTCCATGCCCCCCAAAAACCATCAACCAAAATACAGGAATAACTTTCATTTCCAATGGGCATTTACGTACACTAGTCTTTTATCTTACGATGTAGGACGAGATTTACATTTTGTGATCAAACAGCAAACGTTAAAACCCTCTGTATTCTATGCATGCCTTTCAATAAAATGTTACAAGTATATTCTGGGTTGAGCTCGTCGTCAGGAACACCCCCCCATCCCCTCAAAATGACAGAGGCCTTCAGCGAACGCAACCGAGTCACCCTGAGTTCAAACGCGGGACAACTATCCATCCAATCAAAGCTCTCCCCCTCTACCCCCCCCCCCCACCAGATGAACATGTCTCCTTAATATGACCACGTCAAGGCCCTCAGCCAAGTCAGAAAGGCCGTTAGCGCCCTGCCCTCGATATAAGATTTCCGTGTCACGGCCCATCAATGTGTGCAGGAATGTCTAAACGGACCAAGGGACGTCAGGTTTAGTTTCGCGCAAGTTGCCGCCCTTAGTTTCTTTGTTCGTGGACTGATCGGTTGGGTAGGTGTGTGGTAATCTGTAAAGGGTATTGCAATCGTACCATTGCGCCCCTCAGCCAACTATAGCTACATCATTACATTCACACATTCCAGTGTAATTAGCGTGAGATTATACATAGCTGCTGCGGTAGGACAAGTTAATGACCTCGGTCGTTATGTCGGCGTTGTGTCTTCAGTCACTTAAAACCTTCCCATAATATTCCCAAGTGCGCAACCTTTATTGTTTACACAAACACACAAGCCTTACCTCTCCGTCACACAGTGCTGGATTGCGTTTATAAATTTACTTCTGACATACGTCGAATTAATCAGTAATGTTGATATTCGGCGCGTTCTCATTTCACCTGAACCAACGAGCACCTTTCAAGCACAATTTGTTGGAACTAAATCATTCCGTTACTTCCTGCTCCACTCAGCTTTGTTCGCACAAGCTGTCACGCACGCAATTAGAACAACTGTCTACCCGCGACTTTCCAGAGGCATTCACCGAAGCTCGTTCTGTGCAAACTCCGTGGCATTTTCGTCCCATGGACAGGCTTATTTAAATAAAGGGCTTGTTCCTAGTTGCACGAGGACTTCTCGCGAGACTTAAACGTACAAGAAGTGTTGCACGGAATTCTTCTGTCGCTTACACCTATGCTTAGATGGCGTCAAAATACCCTAAGTCTCATGGCAGAGACCAATTTTTTTAACTGACCTACGATTACCTTTTAAAACTTTTTTCAGGAGCATTACATTACAGGCTCACCTATATAATTTCTTCAAATATAAGTCTACATTTGTGGGCTAAAAACTGCGAGACAGGTGTGCAGTTAAAACAAGAATATCACAGTTTTTGCAGATGCGACGGTTGCCCAAAAATTTTGCAACACTTCCCATACTTTAGCCAAAATTAACAGGAAATGTCTACACTTTTCTCGGTGGTTAATTTTGAATGTCCCGCATTACATGCTGCAGAACAATACGTTTGCTCGAGCATGCGCAATGGCTCGCCAAAATTGCCTGATATGGTGAAGTGCGGTTTAAACAAATGGCTGTTGAAATTTTTGTAGCAGAGAAGGAATCAGTAACGAACATTCTCAAGCGGTTAAACAATGCGTAAGGTGTCTATGCTGTTGATAAAGTCACTGAGAGTCCTTGTGCTTCACGAATTGCAAGTTCTGAGAAAGGCCAAACGGAGCTCACAGGCGTGCATCGCTATGGTCGGCCAACAGCAACAGTCACTTAGACGCTGCTTCACCGTGTTTATGAACTCAATCCAAACGGCCGACAGATTACAACCTGAAAGCTTACACCTGAGCTCTCTCTATCCAACGGAAGTGTGAACAGCTTTAATTATGCCTTAGGATATTCAAAAGTGTTGGATCGTTGGGTTCCACAAAGCCTTACCGACTATCACAATATTGTGCAGGAAGAGGTGTGTTCAGATTTGCTCTCCCATTACGTGGCTGACCGTGCAAGAGTGTCGTCACGGCTTGTCGGTGGGGATGAAACATGGACCCTCCAATTTATTATCCAGACCAACAAATACATTATATATATATATATAAACAATATTTTATATATCGTAAGGACTCCTCCGTGTTTCGATGCATCAGCATCATCTGCCGGGAGTATTATCCTTCTACTTTGCCAAAGGATAAAACTCCCTGAAGACGATGCGGGAACATAGAAAAATGTAGCAGTACTTATGGTATATAAAATATTTTATATATATATATTGTGTATTTGTTGGTCTGGATAATAAACTGTACAATTTGCACGGTACATTCATCACAATGAACCGCAGATAAAAAGACGACCAATGGAATGGCATCATTCAAATTCTCCTCGGAATAATAAGTTTAATTCCCTTAAGCAGGGAAATTTATGGCCGCTGTTTTTTTTGGGGGGGGGGGCTGCAGAAGTGGTGATTTTCGTAGAATTATTCCACTTGGTCAAACCATTTAACGCAGATCGGTACATTCAAATTCTTCAAACCTTGCAGAAGCGTTTCAAATGAATTCGACCTCATAAAAATGTCGCAGAAATCCTTCTCCATCATGACAAAGCACGAACACACACAACTTTGAATACACAGAAAGCAATCACAAAACGCGAATGGACTGTTCTTCCCCATCCAACATACAGCCCATATCTTGCTCTATCAGATTTGAAGCACACTTGAGCCCTCAGAGATGCCATCCGTGGGAACAGTTTTGGGAATGATGCTGAGGTTATTGAAGGAGTGGCTGTGAGTACAATATTGAAACTGCTACAAGAACACCTGTTTCTCGCCGTTGCAAGTTTGTTGAAGTTGGTGGAGATAGTTGTGTAATACATCCTTCCAATTTTCCTATGAGTATGTTCAAAGAATCATAGAATAAATTACTAGCAATAAAAAATTGTGTTGCAAAGGTCTTTGTGCAACCTCTGTATTCTATAACTTAACAAATATTTTTGTCCTCTTAATATATCTTACTGGTTAAAATACAACAAAGCTATTCCTGGAAATGGCGTGAGTATATAATACAATAAACATATTAATGCCCATGTCTTAAATATGGAAATGATCTGTTGCCTGAGCAATTTCCCTGTGCATTTGTAAGAACATGTATAATATATGAACATTCAAACTTAATTTATTTATTTTGTCCTCACTATACCACACAAATCCTTCTAACAGAGGTTACTACTGTTTATTAATTCATGCAAAAATTACAATTACCTTCTTTCTAACAATACATAAATTGTTGCATGTATACTCAACATGTAGTAAAGATGTGAATAATCACTCTCTTGTGGCTACTCTTACTGCAGATACTTAAAGGAAAAAAACATACATTACACACAGACAGTGGGTACTAACATCAACAACAAGCATGCAGTGGCATTCATGAGTCAAAGATGTAGGGTGCTGCATTAATGCAAAAATACCTCTGCTGACACTGTTTTTAAGGCTACTGCGAAAACTGACATCAGCCAATTTATTTTAGGTAAGCCTATTCATTTTGGATACAAATCACAGTCTCTTTTAATTACAACAACCAAGAACCTAATGAAAGAAATAACTGGTTTTGAGTTTTCTCTTCACACATCAGAAGAGAAGTAAAACAATACAAAGAAAATCTTTGCTTCTCAAAGAGAAGTAGCCATTGTGAAAGGGACTGACAACAAAGTTTCAACCACTTTAATAACCTTTGTTATATTAAAATTTAAAAATATTCTGGCCAAGCAGAATATTTTTATTTTTTCTGATGCTCCATTTGGTAGAGACAATGTGGAAGTTATTGATAGACTGACATTAACAATTACGAGTACGTTTATAACATATATATCCACTGTCCTAATTAACGATGACCTCTAATTTGAAATTGTAGAAAATAATCAAATGCTAAAAACATGTGCGAGTATATTTCACAACAATGTGACTGAAACATTTTTATTTTTTTAAGATAAATTAGCTTGGATTTAAAGCGTACACACATCAACTAGATATTTCAATCTTCAAAGATGGGATACGGTACGGCCAAGGACAGTCGTCTAGGAAGGCAATCGGTTCGTAATTGCAAGAAAAGTATATATGAAAAAGAAAGGATACAACGACGATAACGTGAAAAAAAAATCAAGCCTTTTTATGAAACCAAAATAAATGGAAACAAATGCAATATTAACATCGTTACAAAAGTATATCCTACATTTACGTTACAGACATCACTACCATCACATTGCCTTCTTTTTGCCGGCAAAAATTTCGCCCAAATTAATTTTCATTATACGACGCTGCGTACGCCCGTCGTAAGCGATGAACTAGTCTAGGCCCGCTTCTGTTTACAAGCATGTCGGCAGCCTCATAATTTTAAAATCATTACTTCTAATACTGGCGTTTCTCTATCAGGTGGGATTAATGTACGCTTAAACGGCACACAACACCAGTTAAAGTTTTCATTTCGAAACAGGGATGACAAATGCTCCCCATATGTATAGGATCACCTAGACGAAGGACATGTGGGTGACTTTGGTGACAAGAGGACAATGTATTTCTCGACGAATGTCACTTCAGAACAGAACACAGCGGTACCAAAAAATCACTTCATGAATGAAAATAGTTTAATGTGCAATTATTGAAGATGTCCCTTCAATAACAATATGATTAGCCTCAATATGACAAAAAAACAAAAGACCGCCCATTCCACCAACGCTACATACAAGTGGCATGAAAGCAATATTAAAATTAGATAATCAGTTTACCTTTAAAATGAAAACAAGATCCATTCACTTTGATTCTGCCTGCAAGTCACCTCGGCTGATATCTTATAACAGTTCCTGTACTGTGTCTAAGTAAGTCTGCTAATCTGTCAGATGTTCACACTCACAGAACAACAATCGCACATCACTACCATCACTCCGAAGCACACCTCACGCGGTAATGCACGGAAATGACTAACGACTGACGGTGACCTTGGTATATAAGGTGCGACAATCGTTAAAGACAGCTTATCACTGTTAATACAGAAATAATTGGTAATATTAATTGTCTATATATATTGTTTCACTTACTGGATATCACAGTCTTTCGAAATTAGTAAAACGAAAGTGTGTTTGACTAAATAGTCTGCTATCAGGGAGGCCAACACACCAACTTCTTTTGCCAACCGCCTATGACGCAACTTGAATATTCTATAAACCCGATGGATTGGTACTACTGTCGACGATGGCCGCCAATGTAATAAACAATTGGTATCGTGGCAACACGTATAGACAAATGGCTGTATAGGTTGTAAAATCGTACTAACTTTTGTAGTTTTTGCTGTGTGGTGCGAAAAATATAAACTTAATTTCCGTACAGTCTGAAAATTATATTTCATCTAAGTTAACATGAGCAAATGTGGGATTAATAATATCAAATTATCATACAAATGTTCAGTATATCGTTTAACCTAACAGTGATTTGGGTTGTGTGAAAAGAAGATGCTTCTTTGTCGACAGTGACAAGTTTGCATTAAGAATGTCACTCGCTTCAAGGTCTTTGACCTGTTGGAGGTCGTTTCCTCTATCTGTACCTTACAGACGAAATGTACATCTACAGCCTAAGCTTGTACCCGAATTTGATGTGATTGTTGTTGGTGGTGGTCATGCAGGAACAGAAGCATGTTCTGCTGCTGCACGAATGGGTTGCCGTACTTTACTTATAACTCATAAGAAAGAGACAGTAGGTAAGCTTCGATGTGGCCTGCAACTTTCAAATGATAACCAAATTTAGCCTACCTGACTTTTGGCAAGGGCCATAATTTGTTTGCTTGTGTGAGTCTCATTTAATCATTAATATTGCATCAGATCAACTCCCTCTCACTAACACCCACCTTCCTGGCTTTTCAGCTACACTGAAATTGCAGTGCTACCAACTTGCGGTAATGTGATCCTCTGATCAACCCAGAGTATGCTAGAATTCAACAGAAGTAGCCCAATGTTTTAACTTGGTCTGCCATTTGAAGTATTTAATTGATGACTCCCTTTATTTGACAGTCAATGAAGGGGGTGTGTGTGTACTGTGTTGCCTGCATAATGAACTATTCACACAAATCATTTTGTAAATAACTGAACCCAAGCAATCTGAAATTTATGTCCTATTATTCAGAGTACTGATATGTTAACTGTGCTGAGAAAGGAGACACTAAAACCTCAAACATACAGATGGTATGTGGAAGGGAACAGAACATACATATTGCATCCATTCCAATGAATTATAATAACATAGCATATTTCATCCTATCTACACAAGTTTCAGAATGTAAGAAGTTTGAATACAGTATTTTTCAGTAACTTGGATTAAAATTAAATAAACAGCACTAACCCACTATAAGGAGAAAGTATGAAGATATTCATTACTCACATATCTTACACATTGATTATATTTTCCCTTGTTGGCATTTATACACTGTACTATGAATATGAAATTGTACTACCTCCCACATGAAAACTAACTACATGTTCTCAGGCACCTGTAACTATCATTGAGATCAGCCATACCTCTTATGTTTTGCTGTAGGAGAAATGTCTTGTAATCCTTCATTTGGTGGTATTGGGAAAGGCCATCTCATGAGAGAAGTGGATGCTCTGGATGGCATATGTGGCCGGATGTGTGACTTATCAGGAATCCAGTATAAGGTATGAGGTATTAGCAGTGAATATGAAAAATTTATTTTCTTCACATGATTGCAGAAGAGTACTGCCCATATGATGACCAGGTTCGTGACATGTGACTTGGTCAGACCTGTTGCACATCTCAGTATTAAAGGGTAGAGTAGGAGTGGTTAACCAGTGGCACCGGTGCACAACTTAGTCAACTTTCTGATACGTGCTGGCACCAGTGCATGTAGGGTTTGTCCATTTTAACATCTGGAGCTACTGAATAACTCAGTATTTTACCAAGCCACAACTTTTTGCCATAGAATATATTTTTGCTATTATGTATGTATCCACTACAAGGAGTTTTTATCCAGAGAAAAGTCAAGTTTAGAATCCATCTAAAAAATGAGATGAGGGTCATGTGAGTCACTTTCAGAACCGCACACACAGTCTGAAAACTGAACTGTTTAAAACAAGCAACAGCATGTATCGCATTATGTTCACCAGTCATTATTGGTGCAACAAGGAAGGTGGACACCAGTGTCATTGGTGAGCAACTTTTGATATAAATAAGTCACTGGTGAGCAAACAGGTTTGTCATCCCTAGTCTATAACATTAACATCATGATGATGATGATGTATTCAAATTAACATTAGTACTTGGATTAAATGTTTCCTAGTGGCAGTTTTACCATAAAAAATCCTGTTAAATTGATAAAAGTTATACATCTTGGATTAGTAGCAGCATTTACCAAGGGGATACTGGAGATCACCTATGCTACTCATTATTACACATAACATGTAAATATTAAACTGTCAATAAATTAGTATCTTTTTAAATTAATCAGAACTCTTTTTGGTATTATGTCTGTGACAACCACCTAACATGCAGGTACAGCTTCCTGCTGTCAATTTGTGCAATGTGGGGACTGCAAGTAAATGCAAGGTACCTTCTATTCAAGTAGGGGCCATCCAACTCGATCCCCCAAAATCTGTGAATCTTGCATCTGGCTGGCATCAGCCCAAAACTTAGGGAGCAATAGAAAGATAGGTAGCATTAAATTGTCTCTCAACCAGCCGTATATGTAATAAGCATACTGAACACCCACTTCTGTTTTTGAGGGTTTCAACTATAGTTTCTAGACCTACTCCAGCTAAAGCATGCTCACCTTGATGTCATCTATGACTATGACCATTTCTACTACAAAAACAGTAATAACCATAGAAACAAAAAAAAAAAATCAATGGTGACATTTCTACTGAGTATTTTTTAATAAAATAAAGAAAGGGAACAGTACTGATTACAGAAAACAGAAGAGTTGAATATCTGATTGAACATTTTGTAACACTGATATTTTAGAGAATATGTGTTTTAAAAATGTTAAGTCCAGTCATTATCCAGACATTTTGTAAAATACTCTTAGATCATCATACAAATTGCTTCAGTAAATGGATGGGTTATCCACAACAAAAATGTCCTTGTCCTTAGTGTTCAGGAGCCTAGTCTCTGTTGCACACTTGCAGGGTGTACAGCATAAACAGAGCACTCTCATAGATGCATTTCTGCATAATGATTGATGATACAGCCTGCTTAGCAGTACTCAATCCTGTGAACCCTGCAAATGTGCAGGACTGTATGTCATAGAGTAGACGACATCATTTGCTGCATAGAAACTGATGAAGGCCTAGAGTGGAGAATCTGTGCATTTTGCTGTTGTTTCCAGCATGAAGTTTGTGTTGTTGATACCAACAGGAAAATTTTACTCTTCAAGACAAATATGCCTCCATGAATTTTCCAGCTTTGCAATTATCAAAATAATTCAAGGACATAAGATTACCAAAAAAAAAAATTGGATGAGTAGATCATTGGAGGAGGCTGTAGCAGTTGTATGAATGATGATTCATGGATGTAGGGAGGAAGTGGTCTGGCCTCTGTTAAGGTACTTGTTTGGCCACTGGTCTGGAAGACAAAGGAAAACCATGGAATCCATGAGCATTGCTGTTACTTCTCAGCGAACTTTAGTCACCAACATAAGGTCTCAAAGATAAATAAATATATATATTTACAACAATAAACATTACCCACAAAACATTTTATTAGTTGTGATATTGTACTTTAGGTTCTTAACAAGAGGAAAGGCCCAGCTGTGTGGGGACCACGAGCACAGATTGACAGGCTCTTGTATAAACAGCATGTACAACATGAGTTGTTCAGAAACACTCCAAACCTGGAAGTGATGGTTGCATCTGTAGAGGATCTGATCATGGAAGAGGCAGCAGATGTCCAGAATGACCACACTGTGAGGCAGTGCTGTGGGGTTGTGTTAAGTATGTGTATTATCTCATGCAAGTTTTGAGGTTTCTGCAACAGTGAAACCTTGGATTCTGTTTTTCTGTGATATGAGATTGCATCAATAGGTAACTGGACCCCAAAAGCAAGGTAGTATGCTTATCTTGAAGGATCAAAATATCCTAGAAGTATATTATATCACTGTGGCATCACGTTATGAACTAATGCTACATAGTCCGAGTTACAGACAGAATTGTTAAATTACAAGATAAATCACTTTGAGATTTGGGGTTCTTACATGTGTTGTTGAAGATTTAAGTCTTGTTAGATGTTTAGCTGTGCCACAGAGTAAATAGTTCCAATATTTTGAAGGATCTTAGTGTCATCATCTTTAGGGCCAAGCCCAAGCCGGACCCTGAAGATGAAAGTAATGTGATCCTTCCAAATGTCAGGAAACTGACCCAGCAGAACATTGTAGCAGTGCAGAATACTTTAATCTTCATATAGGTCACCCTTTGAACATTTCTGAGACTCAGATATATTCTTAGTAAATGTGGTCATAACATAATTTATGTGGCTTGTTGCAGTAAAGTCTGTAACAAACAGGAGTGAGTAGTTACATTTTATTCTTTGAATATTATTCTTGCTGTTTTTTATATAAAGTTATGTTGATTACTGCAGACTCAAAACTTCTTTTCCAAAAATATCACACTATCAGAAATTATATTTTATGTTGGTTTATTAAATATTCACAACACTGAACATTGTTTCAAATCAGAGCTGTAAACTATAATGAAATATGTATTATATATCAAGTACTAAATTTCTGTGGAAGTTTAATACTATCATATAAAAAGGTAAAGTCATCCATTACAGGCCCGGTGTGGCCCAGAGGGTTGGTAGCGGTATAGCCCTACTCTTCCACGATCGTGGCACTAGAAGGGGGTGAGTTGTCAGCAGCATGCCCCAGCCGCATTTTACCCCCGGAAAAGACCTGGTACCCATTTTACATGAGGCTGGGTGGGCCCCAGGGCCGGTCTGGACGGGCGGAAAATCTCGTCCCCACCAGGATTCGATCCCAGACCATCCAGCCCATAGTCAGTCACTATACCGACTGAGCTACCCAGCCCACAATACAATCATATATGAGTTTAGTATAAAGTACAAATCAAAATGAAATTCACAACATCTTTCCAGTTTAATCAAAGTTTATAAATTAGCTCAAAGTATGGTTTAAAGTCATATGGGTAGAGCATAATTATAACTCTGGCTTACTTAGTATTTATGATCTCTTATTACTTTAATGACTTGACATATGAGGGGACCTAAAGGTTTATTTTTCCTTGTTATTGTTTCTTATTACATTTAGTACAAGTAGAGAAGTGGAAATGGTCTCTCCATATTCTTCAATTTTATGTACTTTGTGGAAAGAATGAATGAATGCAAGAATACATGTACAAAAACTTATTATTTTAAAACTCTGCAATTTATTTATAGTTGTTCCCATCACTGATATTCTTCCTATGAAAAGTATGGCTTTGTCTTCATGATTTTTCAGAAAGTGGTGCTAAAATTGGTGGTAAAACAGTTATACTCACTACAGGGACATTTTTAAAGGGTCAGATAAATATTGGCTTAGATATTCGACCTGCAGGGCGGATAGGGGATGCCCCAGCTATTGGACTTGCAAACACATTAAAAAGCCTAAACTTCCGGATGGGGCGATTAAAGACAGGTATGTAACAAAGCAGAAAAGGCAAAATGAGAGAAAAAGGAAGGTCAGTTCAAAGAGAACATAAAATTCCCAGCAGTTCTGGACTGAAAACTTTGACAGTGGCATGGTAATTATAGAAACTAATGGGAAATGAAAAATTAACTCTTATCGTTGTGTGACCCAAATATGCTACAAGAATCCAGATTTCTGGTAAAGTTTCTTTGCACTGGTTTCTCATATATATTTTCTCAGTTTTTCAGCACAGGTATTGAAAACTTTGGTCACATTTCTTGTTAAATTCTGTTTATTCCTTTGAAGAATAATAACAGCATTCTTATATTCAATAGGGAGTTAGAACAGCATGTTTTGAAACATTGCAGTGTCACAAAATGGCGCATTGTGCCAAAGAGTTACATGTAATTTGATATCCATATGACGGAGTTAAAGCATAAAATAAATGCAGATTTTAATCATCCTTCTTTCAGACTTCCTAATAGTCTTTACTATCAAGTTTTATTAGCATTCTGCTCAACCTTCTCCCTGCCAAGATTTATTTTACAGCAAGGCACTTCTTTCTTATATTTCCATAATGAGTCATGAATTGAATTTCTGAACATAATAAGCCTTTCCCAGCTCTTTTGAAATTGTAATGACTCTGGTTGAAACTTGAAGTTTGTTTTGACTAAGTGAATTCACCCATTTGTCAGCATTAACAAAATAATTGTTTGTCTTTTACCTTTTAGGTACCCCACCTCGGCTGGATGGTCGCAGCATTGACTACACTGTCTGTGATGTACAAAAAGGTGATAATCCGCCAGTTCCATTTTCATTCATGAATGATACAGTCTGGATTAAGGTAACAGCTTGACACTTAATTCATTTATGAATGTTGTTATTTTGCCACATGCAGTAAATATTTGTGATTAGCAGAAGTACCATTTGTTCAATTGGGATACAATTGTTACTTCACTTGTTAGCATCATAATATGGAAGCATAGAAACAGCCCCAGCTATGGTTTTGGAACCATACTATTAGATATACATGTTAGGAAATGTGTATTATGGTGCTTTTAAGAAACATTCTGAATTTGTTCATGAAATTTCTCTTGCTAGGCAGAAGATCAATTGAACTGTTATCTCACATTCACCAATTCAGCTGTTAATAAAATCATCTTAGATAATCTTCATGTGAACAGACATGTTACAGAAGAGATTAGAGGTCCTCGTTACTGCCCTTCCATTGAGTCTAAAGCAATAAGGTATGTGTACACAAGATTACAGGTTCCTAATATATATTAATGATTTACCCACCGTGCTACAACCTACTGCTAACCTAATTATGTTTGCAGATGACACCAGTATATTTACCAAGAGTCATGATATTATACAATTACAAAGCAACCTC
>Ga0131853_10015264_pt1 | contig 14055 bp, 13 predicted proteins | sample TergutLab28metaG_FD_92764 | JGI IMG/M metagenome (GOLD analysis project Ga0131853, IMG submission 92764) | Labiotermes labralis P1 segment gut microbial communities from Petit-Saut dam, French Guiana - Lab288 P1 (version 2) (version 2) | ecosystem: Host-associated > Arthropoda: Insects >... | reverse complement strand
CGCTTGTAGGTACGGTTGGACACGATAGCGTCATAGGTGTCGGCGACGGCGATAATGCGGGCAAACAGGGGGATCTGCCGCCCGGAAATTTTCTTGGGGTATCCTTCGCCGGAGAACCTCTCGTGGTGGAAGAGCGCGCCGCGTGCAATGGTTTCCGACTCGTTCAGGAAGTTCTTGACGATGATGTAGCCCAGTTCCGGGTGCTTCTTCATCTCTTCGAACTCCTGGGGGGTCAGCGCGCCCGGCTTGTCCAGAATGTATTTCGGAACCTGCATCTTGCCGATATCGTGGAAGATGGCGGACTTGCCAAGGTCGTGCAATTGTTCGCGCGTGAAGTTCATCTCCTTGCCCAGTATTACGGACAGGATGGTTACGTCCACGCTGTGCTGAAATGTGTATTCGTCATATGTCTTTAGCGACATAATGTTGATCACGGGTTCGTTGTTGTTCGAGATTGCGTCGACTATTTCTGACACAGAGCTGATTACGCCCTTCGCCATCTGCTGCGTGTTGGCCTGTTTCAGATACTTTGTATTTTCGAATAGGTCGCTCACGGCTTCGCTTGCTTGTACGCGTATGGAAGGATCCACAACTTCTGTTACTTCTACGCCGGCGGATGCTTCATCATCAACGTAAATACCGGGGTACCCAAGGTTTGCCAATGCCCGGATATGCCCGCCTTTTATGGGATAACCCCTGCGCAGAAGCATCACGTTGTTCTTGCCGTAAATGCTCTTGCCTATCATCATTCCTTCACTGCAACTGCTCAGCGTCATAAATCTCATGGCAGCACCTCATACGGTGGGTGGAGTAGCTGGTTTCGGAGACTGCAACATTCTATAGCAAATAATGACATATTTATACTCGGTTGTCAACTACGTAAATTCAGCTCGATTATATGTATGCCGGCTAAAGTACACTGTATGCCGGCAACGTATTATGCGTGCGTGTGTGCTAGAAGTGTTCGTCGTGGCGGATGTCCGCGCCCAGCAATCCAAGGTCGGTCTCGATGCTTTCGTAGCCGCGGCGCACATGCTCCGACGGCGCGACGATGGTTGTTCCTTCGGCCGTAAGCCCCGCCAGTATCAAGGCCGCGCCGCCGCGCAGGTCGTGTGATGTTACGGTGTTTGCGCGCAGGGTGGGTACGCCCTGGATTATGGCTATGCGGTTGTTAACTTGTAAGATGTCCGCGCCCATGCGGCCAAGCTCGGGGATGTGGTTGTTTCGCGCGTCGAACACCGTCTCTTCTATGACGGACAGGCCGTCGGCCATGGCCAGCATCGCCGTGAACTGCGGCTGGAGATCCGTGGGGAAACCCGGGTGGGGCATTGTCTTGACGGATATCGCGCGGAGCGTCTGCGGAGCCTTCAAGCGGATCATGTCGTTTTCGCTGTAGATGCGGCAGCCGGCATCGGCCAGCTTTGCCGCTACGGGGCGGATTTCGTCGTAGGACACATTGGTGAGGGTTAGGTCGCCGCGGGTCATGGCGGCGGCGGCAAGGTAGGTCCCGGCGACTATACGGTCCGGCATGACGCGGTGTTTCGCGCCGTGCAGATCCCGCGTGCCGTATATCACGATAGTGCGCCCGCCCGCGCCGTGTACGTCCGCGCCCATTGCGTTCAGGTACTTGGCAAGGTCCTCTATCTCCGGCTCCCGCGCGGCGTTGATGATGCGCGTCGTGCCTTCGGCGGCAACCGCGGCAAGCATGATGTTCTGCGTCGCGCCCACGCTGGGGAAGTCCAGCTCGATATCCGCGCCCACAAGCTTCTCCGCCGTGAAACGCAGGCTCTCGCCGTCGTCCTCCACGCTCGCGCCCAGCATTTCCAGGCCTTTCAGGTGCTGGTCGATCGGGCGTTGCCCCAACACACACCCGCCGGGGTGTGAAGCGCAACGGGGCTACCCTAGGATAGTTCCGCCGCCTACAACGTATTCGCCGTCGTACAGCACCACAAGCTGGCCGGGGGCGATCGCGCCCGTGGGTTCGTCAAAGTCTATCCGCACATCTGCGTCCGGCAGGATGGTGACGGACGCAGGCACCTCGGGGCTGTTGTAGCGTATGCGCGCCGCCGCGCGGAAAAACTCGGGCGGCGTGTCAAAGCTAATCCAGTTGAAGTCCCGCGCGGTTAGGCTGCTACGCAGGAGTTTGTCGCGTTCGCCCAGCACGATGGTGTTGTCGGCGGCACGTTTTTCGAGGACGTAGAGGTGGCCGGGGCAGGATATGCCAAGCCCCTTGCGCTGGCCGACGGTGTAGCGGATGATACCGCCGTGCCGCCCAAGCACGCGCCCCTGTGTGTCTACGAAGTCGCCGGGTGGGTACTGTCTGCCGCTTAGGCCGGTGAGCGCGGCGGCATAGTCGTTGCCCGGCGCGAAGCACAGATCCTGGCTGTCGGCCTTGCGGGCGTTTACCAGGCCGTGGCGTTCGGCGATGTCGCGCACCTGCGGCTTGAGGTATTCCCCAAGCGGGAAGAGCGTGCGCCCCAGCTGTTCCTGCGTCATGCCTGCCAGCACGTAACCTTGATCCTTGCGCGTGTCGGCGGCCTTGCGCAGGAGGGTGCGGCCGCCTGCCCGCTCCGTGCGTGCGTAGTGGCCGGTGGCGATATAGTCATACTCCAGCTCTGCCGCGCGGTGCAGGAATTTCTCGAACTTTAGGTAGCGGTTGCAGTCTATGCAGGGGTTCGGCGTGCCTCCGTTTTCGTAGATACTTACGAAACGCGCCAGCACCGTGTCGCGGAATTCGTCCTTGAAGTTGAATACGTGGTGCGGTATGCCAAGCGTCCTGCATACGGCGCGGGCGTCCTCCACGTCGTCCAGCGAACAGCATGTGCTTTCGCCGCCGTCGAAGAGGCGCATACTCGCCCCCGCGCAGTCATAACCTTTGTCTATAAGAAGCTTCGCCGCGACGCCGGAGTCCACTCCACCGCTCATCGCCACAAGCACTCGTTTGCCCATGTCTCACCTTTTCGAACCTGTAATTGTCTATAGCTTTACTTCTCAGAACGGATTTCGTTTATCAAGCTGAAACTCCAAAAGCAAAATAGAACCGTCCATGCCACTTTGTTGAATTATGAAATAGCGCCTTTCGCCGTTTGTGTCTACGAAAGCTACAGCGATGCGGGGCATAGTGCCAAAATGAGTGCTTACAACAAGAGCATTTTCGGGGGTAAAAATATCAAATGAGTAAAGTGCCTCCCCCGGATAGAAGTACATCAAACCCGTGTCACCGCCACCAAAACCAACTGTGAGAAGCTCAAAGTTCGGGATTGTTGTGTCTGTCCTTATTGCGAAAACAGTGCCGTGGCTTTCGTGTCGGATGATGCCGTATTGGGATTCATATTCACCGGTAAAGTCATGCATTGAACCGTCAAAAAAGCGCAAGTGATAAGCCGAGAGGCTAATATTTAAATCCGGGACTTCCGTTATGCTTGTTGGGGGTGACGGCCTGTAAATTTCAGCGAGACCCTCAGTTGCATTAGCAAATTCCCGTGAAAGAAAACCTGCAAAAATCCATCCTACCCCTCTTTGGGTATATATCAGCACAAATTTTCCGTTATAATCCAAAATTTCAAATTCATCTCCACGATGGACAAATGTTAAAACGTCACAGTTATTACTTGGTCCGGTACGCACACGCAAAGAATATGCGTAGTCTATTCTTTGCCGTGAACCTGTCGGAAACGTGTCACGGTTGATATAACGACCGGGGGTTGGCTCTTCTAACCCATGTGTGGCAAAGACTATAGTGGGGAACAGAAACAAAACAGTTGAAATGACAAACACTGCAAAAGATGTTTTTCCCATTAGGTTACCTCGCATTATTTCAACCCTAATTATAATGCATATCTTAATTTCTACCATTATACTGTATGCCGGGCGCAGAAGCAAGATAGTTCTTGTTATTTTGCGCAAAAGGGTATATAATGTGGGAAATGATTGAAAAGGCGTGGATGCGTTGATAATGTTTGTGGAGGGCGTGCTGGAGCTTCGCCTGGGCGATGTGCTGGTGATAAACTGCGGCGGCGTGGGATACAGCGTGCAGATGGGCGCGGCGGTCGGGGCGTCCCTTGTGCCGGGGGAGAGGGTGCGCGTGTTCACCTATATGAACGTGAAGGAGGACGGATGCGCCCTGTTCGGCTTTACGACCCTCGAAGAGCTGGGAATGTTCAACATGCTCATCACCGTAAGCGGAGTGGGGCCGAAGGCGGCGCAGTCTCTGCTGGCCGCGCTGACACCCGCCAGGCTCACCCTTGCCATCTTGACGGATGACGTGGCCGGCCTTGCCAAGGCGCAGGGCGTGGGCAAGAAAACCGCCGCCCGCCTGGTGCTGGAGCTGAAGGACAAACTGGCCGCAAGCTCCGCCGCGTCGGAACACAGGGCGCAGGGCGAGGTAAACACAGACGGTACGTCGCCCGCGGGCGAGAAGCAGGACGCGACAGACGCGTTGATGTCCCTGGGATATCCCCGTGCGGACGCGCTTAGGGCTGTTGCGGAAATATCCGTTGCGGGCATGAGCGCGGAGGAAATCATCAAGGCGGCGTTGCGCAAGCTCGTCAAGTAGGAGTGTATACTCCTTAACGGGTGAAATACTCACCGGCTTGCGCGAATTTTTGACGCAAGGCTAGGAATGACGAACGCCGCGTACCCACAGGGTACGCAAGTGAGGAGTGACGACGCATTGCGTCAAAAAGACCGCAACCCGGTGAGCATTTCACCTGTTAAGGAGTATATACATGGAACACAGGATCATCACAACAGAGCTTCATAACGAGGACGCAGAGCTGGAACCCCGGCTTCGGCCAACCAGCTTCGAGGGCTACATAGGCCAGGCGAAGGCCAAGGCCAACATGCAGGTATACATCGAGGCCGCAAAGATGCGGGGCGAACCGCTGGACCACGTGCTGCTCTACGGCCCGCCGGGGCTGGGCAAGACAACACTGTCCAACATCATCGCCAACCAAATGGGCGTGCGGATCAAGACCACATCCGGCCCCGTCATAGAGCGGCAGGGCGACATCGCCGCCATTCTAAACGAGCTTAACCACGGAGACGTGCTGTTTATAGACGAGATACACAGGATGAGCCGCGTAGTGGAGGAAGTTATGTACCCCGCGATGGAGGACTACGCCATCGACATCTTAATCGGCAAGGGCGCGGGCGCGAAGTCCATCAGGCTGGATCTTCCGCGCTTCACACTGATAGGCGCGACAACGCGCATAGGAATGCTGACCGCGCCCTTGCGGGACCGCTTCGGCGTGGTGATGCGGCTGGAGCCATACGGCGTGCCGGAGCTTACGAAGATTCTGACGCGCAGCGCGGGAGTGCTTGGCATCGAGATCGAGGAAGGCGGGGCGGCGGAGATCGCCAGACGCTCCCGCGGAACGCCGCGCATTGCCAACCGCTTGCTAAAGCGTGTGAGGGACTTCGCGCAGGTTCGCTTCGCGGGCAGGATAAGCCGCGACACCGCAAGCGAATCGCTGGACATTCTGGAGGTTGACCGCATGGGGCTGGACACCATCGACAGGAACATGCTCCACGCGATTATGCACAAGTTCGCGGGCGGCCCCGTGGGGCTGGACACCTTGGCGGCCTCCATCGGCGAAGAGCCGGAGACTATCGAAGACGTGTACGAACCATACCTCCTGCAGCTGGGTTTTATAGCCCGCACGCCAAGGGGGCGGGTGGCCACGGGGCTGTGCTACAGCCACTTCGGCCTGGAGCTTGAACACGATAAGCAGGAAGGATGACCGCCGTGAAATCACCGATATATGTGTTCGGGCACAAGAACCCCGATACCGACTCGATCTGCTCGACCTTGGCCTATGTGGAGCTGAAACGCCGGCTGGGCATCGAGAACGTGATAGCGTGCCGGCTGGGCAAGATCAACATGGAGACGCGCTTCGTGCTGGACTACTTCGGCGTGGAAGAGCCGATCCTCATCGACAACATGCATATGAAGCTGCGCGATCTGGATCTGCACCACCCCGTGGAGCTGGGCGCGGACGAACCGCTGAAAAAGGCGTGGGACACCCTGCGCGGAAACGAATCCGGCTCGAAGCTTCTGCCGGTGCTGGGCGAACACGGGCGGCTCACGGGTATACTCTCGCTGGCCGACATCACCCGCATATTCATGGAACCTTACGACGAAGAGATGCTCCACAAGTACGAAATAAGCTTCGACAACCTGCTGAACATCCTGCAAGGCAAGCTGGTACACGGCAACTATGCCTACGACAATCTCTGCGGTTCCATCTTCATCGGATCAATGTCGGACAACGACGGTTATGTCTGCGACAAGGACGTGCTAATAACCGGCAAGGTGGAGACGGCCCGCCAATACGCCAACGAACGCGATATCGGCTGCGTGATCCTCACGGGGGACTACTACCCCGTGGAGCTGGACAAAGCCCGCTCTGCGGTGATCTGCGTCAAGCACTCCCTTCTCAAGACCGTGAGCATGATAAACCAAGCCATCTCCGTGCGCTCCGTCATGAAAACCGGCTACTTTGAGATGTTCTCCACAGAAACCGAGCTGGACGACATCACAGAGATCATGAAAACGTCCAGCCACCGCAACTTCCCCGTGGTTGACAAGACGGGGAGGCTCTTCGGCATAATCTCCCGGAGGCACGTGCTGGACTACGACCGTAAGAAGGTAATACTCATCGACCACAACGAGGCCACGCAGTCCGTAGACGGCCTGGAGCAGGCCCAGATCATCGAGATCATCGACCACCACCGCATCGCCAATGTCGAAACGCAGTCTCCGCTCTACATCCGCGCGGAACCCGTGGGCTGCAGCGCGACCATCGTCTACGGCCTCTACAAGGAGCGCGGAGTTGTGCCAGACAAAAAGTATGCCGGCATCATGCTGAGCGCGATCCTCTCCGACACCCTGATGTTCCGCTCGCCCACATGCACCCCGCGGGACAAGGTAGCCGCCGCCGAGCTTGCGGCTCTGGCCGAGCAGGACATCGAAAAGTACGGCTCGCAGATGTTCCTGGCCGGCACAAAACTTGCCGACTACACCCCGGAGGAGATCCTCTCCATCGACCGCAAGCAGTTCTCCATAGGCACCTACATCGTCTACATCTCGCAGGTGAACACGCTGGACATCGAGACGGCCATGGCGCAGCAGGACGAACTGGTGCGGGTTATGGAGGAATTTGTCACAGGCTCCGGCTGCGACCTCTGCCTGCTAATGGTCACCGACCTCTTCAAGGGCGGGAGCGAACTGCTGGTGGCGGGCCGCCACCGCGAGCTGACGATCAACGCCTTCGGCATGGCTCTGGACAGCAACCACATCTATCTCGAGGACGTAGTATCCCGCAAAGGCCAGATCGTACCCAGACTCACCATGGCCTCTAACGGGTTGTAAGGGGGATAAGCGTACTATGGGAAAACTGCATTATAACGCACCGGTGATTCTTACGTATACGGTGCTGGCGTTTGCGGCGACACTTCTTGTTACGGCACAGCCGGGTCTTGGCGTGCCACTGCTTGCGGTGTACCGCAGCCCGGTGGATCCGCTGTTTGTGCTGCGGCTGTTTACGCATGTGTTCGCGCACATTAACTTCGAGCATTTCGCGGGCAACTTTATGCTGCTGCTGTTAATGGGGCCGATGTTGGAGGAGAAGTACGGCTCGCGCACCATCGGCGTGATGATAGTGATAACGGCGGTCGTCACGGGCTTCATCAATGTGCTGTTGTTCGAGAGCGCGCTTATGGGCGCGAGCGGCGTTGTGTTCGCGTTTATAATCATTTCGTCTCTGGTGAACCTTCGGCAGGGAAGTATTCCGATCACCTTCGTGCTGGTGGTGGTGCTGTACATAGGGCGGGAGGTTCACTCCGCCTTTGCGGTGACGCAGACAAATATATCGCACCTGACCCACATACTGGGCGGGATGTGCGGCGCGGTCATGGGTCTGTACATCGCACACACACAGCCCAAGAGGTAAAGGAAGATTATGGACAATCGGAAGATAAGCATCGGCACATCAAACCCCGCGCTGAAGGACAAGATCACCGTAAACATCACAGACGGCGACAGCGCGATAAACTGGTATATGCGCTTTAACATCGCGCTGGACGAGACAACGGTTTCGCACAAGACCATGACCGTAACAGACACCGACGGCTACATCATGCGCACAGACATATCTTACGACCCCGTAAAGTTCATGATAATCATTTCCCCGCTGGACACCTACGAGCAGGGCGTGTACTACATCCTTAGCGTGTCCAAGAAGGTGCGCTCCGCCCGCGGGCAGTACCTAAAGAGCAAGATCAACATCGTGTTCAAGCTAAAGGACAACAAGATATCGGAATACCGCGTGCTGAAGTCAAACGTGGAGGTAGCCCCGCCGCGCCAACGCCCGCAAAACTACGAGAACATGCGCGAGAGCAAGGCCAAGCTGTATGAGTTCCACAAGAAGAAGGGAATCAGCATCGAGGAAGAGATCGCTCTTTCACGCGTGCGTATTGCGGAGGTAGACCCCAAGCTGATCGTGCCGCCGATAGCCGGCGTGGCCGCGCTGTTGGGCGGCTTCTTCGCGGGCGGGCAGGTTCTGTTCTTCGGCGGCGCAGCCGTGGCGGCGGCTGCCTTCGGCTACTTCATATTCAGCCTCACGCGCCCCAAGACGGCCTCCGCCCTTATGTACAACGCGGGTGCCTTCGCCTTCAACGCCGGCAAGTACGAAGCCGCCAAGAAGCTCTTCACATCCGCCCTCGCAAGGGATGAGTACAACGAAATGGCGGAGTACGCGCTGAACAAGGTGGGATTCTATCTATCGGAGGGATAACATGGACAGCAGGGGCAAGTCGTTGGTGTGGCTGGCGTGTACGCTTATCATAATGGCCGCGATGGTGGTGGCGTTGTTCAGATCCCTTGTGGCGGGGCATGTGCTTGGCGGGATGCAGGGCTTTACCTATGTAGCGGCCGTTCTTTCCGTTCCCGCGCTGCTGATCCTGTGCTGGTTCGCCTGGCGGCACCCGTGGTCGCCAAGGTGGCACAATGTGGACAGGAACAGCCCAATGTTCGAAAGGTTCATGAAGTTCGGCCTGCCAAAGCTCTGGGTCGTGCTGATCGCCATTATCGGCGGCATTCTGTTTTCGACAGGGGTGGATGTCGTTATGCCGTGGTTCAGAATATGATCAACAGGAAGAATACTTGATCGAAGGAGGGGCGGATGATGCACGAGGAAGCACAGCTGGTTATAATGCTGCGCAACAGCGCGACGGGGTTCCTGGAGACGGAGTACGCCGCAATGCCTCTGGCGGAGATCGGCGAGACGGAGGCCCTGCTGGTGAACGTGTTTGCCGCGCAGGGCGAAGGCGGGGTGAACATTCACATGAAGGTGTCTACGCCGGAGGACGTGGCGAACTGGCAGTACAACGCCATTTACGACTATTACGACACGGAAGTGTTCGCGCGGGACGCGGCTTCGGTGTTGGAGGTGGAGGACGTGGTGAACCCTACGTGGGAGATCGTGTTCGCTTGGGCTGACGCGGAGCGCGGCGGGGCGGAGCTGGCCCGCAAGGTCCGCGCAATGCTGGAGATACACCGCGCCGAGCTGGACGACACCCTGCGTGTTATAGCGGACAAGGAAGGCGACTACGCGGATGGCGTATAACGATGAAGAGGAAGAGCTGTCTGTAGCGGAAGGCAGTGTGCGCAGCATAATCTTTCAGAACGCGGACAACGGCTACACGGTGTTTTCCGTAAGCTCCGGCAATGGTGACGAAGAGGACAGGGTCGTGTGCGTAGGCAACGTACCCTTTATTTCTGTGGGCGAAGAGGTGGTGGTGCGCGGAAAGTTTGTGAACCACCACACCCACGGCCGCCAGATGAACGTGGCAAGCTGTGAGAAATCTGTGCCGACGACGGCGGGCGGGCTGGAGCGGTACCTGGGCGCGGGCAACATCAAGGGTGTGGGCGCGAAACGCGCAAAGCTGATCGTATCCGCGTTTGGCGAGGACACTCTGGACGTGCTGGAGAATCACCCGGACAAGCTGGCCAAGATAAAGGGCATATCGAAGAAGCAGGCCGCGGACATCTCCGAGCAGTTTAACAAGCAGAACAAGTCTCTGCACGTCTACATGCAGCTGCTGGACATGGGCATAACCTACGGCGCGGCCAAGAAGCTGTACGAACGCTACAAGGAGGACACCATCGAGAGCATCAGGCGCAACCCATACAAGCTGGCGGACGAGGTATACGGCATAGGCTTCAAGCTCGCCGATTCCATCGCATACAAGCTGGGCTTCGAGAGCGACAGCCCCGCGCGGATCGAATCCGGCATACGTTATGTGCTGAGCCAGGCCGCGGTACACGGCCACGTATACCTTCCCCTTGACGAGCTTGTGGCGGGAAGCTGCAATCTGCTGGGGCTTCCCGTGGTGCTGACGGAGGAACGCTTGTCGGCGATGCAGATCGCGATGATGATACGGCAGGACGTGGCACACGGCGTAAGCGTGGTGTACCTGAACAAGTACTATTCCGCCGAAGCCATGGTGGCCAAGAAGCTGATGGATCTGGTACATTCCGACGTGCGGGAGTTGGGCAACGTAGAGCGTGAGATGGCTCTGTTCGAAGTGGAAAGCGGAGTGAGGCTGGCCGACGCGCAGAAACTGGCTGTGCGCGAAGTGTTGGAGAACGGCGTGTGTGTCATCACAGGGGGGCCGGGAACCGGCAAGACAACAACCATCCGCACCGTGATCGCAATGCTGGCGAAGCTGGGGCTGCAGGTGGAGCTTGCCGCGCCAACGGGTCGCGCCGCCAAGCGTATGACAGAGGCCACGGGCATGGAGGCCAAGACCATCCACCGCCTGCTGGAGATCACCTTCAACACCGGCGCGGGAACACAGCACTTCGGCCGCACGCAGGACAAACCGCTGGAGTGCGACGTGCTGATCGTTGACGAAGCTTCCATGATAGACGTGTTGCTGATGTCGTGGCTTGTGAACGCCGTGGCGCACGGCACCAAGCTTGTGCTGGTGGGCGACGTGGATCAGCTGCCGCCGATAGGCCCGGGCAATGTGCTGAAGGACGTTATACGCAGCGGATGCATCAAGGTGGTGCGCCTGCGGGAGATATTCCGCCAGGCGCAGGAGTCCGCGATTGTTATGAACGCGCACAGGATCAACAGCGGCGTGTATCCCGTGCTTAACGAGAGCGGCAAGGACTTCTTCTTCATGGAACGCGCCGCGATAGGCGGGGTCTGCGCCACAATAGGCGAGCTGATGGCACAGCGTCTGCCCAAGTACCTTGCCACGCGTGACGCCCAGGACATCCAGGTGCTTACGCCCATGCGCAAGGGGCCGCTGGGCGCAAACGAACTGAACAAGCAGCTACAGGCCATACTGAACCCGCCCGCACCCGGCAAGGATCAGCAGGAGCTGTCGTCCAACACCTTCCGCGTAGGCGACAAGGTTATGCAGACCAAGAACAACTACAACATGCCCTGGCACAGCACACACGCGGATGAGGAAGGTACGGGCATCTTCAACGGCGACATGGGCATCGTGGAGAGCATCAACATCACCGGCGAGAGCATCACCGTGGTCTTTGACGGCGAACGCGCGGTGGAATATGCCTTCGCGCAGACAGACGAACTAAGCCTCGCATACGCAACAACCGTACACAAGGCTCAGGGAAGCGAGTACCGCGCAGTGATCCTGCCCATTCATTCAGGCGCGCCGGTGCTTCTCACGCGCAACCTGCTGTACACAGCTCTGACGCGTGCGAAGGAATTGGTGGTTGTGGTGGGTCTGCGCGAAACGTTAAACAGGATGGTGGACAATACGCAGGAGGCCGCGCGCTACACCTCCCTCGACATACGGCTGACAAAGATGCAGATGCGCTAGGGCGTGTTTGAAAACCCGCTTTCGGCGAATTTTCGAGCATAATTTTTTGCCGGGCTAGGAGGAGCTGACGACGCACGGCGAAAAATTTGCCGAAAATGCGCCGAAATGGGGTTTTCAAACACGCCCTAAATCTTGCTTTGCAGCATGGCGTAGGCAAGCTCGTGGATCTCTTTCTTGTCGGTTGTGTTGCCGTAGCGGAAGGCGTATTCGTATCTGTATTGGAAGGACTGGGTGCTGTCGCTGACACGCACGATCATCACGTGCATGTAGAACGTGTTCAGGCTGCTGATGGCGAAGGACACGATGTAGTCCTGCTCCTTGTCCAGCTTGAAGTTTTCGTTGGACAGGAAGCACAGCCCGCCTTCGCTGATATCCAGCATCACGCCCGCGCCCACAAGAGGCCCGAGCCTGTTGGGCGCGTCGGGGTCCATCTTGTACAGAGTTATGTTGATGAGAAGCTCCACACGCAGGGATCTGCGGCGGCTTTTCTGCTCGATAAAGGAGGCCACGGAGGCGTATACATAGTCGTGTCCGTCAACCGTTGCCGCCCGCTCCAGCTTTCCCCAGAAGGTGTACTCATAGGCATCGCGGTAGAATGTGAACATGAACAGCTTCCCCTGCCAATTGTCGGCGAAGTCAGTGAACAGTTCCTTGCTTTCGATGTGGAAGTGGAGCGCGTTTCCTTCGCAGTCTACAAAGGCGACGTCGATTTTTGGGCTGTCTTCGTTGGGTTTGCCGTCCACAATCGGCACAAGGTGCATGGGGGATCCGGGGTCAACGAATTTCAGGTTCATGGTCTACAACTCCCTCAAATGTCCAGCGAGAGATTCAGCAGGGGTATGTGCTGCTGTGCGCCGTAGACATCAGTTTCGCCAAGGTCTCCGGAGCATATCGGCCGCTTGACGGTTATCTTGATGGCCTTTGCCGGCGCAAAGTTTACAATGCAGATGATATCGTCAATGCTGATGCGGTATAGATTTGCGAAGTTTTCCGCAGTAAAGAAGCCTGAATCCACCACTTGCCGATAGCTGTCAAAGTCCTTGAAGATGATGTCGAAGGTGAGTTCGTAGGGGCCGGAGTTCTTGGAGCGGATAACGTCGGAGATGTCGAAGAGGCGCGTCATATCAGTTCCCCCTTGTCAAGAGTGGTGAGCCGGATGGGGAAGTGTTCCATCGGATCCGATACTTCCATCAGGTGGTAGAGGCTAAACGCAAAGGCCTCGCCGACCTTGAAGTCGGACGGCGAAAACGGAAACGCCAGGTTGCCTGCGGTGGACTTACGCCCGGGATAGCCGAAGTGGAGCATGGCGGAGCGTGCGAAGGAGCAGACGGTGTTTGCCGCGTCCTGTGTTGCCGCAACGGCTTCTATCACGATGCCGAGTTCGCCGGGTGTTGCCGTAAGCGGCGGCAAGCCGTCGAACATCGCCATAACGCCGTTCTTGCCGTAAAGCTTGAAGTCAAGATGATACTTGCCGATGTTCTGACGCTCGAAGTTGGAGGCGCAGCGTTTCTTCACTTCTTCAACAATGCTGTCGATCTGCTCGATGAAGAGAGGGTCACTGGCGGCGGCGAAGCTTACGGTGCGGTAGCCGAGGCAACGCGCGGCCTCCAGCTTCACGAAGTAGCCGTCTGTCGGCACAAACTTCGTTCCGCGCACCGTCACGGAATTGTCGCTCGTCTGCTCGAATGTTGTCTCGCGAAGATCCAGCATACCGCCGGGGCCCGGCAGCTTGTATGGGTCTGTTTTTTCGTACAGAGTGTGCGCCGCCACCGAGAGGGTCGTACATCTTCGCCGGTCGGACAAAGGCTCCAGGCGGAAGTAGTCCGCGCCAAGATAGCCGAAGAGGCAGTCGCTGCCAGAGCCCGGCGTGCAGGCAAGAGCCGCGCACTCCAGTATCTTGCCCAGATGCAGGGCAAGACCCGGGTCGTAACCGCGCTGTATCGCCAGTGCGGCAAACACAACAGGGTCATACGCCCGCCCGGACAGTATAACCTGCGCGCCCATCTCCAGAGCCTTCACAAACGGTTCGCAGCCCATCTGCCCCACGATGCGCGACGATTCCCGCACGGTGTCCTCTGCCAAGTCCGGCGCGGGGTGCAGGGGAGTTATTTTTCCGTCGCGCAGCTTCTGCAACACGATATCCTTGGGGATCTCCGCGTCGATTATCGCAAGCTTGAAGGTGTAACCTTGTTCGCG
>Ga0131853_10015263_pt1 | contig 14055 bp, 11 predicted proteins | sample TergutLab28metaG_FD_92764 | JGI IMG/M metagenome (GOLD analysis project Ga0131853, IMG submission 92764) | Labiotermes labralis P1 segment gut microbial communities from Petit-Saut dam, French Guiana - Lab288 P1 (version 2) (version 2) | ecosystem: Host-associated > Arthropoda: Insects >... | reverse complement strand
AACCTTAGTTTGGATATGATAAAGAAACTTACAAAAAGTTGTATTTGTATTGTTGCTGTTTGTGGATCAGAAACAGGGACCGTAGGGAAAAATGAATAGAGGATTATAAATGCATTTGAAACAAGATGCTGGAGAAGAATGTTACAAATAAAATGGACGGATAGAATAACGAATAATGAAGATTTTCAAATGACGAAAGAAGAAACATTACTTACTTACTTACTTACTTACTCACTTACTCCATGGTGCAGAGTCCTTCTTGAGCAGCTAACTGGTTTGCAGCTAGTCAAGAAATTCCCCGCATTTCACGGAACCCCAAGGTTCATTACCGCACTCACAAGCCTCCGTCACCTGTCTCTATCCTGTACCAGCCCATTCCAGTCCATATACCCACATTCCACCTCCTGGAGATCCATCCTAATATTATCCACCCATCTACGCCTAGGTCTCCCCAGTGGTCTCTTTCCCTCCAGTTTCCCCACCAAGACCCTATACCCCCACCTTTCCTCACCCATTCGCACCACATGCCCAGCCCATCTCATTCTTCTAGATTGTATCACCCGCACAATATTGGGTGAGGAGTAGAGATCATTTAGTTCCTCGTTATGCAGTCTCCTCCATTCCGCCGCTGAAAGAAGAAAGATTACTTTTAAAAATCTTAAAACTCATGGATAGGGCATACATTAGGCATAACGAGTTTGTAGCAAAATCCTTGAAGGAGCAATATCAGGAAAAAGGGTAGTGGGAAGACCTCGACTGCAGTACTTAAAGCAAGTCGCCAGAAACACAGCAGCTGACAGCTGTAAAGCAATGGAGAGAATGGCTTGCAACAGTTCCAGATGGAAAGCTGCCGACCAATCAAAAGACTGGAGGATAAGACAGACGGAGTGCGTAGCAACGCGACCTTCAAAGGTACTTTATTTCGTTATAAACGTTTGCGAGATTTGAGGTTATCTGGCGGTGTCTTGTGAATATTGTCGTCGTCCGGGTCATGACGCCGTGGTATTGCTGACAAATAGACGAAAATTTCGGGAGAAATGTAATTTCATCTTTTTCAGGATGCAAGAATAAATGTGTAGCTCAGAAGACAAGTTGCACCAGCAAGTCCAACAGAGTCATCATGCAGAGATCCCAATCCAAAATTCTCAAAGTCATAACAAATGCACCCTGTTATGTAACAAATCATACTCTACAGAAAGACTTTCAACGTTCCTCTCGTAAGTGACGTCATCCATGAAAGAATCAATAAAAGTCACAACAAACTGGAAGCCCTATCCCAATCCACTATTACAGCCACTACAACAACCTGTTATAAACACTAGGAGACTCGTATGGTTATTGGACCGCGCATCATTGTGATAGTTGAAGAATAAGAGACCAACTTGATGTCACTTGCTATTTTATTTCACTTCTTATGTGCTCAACATGTTTCGGACTTCAGCCTGCAACACGGATACCACTCCAACCCAATCATACCGAACCAAGAACAATACGACCAATGTGGTAATTCAACAGAACAGTCGCAAGTTCCTGATGATGGATATATTAATGTCCGAAACATGTTGAGCACATAAGAAGTGAAATAAAATAGCAAGTGACATCAAGTTTGGTCTTTTATTCTTCAGCTAGGACACTAAAACGATGCTGGCCTTTGGACTTGCAAGACACCTGAGGTGACATCGCTCGATGAATACCCTACCGCGTCATTGTAATACTCGTACATGGAATCATGGCTTACTTTGTATAATCATCACATTAGATTATAGACTGTATTCTTTCTGATTTGTAACAAAATAAAAATCATAGGAACTAGGAATTCCTCTGAGTTATTGCTGATTTCTACCGAACTGTGTGGCGCCACTGTACATAAGGCTGTAATATTATTCTAAACGTTTACTTACGCCACACGACTACAGACATTCCCCGACTTAACGTAGTTTTTACCTTCCGGAAGGTTAGATTAATTATAATTTTGCGCAAGTTGGAATTGAACGTATATACGGTCAGGTATGTACAGTGTACATACGTACCACGACCTACGCAATGTTAGACATAAACAAATTTTTTTAAAGAAAAGAATGACGATGATAATAATAATTTTGAAACATACGACGAATTTCTCTGCAGCCGACAAAGAAAAAGGCCAACGAGACAAAGGTGGTGGAAGAATACTGCTGGGCGATAACAAGACGGTGGTGTGGCAGTTGTACTGCGGCCGATCATGTTCCGGTGTGTTGGGGCTTGGATTGCAGCTGGTTTCCCTTGTGTATGCATATACAGTGCTTGTACATATACATAAACAAACATTGGGAGAGTGTTTGCTTATGTACTGACGTGAGAGTCCAGTTTAAATCCCAGCTCCAGCACAGTGGAACCTGAATTGTGCAGCCATACCGCCCCTCCGCCTGTGTTATCGCCCAGTAGTACTCTTCCCCCAGCTCTGTCTCGTCGCGCATTCATTCGAACGAGGAAATATACAGGGCTTCTTTTACAAAAATGTTATAAACAATCTTGATCTTTTTAGAAATGCCCAATTTGAAAGTGCCTAAGTCGGGGATTGTCTGTATGCCACACCGACACAACACGCTGGCCTGTATAAAATTCATTTGTTATGGAAATGAAGACTTACGGACTGGACGGTCCGGGGATCGAATTCCGGCGAAAGCGAAGTTTTCCGCCCCCGTCCAGACCGGCCTTGGGGCCTACGCAGCCTCCTGTACAATGGGTACCGGGTCTTTACAGGGGGTAAAGCGGCCGGGGCGTGGCGTTGACCATCCACCGCCATCTAGTGCCGAGGTTAAAGAAAGGGTAAAGCTACAACTCTACTACCCATTTGGGCCTTTGTGGCCTCTTATAGGGGCGAAATTTATCTTTATATAAAAAGAGTTATCGTCAGAGTTTCTGTATTCTGTAGTCACCAAAACCTGATTATGAAGGAAGGTCTATGGAAGAAACGTTTTTCTGTACCGTACAGCTATCGAGGAGGCATTTTATGTCCCTTTGCTACACGCTTGTGACTCGAAACGCAAAATGCTATTTTATAGCTGCCCACTGCCATCCTGCTGTTAGAGAAAGGTAAAAAAATTCTCAGTTCTCTTCCCGTTTTTCTTGTCTTTCTTTCTTTTGCCTTACTTGTTCTTTTGTTAGTTTCTCTGTTATTTATTTACTTTGTACCTCCTGTTTGTTTACAGAATTTTTTTGTTGACAGTGAAGTACGTACACTTTTCATACGCGGTATGAAGTCTCTTTTAGATAAAGGAAGAGCACTAGCAAATACATTTCATCATACATAAAGGACAAATGTCGTATATCTTACGCCAAACAATTTTCCCTCTACACAAAGAACGAGACATGCAATGTATGTATAAACGTAACATAGGGGGGCTGTGACGTAACCATTATTGACGTGGGAAAGGAATAAGTATTGCATATTCTGAGTGTGTGTCTGTAGCCTTAGGTATCCAGCATACGCGGCGTATTATATTGCTATTTGTGGCCTGTCTGACTGTGCCACATTTTACCACATGAACACGGTGGCGCTGTTCGGTTGAGTCACCACGCTATAAGCCGGAAGGTCGCGGGTTCGTTTCCCGATGATGTCATTGCCGCAATATGGCCCTGTGTTCGAATCAGCCTCTAACAGAAATAAGTACCAGAGATATGTCCTTGGGGGGGGGGGAGTAAAGGCGGCCGGTTCGTAGGGCTGACAGCCTTACCGAATTCATGTGCCGCTTGTGTTGAGATCTGGGACCTCTGTTTCCTCTCTTACTGTTGTGGGTGGGAGGATATTACAAGCAGAACGGCGAACATTCATATTAGACATTTCCCTCATATAGATTCACTTATATAGCTTAATGGTGGGCCCGGTAGCTCAGTTGGTATAGCGACTGACTACGGGCTGGACGGTCCGGGATCGAATTCCGGTGGAGATGAGATTTTCCGCTCGTCCATACCGGCCCTGGGGCCCACCCAGCCTCATGTACAATGGGTACCGGGTCTTTCCCGGGAGGTAAAGTGCGGCCGGGGCGTGCTGCTGACCACTCACCCCCTTCTAGTGCCGCGGTCATGGAAGAGTAGAGCTATACCTCTACCCACCCTCTAGGCCACACCGGGCCTGTAACGGGATCGCTTTACCTCAATGACTTAATGACCTGTCGACGGTGTACTTACAGTCCCTTCAGATATCAAAGCCAAAAGGTAGCATGACTGAAATCTAGAAACACATTTTCGCTTATTGAAAGAAACAACAGGGGTGGTACAGTATATGTTTCAGTTATTTTTCTTTGTTTCATTCGTGGGTAATTAGAACATTTACATTTTGAGAGAGGCCATCCCGTTGTGTATTGGCAAGTATGTATAATATATTATGCACCGTCAATACACAACATTCATCAGACAAGATGCAATAATTACAGTTAGGTGATATTTGGCTACATTTACATAATATATATAATACAAATTTGATAAAATACAACGGGATGTCCCATCTCAAATTTATAGCCAGTCGAGCACGTTCCATCCATCAATACAAGAACTTAAATATTAAGGTACAGTAAATATAGCCATATTTTTACTGTACCTTAATATTGCTCTTAGTTGGCCTGAAGATGGCCGGTCACGGCCGAAACATGTAGCCAAATATCACCTAATTGTAATTATTGCATCTTGTCTGATGTATGTTGTGTATTGACGGTACATAATATATTATACACATTTACATTTTCGATAAATATTAAAATTTATGTCATAATTTCACAAGCCCTCTTTTACCCTGTGTAAGTACTAAAATGTCGCCCCGTTTGCACCGCCATTAATGAACTGGTTAGCTATCCCAGACCGTGCAACAGCTGCCAATACACCATCGGTTAGTTGTGGACTGCAGTTGAAATGTGATGGCACACGGTGACGCAAGGGAGGGGAATAGAATAGAATGATATATGGGTTCGAGCCCTTTTCGGGTCCGATGCACCTAGGCCCTAAAACAGGCCCTTTGTGCCCCGCATTCTATTCTAGGTTAAAGTAGCCCTGTTGCGTTACTGAAACGCCAGATGGCCGCCACACCTATTTTCTTAATATCGCCCAGGTCCAAAAAGAAGGTGAGCCGTCCGCCCTGGAGGGCCTGGTTCGAGGCTTCATTTCCTCCCTTTTATATTTCCTTATAAGGCTATTGTCTTTTGATTGGCCATCGTGGAGAAGTGAAAGGCATGGGCGTAGCTTTCCGAGGTTTCCTCTGCGGAAAAGCTTTTGTCTCGATCAGTCTTGTTTCAACTCCTGTTTTGATCTTTTCTTCTTGGGTTCAACTCTCCGACTCTACTTCTGCACGGGGCAGAAGCGAGGAGCTCCTTCTTTAGCTGTTTGTTTTCAAGACAGACCTACACAGACGTCTGGGCATGTCCGGAAGGTAAAAAAGTTTAGTTTTGGTCTTTATATTTTTGAATTGACGTTTTAGTTTTCTTTGAACATGTCCCCCGACGTCTGCCTAGCGTCGCCTCGAATAGGGGCTGATACGTGTGTACCTTCCTGTGAGTAATATGTATTATTTTTTTACAAGAGTCAAACACCCATATTTAGTTACTGTATTTCTGTCTGTTTGTATTCTGGTTAAGCACGGCAGTGGTTGTGTTTGGCCGGCTACTTGGCATTTTGTAATACGTATTTTGCATCGGCTATGTTTTCATGTTACGATATTGTAAGTTTAAGAGGGGCCGATGTTTGAATAATTTATTGTGATTGCTGTGAACCGGTCTTTGTGTACTGGTAGATGTACGAGGTGAACTTACGCAAGCCGATGGGCTCGATCACTGTATTACGTAAAACACGATCGGCCGAGTGGGTGTTAGTAAGAGCATGTTTCTTTTTATTCTCTATTTCCGGTATTGTTGCACCTCTTTTTCCATTATGCCTTGTTAAGTTTATCAAAACAATTGTTATTACTGTGTTAAATTGTATTGTGTTCTTGTTGAACTAATCATTCTCCACAAGACCCGATTATTCGAGTTTCGGCGGCTCGAAGGACCGAGGGCTGAATCGTGCGGGCCCTCTGATCTACACCTAGTGACACTGCCCTTGTGGCTAGCTACCTGTAGGTTCAAGGGGACCCATGTAGATATACCTAAATGAGGCCAAGGCCACACACATAAAATGTGGACTGAGACCACATTTCCTGCACCTAGGGTCATTTCCTATCCCCATTATACATAGATGTCTCCTCAAGGTGTTATGTCCAGTAAGTAGGCCAATAACAACCTTGGTTTGAGTCCTATTAAGGGACAATAGCGGGGCCCCTGTAGCCCGATCCGGACCCGAGATCAATTCTCGAGCCTGTCTCTGCACGGGAGGGGAAGTGAAGGGGAAACTGGCGCATGGAGTGGGTAGCCAGTACCCTTCACGCTACCTCGGAACATGGTGTATCCAGCATTACTACCACTGATGTGCACACCTCTGCTGCCAGTAGTCGACTGAACTGACGCCCCCGCCGATTTAAATAGACTCGTCCGTCTCGCAGAAAGACGAAATCTGGTTTCTGCGTGTGTGCCATCACATTTCAAACGCAGTGTACAGCCAGAAGACATAAAAGAAATATCAGTAGGTTTCACAGCTGGTGCGTAACTCGCCACGAAGAAATTTTTAACTTCATTTTGAAAATGCTATTATTTATTATTTATTTATTAGTTAATTTAATTTTTTTAGTGAGACTCTCGGCAGTTGATATTAACGGTGTACATGAATTCTTTGAAGACTAAAAGGAGTCTACATTATACAGGGTAATTCAGAAGGAAAGATCAGTATTTTGGGAAATATTAGTATGGTTAATTTTAAGAAAAAATTTCATGTGAACATGTATTTAATTCTTAATGATTACTGAATTACAGCCCTTTGAATCTGGCGTGCAATTTTCTTTTGATTTGTGTTTATGGAGTTGGATGAACAACGAAGTTCAAACGAGTGAGGTGAATACACCAGAAGAACTGCTCGCTCGCATTCTGGATGCTGTTGCATGCATAAAGAAAGGCGAAGATCAACTCAGACGAACAGCACGCGTTCTTCGAACACGAGTTGCAAAGTGCGCTGGGGTTGACCTTGGGATTTTTCGAACATTTATAATAAACTGCAACAAACTCGTTATTTATGTTTTAACAAATTCGTCACTTAAACATTAGTGTAAAATTAAAATGAAATTAACAGTACGTAATATCCATTTATTTTTTACCATTCCCATTGCTTTTTTTTTGTAGATTCAAACTGCCGTACGAAATAGACGAGAGTGTATACAAATTTTTTTTTCAAAATGACTGATATTATTAGCTCCCAAAATACTGATCTTTCCTTCTGAATCACCCTGTATAAACGGTCTCAGTTCTTATCTGATAAAGAAAACAGTTTGCCTCCATTAGAAAGACATCAACATGTAGGGGAATAATGGTTGTTTGTTTGACGAATCATATCAAACGCTTGTGTTTATTGTGTTAAATCTGGTGCTATAAACTCTAGGCTTTTAAACAGTTCATTGGCAACGAATTGGAAGGACAGTGGGAGGAATCGGTCATGATCTAATACGAGAAAACGTCTTTGCATTTGTGTGACCTACTGAAGAAAATCCCATAAATCTCGGTCAAGGTAAGGAGTTTCGTGGACAAGATCTGAAACCTGGAACTTCTGAATTCAGAGCAGCATGCCAACTGCAACTACTGTAGCGTGAAGGTATGTAGAATACCTTGGGAAGCACAGAGTAGACATGTTAAGGTGCTTTTGTTAGCGAATATGATCTCTGGTCCTTTGCTGGTGTAATACGAGGACAAATCAAAGTTTTATTTATTCACCAACTGATGCAATAGTGAGTTGTCTTAAAAAACAATGTTAAAATTTACATTAAAACAGCTCCGACATGATTCGGTGTTACACTTACACCATCATCAGGGGGCGCATTAATTTGTGCTTGCTAAAGTTACAGTTGTTAAAACAGTCCATTAAAATATATCGGTGTGTGGTTAATACGGTGGTGATGTGGCTGCATATATTGGGTCCTTATTGGTGTATTTATGTTGAAGCGTTCGGCAGTAGACTGCATCAGTTGGTGAATAAATAAAACTTTGGTATTATCAAGATGCTGCACGGTACGAATGTGGAACTTATGAGGACAAATATTATTCGTTGCAACAATAAATGCGTGCCTTCAGAACTTTTCGCTACTTTCTGGTGGCCATCTACGTGAACCGTTGTTTCATGACAAAATGTATTGTTCCTACCAGCGTGTTGTCTCCTTCCGCAATTTGCTGAGAGCTGTTTTATGTATACAGACACGGATTTGAGTCACAACAGTGTAAATATTTCTGCATGTTGCCATTTCAAATTAACGTGAAATTGAAATCATTGTGACATGAAGAGAGAGATGAATTATCTCGTAAAGCACAGTTGTTTTGTTGATTCATTTGTATAATTAATTGACATTAATATTTATTCATGCTGTTGATTAACGCCATAGAGAACCGTACGTAACATATGTGTGTGTGTATGTGTGTGGGATGTGTGTGTGTGTGTGTGGGGTGTGTGTGTGTGTGTGTGGGGTGTGTGTGGTGTGTGTGTGTGGAGTGTGTGGTGTGTGGGGTGTGTGCGGTGTATGTTTGTGTTTGTGTGTGGTGTGTGTGTGGTGTGTGTGTGTGTGGTGTGTGTGTGTGTGTCAATCAAGCAATGCAGTTACAGTAGTAAATGTACAGCTGTGTTTTTTGGGTAGATTTTCCAGGACAGGATTTAATTCGGGCTATTGTTGCGGTATGAATCTCTTCCCCTTTGTTCCTACAGGCAAAATCTAAAATCTTTCAAGGACATAACACTAGGTCCAATCCTTACTTACTTACTTACTTACTCCATGGTGCAGAGTCCTTATTGTGAAGCTAACTGGTTTGCAGCTAGTCAAGAAATTCCCTCATTTCACGGAGCCCGAAGGTTCATTACCGCACTCACAAGCGTCCGCCATCTGTCTGTATCCTGGGCCAGCCCAATCAAGTCCATATACCCACATCCCACCTCCTGGAGATCCATCCTAATATTATCCACCCATCTACGCCTAGGTCTCCCCAGCGGTCTCTTTCCCTCCGGTTTCCCCAGCAAGACCCTATACACCCCCCCCCTCCTCACGCATATACGCCACATGCTTTTTTTCTCCAGAGCGAGCATTCCGCATGTGAGTGTTTCTTAACAAAATTTTTTTACAAGGAGGGGTTGTTAGCACCTCGCCCGATCCCCAAGCTGGAGGACCAATCCTAGCTAACATTATTCTGTACACTCACTTGTGACGATACGGCAGCTGAATTAAAAGTGACCGCCGATACGCAAATAAAATTTGTTTTTACTACTTATTATTGAAACAACTTTAGACTGACTTGGCCATCTTCAGATAATACAAAAATACACAAATTACATGGGAGGTTAATTAAAATATTGATAGAAATTTTAAGGTCATATTCTTACATACTTGAATACATAAAGACTTCTTTGAAATAATACAGCAAGTATATTGGATATTCGTTTTTGTATTGCCTTAAGATGATGAAGGCGGCCGAAACATGTTGCGGCGAAGAAGAAATGCGGAGAGTAAACTTAGTTTTTAATTGACGTAATTATTGATATTCAATTACAATTGTCAGGTTACTTACGAAGGCTGGTTATCTGCTCGACAGACCGACTGACTGCTACACTGGCTCACTGCATTTACCTATTGACTGACTGCATAAACGCATTGTCCAATAATACCAAACTGATTTGATTATGTGACTAAATGCCTGAATTAGTGAATGATTGCTTGACGCGACTCACCACTTGATTGTTTGTCCGACTAAATAATAACACACAGGGTGAATGCCTAATTGAATGACTGTCAGAGAAACTGGCTGAATTACAGCATGTGGGAGAGATGACATGACTGCCAGGGAAACTGGCTGAATGACTGCATGTGAGAATGATGGCATGACTGACAGGGAGACTGGCTGAATGACTGCATGTTGGAGTGATGGCGGGACTGACAGGGAGACTGGATGAATGAAAGCATGTGGGAGTGATGGCATGACTGACAGGGAAATTGGCTGAATGACTGCATGTGGGAGTGATGGCATGACTGACAGGGAAATTGGCTGGTTGACTGCATGTGGGAGTGATGGCATGACTGACAGGGAAATTGGCTGAATGACTGCATGTGGGAGTGATGGCATGATTGACAGGGAGACTGGCTGAATGACAGCATGTGGGAGTGATGGCATGACTGACAAGAAAATTGGCTGAATAACTGCATGCGGGAGTGATGGCATGACTGACGGGGAGGCTGGCTGAATGACAGCATGTGGGAGTGATGGCATGACTGATAGGGAAACTGGCTGAATGACTGCATGTGGAAGTAATGGCATGACTGACAGGGAAATTGGCTGAATGACTGCATGTGGGAGTGATGGCATGACTGACATGGAAGCTGGCTGAATGACTGCATGTGGGAGTGATGGCATGACTGCCAGGGAAACTGGCTGAATGACAGCGTGTGAAGATGATGGCATTACTGCCAGGGAAACTGGCTGAATGAACGCATGTGAAAGTGATGGCATGACTGCCAGGGAAACTGGCTGAATGACTGCATGTGAGAGTGATGGCATGACTGCCAGGGAAACTGGTTGAATGACTACATGTGGGAGTGATGGCATGACAGCCAGGGAAACTGGGTGAATGACTGCATGTGGGAGTGATGGCATGACTGTCAGGGAAACTGGCTGAATGAATGCATGTGGGAATGATGGCATGACTGCTAGGGAAACTGGCTGAATGACTGCATACCTGTTTGATTGAGTGACTGTCCAGAAACTGACTGAATGTCAGCTTGTCTGAGTGATTGAACGACTACCAAAGAAACTGGCTGAATGACAGTATGCCTGCTTGATTGAATGACTGTCCAGAAAATGCCTGAATGACAACGTGTGTGAGTGACTGAACGTCTGCAAGAGAAACTGGCTGAATGACAACAATGCCTGCTAGATTGAATGACAGCCAGGGAGGCTGGCTGAATGGAACCATGTCTGGGTGATTGAACGTCTACCAAAGAAACTAGCTGGATGAAAAAATGCCTGATAGATTGAATGAGTGTCCAGAAACTGGCTGAATGGCAACATGCCTGAGTGAATGGCCGCCGGAAAACCTGACTCAATGATAGAATGCTTAACGTGCCTATTGAATTGTTATACCATTACCAAATAATTGGAATGACCGTCTGAAGCTGATAAACCTTCAGCCTTCCACGTTAATGCGAATAAGAAAGGTGGAGGTACAAGTCGCTTTAGAACAGGCCAGGAAGGCGCAGAAGGGTAGTGGCGGTAGAGATCTACTGCTTCCTGACCTCGGCCCTAGATGGGGGTAGGTGTTCATCGTCATGGCCCGGAAAAGACCCGGTACTAATTTTACAGAAAGCTGTGTGGGGACCAGGGCCTCCCTGGACATGTGCGGAAAATCTGATTTCCACCGGAATGCGATCCCCGGACCTTCCAGCCCGTAGCGAGTCGCTATACGGACTGCATTGTGATATGTCATTGTCATGTCATGTAATGTTATGTTATGCGAATGGTAGTGTTAGAGCACTTTATTTTATAAAGTAAAAAATAATATAAAGTAATTTTTACTAATTATATAAAGAAATTTTTATTAATTATATAAACTAATTTTTATTAAATTATACGAAGTAATTTTCATTAAATTATATGAAGTAATTTTTATTAAATTATACGAAGTAATTTTCATTAAATTGTATAAAGTAATTTTTATTAACTATATAAAGTAATTTTTATTAAATTATAAGAAATAATTTTCACTAAATTATATGAAGTAATTTTCACTAAATTATATGAAGTAATTTTCTTTCAATTATATGAAGTAATTTTTATTAAATTATATGAAGTAATTTTTATTAAATTATATAAAGTAATTTTCATTAAATTATATGAAGTAATTTTTATTCAGTGTTAGAAACATAATGCAATTACACCAACGTAATTTTTTTGCTGTACCAAAGTCTCAATCAGGTTCATTAGCCCCCACGTTTAGCACCTAACATGGCAGACTAGTTTATTCTGAGGCACCCGCTAGCCTCTCTTGGTGTCTTTCTCATTTACATGTTGATGTTGCTGTATGTAACCACTGGTTATGTTACTTGTTAATCCGTAATGGGGGCAAAAACACTGTCCTAAATGTCAAACGTTTATGACAATCATTACAGCTGATCTCTCGCAAAGAACCATTTCATCCAGTCGTCATTAAGTGTTCATATTTTATTTGTGTTGTGCAGCGCACAAAATCGGCTAGTAACTCAATATACAGGGTTATTTAAAATGATTGTCGCGGTACAATTGTTCAGCGATAATTCCGCACCAAATTGGGGAAACAACCACCATCTTACAATTCCATTCGAAGGTGGTATGCACAGTTTCAAGAGAGAGGGTGCGGGTGTATCCCGGAACTGAAGGTACGAATCAGAATCGCCATTAAAACCATCACCGCTGACATGTGTAACGAACTCGATTATCGTGTTGATGTTTGTAGAATCACAAATGGTGCACATATAGAGTATCTGTAAGGTATGTAACAAAAACTTGGGAGTGTCGTTCTATTAAATAAAAAAAAAATCCTCCTATCTCAAGTGTATTGTGTATGACAAGTTGTTAAAACCCCGACAATCATTTCGAATCACCCTGTATATCCTGTTGCCTCAAAGCAAGAATTTGACTTTAAGGTCGCCCCCGTAACGTCCCACTTTGCGGCAAAACGGAAGGGGGGGGGGGAGAGTAGACTTATAGCTCTAGTCCTGCTTACCGCCTGCGCTGGGTGGGGTTGGGTTATCAACGCCACGCCTCGACCGCTCTACTTCACGGTAAGAGCTGCTGCCAGTTTTAAACTTTAGACGCCTAACGTCAACTATACTTGACGTACCGCACCGCTAACCTCCAAAGTTGCATTTTATATATTTATTCAACAAATATAGTTACCGAATATTTTAAACATGGTGTATACTCTCCTTTTTCTCTCTCTCTTCAAAATGCAGTTTGTTTCATAATTCTAACGTATTTCGTTCCTGTATTATTCACATTTTATATACAGGGTGTGCAGAAATTTAAAAAAAAATAATTCCGGCGCCAAAAGGATAAAGGAGACTGATCAATTTCAGGGCAGGTCCGGACGTAGGTGCAAAATTCCTCCCCCATAGAGGGTCGAATCCTGTACAGTGAAATCCGTAGGGTATCACAATAGAAGAGGATTAATGGAGGGTTTTCGAGAATAGGGCGCTCAGGGTAGTACTTGTACCTCAGACAGAGGAAGTAACAGAAGGTTTGATACAATTTAATAACGAAGACTTCGTTGAATTTGGGGCTATAAAAATAAAGATAATAGGAGGGGCGCTTTATGCTGTATTTACGGGGGAAAGAGACAAATGGAAAACCTGCAGAAGAGAGACCTAGACGTAGATGGCAGGATAATATTAAAATGTACGTTACATAAATAGAATGGTAATGTTTCGTATACATCTGCCCCAGAATATAGACCAACGATGAGCAGTATGCACGTGGTAATGAACATTCGGGTCCCATAATATGGTTGTATTTTCTTTACGAGCCGAATAATTCCTAGCTCCTGAAAGAGGACACTGATTCTTTTAGCTATGCTGTTAGGGTTTATTTATGAGACACTCAGTATAGTCATATCTTCTTCCATTGGCACTACAGCCCACTGTGGGCTTTGGCTTGTCGAACAATATCCTTCCATTTTTCCCTATCTGTCACCAACTCTCTCCATCTTCTCACTCCCATCACTTGAATATCTCTTTCTGCTTCCTCTTTCCATCTTTTCCTGTATCTTCCCTTTCGCCTCGTCCCTTCCAGTTCTTGAGTGAAGATCTTTTTGGGCATCCTAATCCTCCTCCATTCTCTCTAGGTGACCTAACCAGCTTATCCTTTACCCTTTTATCCATTTTACTATATTTTCTCCTTTGCTCATCTCTTCCAGTTCTCGATTCGTCTTTTCCATTCCCCGTTT
>Ga0131853_10015261_pt1 | contig 14056 bp, 11 predicted proteins | sample TergutLab28metaG_FD_92764 | JGI IMG/M metagenome (GOLD analysis project Ga0131853, IMG submission 92764) | Labiotermes labralis P1 segment gut microbial communities from Petit-Saut dam, French Guiana - Lab288 P1 (version 2) (version 2) | ecosystem: Host-associated > Arthropoda: Insects >... | reverse complement strand
TATAGAGTAATAGCATTTACAACTGAAATGTATCAGTGACAATTCTCGCCACTGGACTCTTCATTACCGTTCGCACTCACTGACTGTCCAGCTTCGTACTGTGCTGCTCAGACACAGTTCGAGTTACGCAGCTGACTGCTGCCGCAGAACAAAGCAGCTACTGTTACATGTGTTGCTCCACACACTGCTCGCGTGATACACTTAGCGAGTCCAGTTATAAACAAAAGAAATGGAAGGAAATTATATTCCTCACATGCCTGGTCTTAACAGAGGCGAGAACTAAGCATGAGTAAATTTAGCTTATGACTAACATACAGTACATGTAAGAATGCTAAAAAGAAAACCACAACAAAAAAAGAATCAATGTGTATCAACTACACAACAACATTCCAAATTATGTGTTTTTAAATATTTGCTTGTTAAAATAACCGAATAAATCATAAGCTATATTTCGTATTAACATTGACATCAAGGTTACAAGTTAAGTGTCTACGAACCTACATTTCTCTCAGACACTGAGCAACAATTTGCTTATTAATTTATTTAAGGTTTTTTTTTACCTCCATTCGAAGAATCTCAGGCCGCACAGCGTCGAAATGGTAGGATGGTGTAGTGTATAATGAATGGGAAAGAACGTGGAAAGAAGCGGTCCAGCCAAAAAATGAAATATGATCTCGGCATATTCTGGTATTTTTCACGGAAGTACAGTAGTCAGGACAGTCGGTTTAGACTTAAGGCAAGACCTACCAGATACGAAGCAGAGGTTCCATCCACCTCGCAGCTGATATTCGAAACGATTCAAGTTCGAAAGTAAAACAAGGAAAACTAACACAAATATAACAAATTTGGTAACGAATTCCCTTCAGTACTCACAGAAATACGCATTCAGATTCACTGACTGTCAGTCCAGTTCCCTCCACACTTATTGCGAATCGGCCGAAACAATTTCTTTTCTGATAATGGTCTTACAACGGGAAAGTGAGATCACTCTTAAGGTGGAAGGAGTTCAATTTTGCGAATCTCCTCCCTTATATCCGTACAAACATACATTAACTGAAGATATTATCATTTGTGTATCTATTAACTGACGATACTATCATTTGTATCGTGTGCCGGGTAGCTCAGTCGGTATAGCGACTGGCTATGGGCTGGATGGTACGGGATCGAATCCCGGTGGGGACGAAATTTTCCGCCCGTCCAGACCCGCCCTGGGGGCCCACACAGCCTCCTGTACAATGGGTGCAGAGTCTTTCCCGGGGGTAAAGTGCGGCCGGGGCGTGCTGCTGACCACTCACCCCCTTCTATTGCCGCGGTCATGGAAAAGTAGAGCTGTAACTCTACCCACAATCTGGGCCACACCGGGCCTGTAACGGGATCACTTTACTTACTTTACTTTACTATTATTTGTATCTGTAAACTCATACATTAACAGAACATATTATCATTTGTAACTCTACAATCATACGTTAACTATAGATACAATTCCTTATGCATCCACAATCATACACTAAATATCGATACTATCATTTGTATCTCCACAATCTTACACTAACTGAAGAAACTATCCCCTATACCTTAACAATCACATGTTAACCTTTTGGCGCTGGAATTATTTTTTAATTTTAGCACACCCTGTATATAAAATGTGAATAATACAGGAACCAAATACGTTAGAATTATGAAACAAACTCCATTTTGAAGAAAAAAAGACGGAGAGTATATACCATGTTTAAAAATTCAGTACCTATATTTGTTGAATAAATATACAAAATGCAACTTTAGAGGTTAGCGGTGCGGTACGACCACTATAGTTGACATTAGACGTCAAAAGGTTAAATGAAGACCCCATTTCATTAATCATGTGCAGAATCTAATAGTAACTGTGATATGAACTACGTGTTAATGTATCGGGCGGACCAGCTGGCTTCAAATGTGAACATGTAACCGGTGTTAGCAGTAAGGAATTTAAAGTCGCATCTTAGACTTATTAATTTTTAGACAGAACGCCCAAGGATACGTCGACATTTGCAATGTATGTTATTATTTATAACACAATACAAAGACGTTTCGGCGTGCAATATGAAACCAGTCTAAAGTTTAGAGAAATTTCTCATAAATATATTACTTCGAAATATATTTGTTTATTACCTCTAACACTGGATGTAAGGAAGGTCCTTGAAGAAGTACCCTCTCATTTTCCCCGGATTAATACAAATTCGATGTGATTTTTCACAAACGAGAAATGAATCACACATACTGTGAACACAACTGTACACAAACGAAATATTTTTGATAAAAAATTCTGCTTGTCAAGTTTCAAAATGGCCTGCATAAAGAAGAAGGTTATTTCAGCATTTTTTGCGATGTGAACGAATAAGAAATGAGACTCAGGCTAAAGGCATTGCTGGAGATTATCGCCACACTTTGTCACTTCTCTTGATTAGCGTGTGGAACCGTGCAACTGCTGTGCCGTCTTGGCCACACCACTTCACAAATAATAATAATTATTATTATTTACTGCAATTGGGTTGTTACCCGGTGGCAGTGGTTATTTTACATGTATACAAAACATTACATTGGTTACTACTAAATTTAAGTCGGGAGGGCTACATGAGAAGCATGTAGTGGCAACTTGGAATGTTGGGAACCATCTCAGCATTTGCTTATAGACACAGGGAAACCAAGAAAAATCTGTGTCGAGGTGACCGGTCGCAGGACCTTCCGAATACTGACTTCTAGCCAGCAGTCCGGCATCTAAATTTAAAAAAAAAACACACAAGATAACTACAACAATACACACGGCCAACCAACAACAATTACACACAAGACAACTTAAAACTAGCAACAATTAACACGAGAAAAATTATAATTTTACAACATGTACAGAAGGTAAAAACACCCAAGCAAGACAGTACTGTGTACAGTTTCTTGTAATTGTTTTTTCCCCAATCATTAATTCACTCACGCTTTCACCCCAGTCCTTCACTTCTCATCACTTACTACTCCTATAAACCATTTCCATAAAGACGCGTTCCCTCCTCCCCCCCTTCCCTATACTGCGCAATTCACTTCGCTTTACTTTGCTTCGTTCATTTCACTTTACTGCACTTCGCTACCCTCCACGTTAGATAACTTTTCACTTCACTTTAGACTTTTCACTTCACTAGACACAGCTTCTCTACAATTTTCGATGATTTCCAGCACACTTTACTTCCCTTTAATTCAACTCAATTATCACTTTCCTTACCCTCTTTTTAAAAGTGATCGTTTTGCAGGGGGAATTCCTAACACTTCTGCCGGTAACTGGTTCCAGTGTTGGATGGTCCTATTCACAAAAGAATATTTCCCTATATCCGCCCTTTGCCTCCTACTCCTAATTTTCCTCTCATTATCTACCCTGCTCAGATAGTGTGGCCGCTCTAATCTGTCACCAATAGCCTTCCACGCCCGTTCCCCAGAGTACGCTTTGAAGAGGGCACATATGGGTGATAACTTTCTACGCGACGCCAAATTATCCCAGTTCGGGCTATTCTTATGACGTGCAAATTTGTCGGCTTTCTTTTGCACCCTGTCTAACACACTTATTTGTCCCTCTCTGTACGGATCCCAGCACGCGGCCCCATATTCAAGAATCGGACGTACAAGTGACCTGTAGACTAAACCTTTGGTATTACTATTACCCTTTATTAGAATTCGTATTGCTACCTGTTCTTCTGAGAATTCATACCTCCCAGTCTGTATCGTTCCAGCACTCTATTCAGCAATTCTGCAGAGATTAAAGTCTGTACAAGACATCTCTAAACACTGTGTCTCGTATCTAGACAAATTAGGCAGGGCAGGATTTCTTCCAGAAGCAATGCCTTGCCATTTAACCCTTTATTGGGCACTGCCTTCCATATTGCAGGGCGTGCCTAAGCGTGCTAAACTCTCTGCACGTCACTCACATCGTGCCTTTCCGAATTCCGATAATTCTCATAACAATAAAATTCGATCACTTACGTGATCAGCCGGTTAAACTTTAGACGTCTAATGTCAATTATAGTGGTCGTACCGCACCGCTAACCTCTAAAGATGCATTTTATACATTTATTCAACAAAAATAGGTACTGAATATTTTAAAAATGGTTTATACTCTCCGTCTTTTTCTCTTCAAAATGCAGTTTGTTTCATAATTCTAACGTATTTGGTTCCTGTGTTATTCAAATTTTATATACAGGATGTGCTAAAATTAAAAAAATAATTCCGGTGCCAAATGTTTAATCTTTGTAAGGCATATGCAATTTTCTGTGAAGTAGGAACTAAATTTTTTCACATTACTAAGAAGAATCTTGACTTGAAAAAGTAAATTACAGGTTTTAGGTGCTTTGGCCAAGTAATTGCGGAGAGCGACAGACAGTCACTTCATGTCCGCCCGCCCGTTCGTCCTTCCGTCTGTGCGCATGGATCATTTGGACTCCCAACGGACGGATTTTCGTAAAATATTATATTTGGGATTTTTGTTTTACCGAAATTCGTTGCACGTTTATATTTTGGTCACAATCGGACAAAACAACTCCTCACCCAAAATTGTGCGGGTGATAAGATCGAGAAGAATGAGATGGGCTGGGCATGTGGCGCGTATGGGTGAGGAGAGGAGGATGTATAGGGTCTTGGTGGGGAAGCCGGAGAGAAAGAGACCACTGGGGAGACCTAGGCGTAGATGTGTGGATAATATTAGGATGGATCTCCAGGAGGTGGTATGTGGGTGTGTGGACTGGATTGGACTGGCCCAGGATAGAGACAGGTGGCGGACGCTTGCGAGTGCGGTAATGAACCTTCTGGTTCCGTGAAATGCGGGGAATTTCTTGACTAGCTGCAAACCAGTTAGCTTCTCAAGAAGGACTCTGCACCATGGAGTAAGTAAGTAACTATCGGACAAAACAGCAGAGGATGAACATTTAGCCGCACCTACCCTCACGATCTCACGTCATGAATAATCTTCATAAGTAAGTCCGTACTGTCTGTGATGGATGAGCTTAGGTCAAAGAAAGAGTGATTAGAAATGCAACTGAGAAAGTGCTCTTTGTTAGATAGGTACTAAGTCACAAGAAATATCCGAGCACAGAACATCGAGTCTGGTCGATTATGAACGTCTGGTATCGATGTTCAAAGACATATCGACTGTAAATCTCTGTGCTTATGTTGCAAGTTGGACATCCCTGTTGCGTTGAATATGCTAAAATATAATATACAAAATATATAATACAAATAATTATATGTAATACAGTCATACACAACTTTGTATTTTAAAACGGTAAAGTGATCCCGTTACAGGCCCGGTGTGGCCCAGAGAATGGGTGAAGGTTTAGCTCTACTCTTTCTTGACCACGGCACTGGAAGGGCGTGAGGGGTCACCGTCACGTACCGGCCGTAATTTACCCCCGGGAAAGAGCCAGTACCCATTTTACAGGAGGTTGGGTGGGCCGCAGGGCCGGTCTGGAAAGGCGGAAGTTCTCGTCCCCACCGGGATTCGATCCCGAACTGTCCAGCCCGTAGCCCAGTCGCTATACCGACTGATCTACCCGGCCCCAAATTTTATATTTTATCAGGTTATAATTCCAGCTACGTGTTTCGGCCCGTTTGTAGGGCCATCTTCAGTCCGATCTTTCGGTAGGTGGAGTGCACATTTGATACTGCTTGCAATTATCAAGATCGTATTACAAGAATTTTGTAAAATAAAATAATTATTTAACAAATTCCTGTAATACGAGTTCTCTTAAATTGAAAGCATTATCAATTTACACTCCACCTACTCGAAGATCAGCCTGAAGATGGCCTTAAATTGGGCCGAAACATGTAGCTGTAATTATAACTTATTAAAATATAAAGTTTGGTATGTATTATATATATTTAATTTATATAATTTTATGTTATATTTTATCTTTGTGCCTAAGGCACTTCGATGATCGACTTTAAATGTACGGCTAAGAAGAGAAGAAATCCTATTGTGTGTGATGAAGTCCTCAGTTTGGTAACAGAAAGTACTAGAAAATCTTACTGGAAAAATATAACTGAGCAAACGAGCCAGAAGTTTTATGCGCTGGGGATATTTCCTAATCTGTTTACTTTTAACTACATTCTGGAAAGCGTCCAGGCAATTATTTAACCTTTTGACGCCTAATGTCAACTATAGAGGTCGTACCGCACCGCTAACCTCCAAAGTTGCATTTTATATATTTATTCAACAAATATATGTACTGAATATTTTAAACATGGTATATACTCTCCGCTTTCTTCTCTTCAAAATGGAGTTTGTTTCATAATTCTAACGTATTTGGTTCCTGTATTATTCACATTTTATATACAGGGTGTACTAAAATTTAAAAAAAAATTCCGGCGCCAAAAGGTTAAGAGTATTTTCACCACGAATGCCCAGGTTCAAGTCAAAGCGAAATTTAATGTTGACGAATTAGCACTGTAAAAATACATTATTACTGTTGAATGCTACGTATGAGATGGTTTGGAGAAGTGAGCTCTGCATCTCCTATTACGCCTTACATACGTGTCCTCACCACATTCTTGAATTACAGAACATTATCGAAGTTAATTGCAAGATAGGTGGCATACATTGCTGGAGTTGTAAATTTGAAGCTGATCTCTTAGTCAATATCAGTGTCATACCCTCAGGTGTCGCGTCCCGACGGTAATGCCCAATGTAAGTTACACGTTTATTACTCAACCTAACAGCCGTCAATAGCTGTTCCGCTTTGGTCTACTCCTCCCCTTGTGACAGTTACAAAATAGACCACACAGAGACCGCCAATCAAAACTCGGGTTTAAGTTGCTTTATTTCATATGAAGTACTTAGAAACGTAATATAGGATTTACGTTTCCTATATTACCTTGCGTATTGCACATCTGTTTGAGGCACACAATTCCTGTCATCCATGAACCTAACAGAGATGTCCCAAGCTGCTAATTCCAAAATAATTTTGCTCGCGGACATTCTGCTTCGAAAAATCACCACAGACCCTCACATCTTCGCTCATGTAAATACGGAACGTCCGGATGACAGGGGTATTCAAAATTAACCTTTTGGCGCCGGAATTATTTTTTTTAATTTTAGCACACCCTGTATATAAAATGTGAATAACACAGGAACCAAATACATTAGAATTATGAAAGAAACTGCATTTTAAAGAGAAAAAACGGAGAGTATATACCACGTTTAAAATATTCGGTACATATATTTTTTTAATAAATATATAAAATGCAACTTTAGAGGTTAGCGGTGCGGTACGACCACTATAGTTGACATTGGGTTTCAAAAGGTTAAAATTGTATATCTCAGAAATGATTTTAGATAGCCACAAATACATACCAGCAGCATAAGTAACAATACATTACATGATTTGACCTCAATTAAAACTGGCTCTCCCTCGTTTCGTGGAAACAGAAAGTTCTAAATTAGATATTCTAAAGGCTATATGACGTCAGCATTTCGCCAATTAAACGACTTCCGTGGATTAATTTCAAAATCACTCCTTCCTTTTTTATCGTTGTTCCGTGCATTTTTTTATATATACAGGGTGTCCCATGAGGAAAAGTCAATATTCTGAGAGGTCATAGTATCGTTCATTCTAAGCAAAAATATTTATATGAACATGTGTCCTATTCCGAAACGGTTTCCGAGATTAGAGCTATTTGAATGTGCAACCGCAAAATTGTTGATAAAAAAGAAATATTACGAGTACTACTGTTTCTAATACCGGTATTTATTGTTCAAGTGACAGAGTTGGTACAGTTTACAGTATAATAAATGTTCGAAAATTCCACCGGCAACATCAATTTTAGACGATCGTATGACAGGACAAAATTACCTAGACTTTCTGCAAAATGAATTACCAAAACTACTATAGAATATTCCTTTGGTTACACGGACTGCTATGTACTTTCAACATGACGGAGCCCCTTCTCATTATACCCGACATGTGATGTAACATCTCAATGACACTTTCCCTAATAGGTGGATTGGTCGTGGCAGTACCATTAACTGGCCACCAAGATCTCCAGACTTAACCCAGTAAGACTTTTGTTTATGGGGTTTGATGAAGAGTGAAGTCTACAAAAAAAACAGTGGATACACGAGACGAACTGCTCGTTAACATACTGGATGTTATCGCCTGCATAAAGGAACATCAAGACGCACTCAGATGAACAACACGCCATGTCTTCATACGAGTTGCAAAGTGCATTGATGTTGACGGTGGAATTTTCGAACATTTATTATAAACTGTACCAACTGTGTCACTTGAATAATAAATACCGGTATTAGAAACAGTACGAACACTAAAATCTCTTTCTTATCAATAATTTTGCGGTTGTACATTCAAATAGCTCTTTCTCTGAAACCGTTCGGAATAGGACATATGTTCATATAAACATTTTTGCTTAGAATGACCGATACTATGACCTCCCAGAATATTGACCTTTCCTCCTGTGACACCCTGTACAAAGTCCATACACCAACGAATGCATTCTTTATTAAATTTGACAAAATTTTAAAATTTACATTTACAAATCACTTTGACTTGCTACTACATGTTTCGGTCTACGACCGTCATCAGGGAACCTTCACTAGAGCCTAGCTAAATATAACTTTAACTAGGCTGTGGTGAAGTTTCCCTGATGACGGTCGTAGACCGAAACATGTAGTAGCAAGTCAAAGTGATCTTTAATGTAAATTTTAAAACTTTGTCAAGTTTAATCAAGAGTGCATTTGTTGGTATATGAACTTTATTATATAATTCCTTTCATTAAAAAATTAATAAAATTGTAAGTATCCATTACAGAAATGTATCCACGGATCCCGTTGAACTGGTCGCGGACCCCATGGGATCAACGCTGCACACTTTGGGAACCGTTGCTCTAAGCCGTAATAACCTAATTATGCTGTGCAATCAGACGTCTAGACAAGCAGATCTTCCAGCAGTGAAGTCTGAATTCGGAATTACAAATTACCTGCGCTTTAGTACTCTTCAGTAAGGCAGAGATGTGCAAAATACTTGTTTATCAGCTCTTAAGAACGATCGGATATCAGGCTTCTTGGCCTACGCATAAATTCCATCTCCTCTCTTCAGAAATGACCTCAACGTGACTGAAACTCTGACCATTAGAAGAAATCCAACTGGATTCAGGAGTTTCGATAAGTGAACTGTGGATTCTTGAATGTTAGATATTTCTATGTGACAATGTTCACTACTCTAATGCCATTACTTTCATTACTTTCAAGTTAACTGTCGTTCCCACTTGCCAGGTTAAAACAGCTTCTTGTTCTAACTTCATTTCCAAATCCCCTAACAGAATTGTCATGTAGAATGTACGGTATTAGTGGAAAGAAAAAGTTCTTAGTCTTCATTTAAAATGTCTTTCGAATATACAAATATAAAAATAGGTAAAATTGTTCCTGTGCAAGCCATAAAAGCTCACAGGAGCCGTGGAGGCATAACTCCACTCATTTTAACTTCGGCGCTAGATGGAAGTGAATGGCCAGAGTTATGCTCCAGCCGCTTTAACCACGGTAATAATTGAATAGGGTAGTAGATAGAAACCAGGGCCTGTATGAGCGTTTTTGAGGATAATAGGATCTCTAGGTCCTGCCGCAAACGCTCTCCTTTCTTAGCATAAATCCGTCACTAGGAGCATAACTTCTGTCCTCATTGGTGACAGATGGATTTAAAATATCAAACCTACCAGCGACTTCTTAGTACAATTACATATGACAACACATCACTGACGGAATCTCCTGTCTTAACTGTTAAATTTATATTTCCTTACGCACAAACGCCCAGTCACTACCTGATGTTTCTGTTCTCAGCTCCCACACAAATCACTATAACACTCTCCCTGAACATTGCCACTCTTTTCCCAGCCGAACTGCTCTCCCACTAAATCTTGTTAATCTTTACGAATGTTTTCATTGACGCTGACCTACGACGACACCTCAAATTCCGCGCGCACAATCTGAAGACACAGCTCGTTCCAAACCATCATAGGCTCCGTGTAACTTTCCGTTACATGCTGGTTTATTGTGAAGAGCTGTTAGTCTATAGTCCCAAACACTCAAGACGGAGGAAAACCCCGTGTCTTTTGTCCGATACGCCTTATGCAGTATATTCGCAAATACCGTCCACACTAGAAGCAGTCTGCTGTTAACGCTATATCAGGATGCGATATGCCGTGGTGAAAGGAAACCACTTGGCATGGCAAACACAAATATCCTACTGTTCCAGTATGTCGGGGGGCCCCCCGGTGGCGCAGTTGGTTGAGGCACTGCGCTACAAGCCGGAAGGTCGCGGGTTCGATTCCTGAAATTATGATTGGAACTTTTCATTGAAATAATCCTTCCGGCCGCACTATGGCCCTGGGGTCGACTCTTCCTCTAATAGAAATGAGTAACAAGAATATTTCCTGGGGGGTAAAGGCGGCCGGTGTGTAGGGGTGACAACCTTGCCACATTCATTTGCCGATTGTCTTCAAATCTGGGAGCCTCAGCCTCCTGGAACTCTTTCTTTTTTCTTCCTTTCTTTCTTTCTGTGTGTCAGTCTCGTTAAATACAAACCATACAAAATGCTGTGAGTTCCATATCGGTTTCAAATAAATTCTGAACACATTCATTAGAGTTAGGGCCAACAAGTTATTCAGCATTTTGATACTTTACTATGATTCCAGTCTAAGAAAAGCGCAAAAGCACAATATTTAGACTACAGTCTTAAGTAAAGCATAGCTTTATATTGGACCGAAGTCCAACCACTAAGATCTGAAGCAATCACAGCGGTACTGACGAGACTTCAGACATCGTGCGCATTGTTATATAGGTATCGAAGTTTCGGAGCAGGTTGCTGCCCCCATCTTCAGGATTCAAGTAATCGAAGAGAAAGTGGAGGCAACAAGCTTCAGAGAATCGCAAATGTTTACAAATACGAAAAAAAAGGTAAAATTCACATTAAACAAGGCATGAAGTTCCACTGGGGTAAACCTTGACGCTACATAGGGGTTGGTGATCAATGCCACGCTCCGGCCGCTTTACCCTCATAGAAAAGACGCCGTACCTAGTGTACAGGAGAGTGGGTTCGGCCCACGGGCAAATCTCACCCCCCCCCCCAACCAGCGGGATTCGATTCCCGGACCGTACAGTCCGCAGCGAGTCGCTAAACAGACTGAGCTATTCCGAACCAAAAGATTTACCAATACATACGGCGATATAACTCGGAAGATGAATCTTCAACATCAAACCTGCTCTACAATTTTCAATCCTAACCCTCGCTATAAATGTGACCCACGGTATTAGAAATTATAACAAGAAAAAAACTAAGTTCCCAGCAAACTGTATACAATATATTCTTACGAGAACCAATCAGGTAATTCCGTACAGTTCCGAGAAAGCAACTATCGGTCCCGTCTTCAGGAGTCAAGAATGATTTCACGCATAATACATTTTTATTTTGTGAACCACAGGAATCATTTAAATACACTGTCTGTGCGAAACGCACTCCTCCGGTATTAAATCAGAAGGTGCTTATACACACTGTGCCTTAAAAAGTTTTAATCGAATCTAGCGAATAATTTCTGGTGCGAAATTCGGAGACAGCCACATTATGCGTTCCCCTATGGGCGTACTTCTTTCTGTACTCCGAACACAAACGGCGCTGTGATGCTTGAAGATACGAGAGAGTTATAGAAAAAAGAAATATGAAAATTATTATCTCTCGTATGCAAATGGGTTTTACTTTACATCACGCAGTTTGCAGCAGCAACAGACTACATTGTTCGCACATCATGAGACAGACTGCTACAATGAAGTTTAACTCACAATTTTAGAGACACAGAGATTTCGCGCAGTGTAATTACAAAGTGTATTCATTTATCCTCATCTAACATTCCTGTAATATACTTACTTTTCAGTTCTTTTAAATCCGGACGCTCAAATACACATTTGCGAATATCATTAGATTAAAGTAAAAAAATATCCTCCTAGACTTCCGGTAATTCTGAACCGATATTGCTACGATGCTGTTCGAATACAGAATATGAGGGTTATATTCCGTAGAATGCCATACGATCCTTCGGAATTAACAAAATGGAAGTGAAAAGTATGATATATCTATACCTTGAACAAATTTCAATTCAGCGCTATATAACACTGAAAAAAAAATAAATACACCATGGCCAATTCGGCACAGTGCATTGCGTGACTTCGTTCGACACGTGCTGAGGGATAAATTTACATAATCTCCAGAAAGTAAGGTAAAATGATCAAACAGTGTCTATTTTTCTTAGCCCTCTAAAACAGGTCGGTTTTGCTCTAACACCAAAATATCTGCGGTATGCCCACACGCTTGAAGCGAATTCCGTCACATCTGAACATCAGAGCAAGTGGCACTTACAGTTATTATTGTGCATTAAACGGCCAACCCAAACTCGTATATCCAACTGACCAGTAGCATAAATTTCAAATATAAACCTTATTGTTGCGCCGTGCATTTCGTAGAATCACTTCAATTATTAACCAACAACTGCACTTACATAAATTCCACACAAAAATCTTAAAAAAACACTTAAAATCACTCCGATATGTTTCGATCTTTTTTTAGATCATCATCAGGAAGCTCCCACGTAACCCATAGCCAGTCCCTCATTAAGTAGCACACGACTCACACCCAGCCAGCTGCACTCTCAACAGCGTATTCCCACACAACATGACATGCTGCCACAACACCATGTTTACAGAAACGGATTAAATTGTGAATGTTATAATATAACTTCAGCAAGGAGAAACAAAGCCACTGATGATGATCTAAAAAAAGATCGAAACATGTCGGAGTGATTTTCAGTGTTTTTATGTGGAATTGATTTAAGTGCAATTGTTGGTTAGTAATTAAAGTGAAAAAATTGAAAATTAATTCTACGTTCCGCTCATATAGTGCGCTTATGTTTTGTCTCTCAGAACAAACAGCAATTACTTTCCTACACAACATTCAATTTCTGTTTTCTAATGGGTACGGAGTTTAATTTCACCTTCATTTATGAGAGAAATAAATTTCGATTTCATTCTTCAGGAAATTGAATTCAAACAGGGACCTCTGACTGCGCAGGTCCGAGTCTTGTAGCAGATCAGTGACGTTTGTGGTGGACAAAGTGACTGTGAGACAGGCTTTTCTCCGAATACTTTTGCTCTCCCTTGTCGATATCGTTCTACAGACGCTTCGTCTACATTCTCTTCTTTCCACAGTCTCAAACAGGCCAAGTCTATAAACCTTCCAAAAAGCAATCTCTTTCCTGAATGCAAGGATCACTGGCTGTAAGAACACTTTTCCATAGCCTTCAAAGGACCGGTAAAAATACAAAATAAACTAATCTCTTACATGTTATATGCAACCACTCATTTAATTTTAGCGAAAGAATTTATCTGTTACGATCTACCAGGACTAAGACCATACGGTGCGAAACGTATGTAGCAAAACTGTGGAAGTACTCTCTTACTTGGGTGTTTTTACCTTTTCTACATGTTACATTCTAATTTGTCTCGTGTGTATTGTTGCTAGTTTTTAGTTGTCTTGTGTGTAATTGTTGTTGGTTGGGTCGTGTGTATTGTTGTGTGTATGGCCGTATGTATTGTTGTAGTTGTCTTGTGTGTATTGTTATGGGTTGCCCGTGTGTATTGTTGTAGTTATCTTGTGTGTATTGTTGTGGGTATGGCCGTGTGTATTGTTGTAGTTATCTTATGTGTATTGTTATGGGTTTGGCCTTGTGTATTGTTGTAGTTGTCTTGTGTGAATTGTTGTGTGTTTGGCTGTGTGTATTGTTGTATCTGTCTTGTGTTTATTGTTGTGTGTATGGCCGTGTGTATTGTTGTGGGTTTGTCCGTGTGTATTGTCGTGGGTTTAGTCGTATGTATTGTTGTAGTTGTCTTGTGTATATTGTTGTGGCTTTGGCCGTATGTATTGTCTTAGTTGTCTTGTGTGTATTGTTGTCATCTTATATGTATTTGTTGTACTGTGTGTGCATTGCTGTTTTT
>Ga0131853_10015260_pt1 | contig 14057 bp, 8 predicted proteins | sample TergutLab28metaG_FD_92764 | JGI IMG/M metagenome (GOLD analysis project Ga0131853, IMG submission 92764) | Labiotermes labralis P1 segment gut microbial communities from Petit-Saut dam, French Guiana - Lab288 P1 (version 2) (version 2) | ecosystem: Host-associated > Arthropoda: Insects >... | reverse complement strand
GGATTTACTTACTAGGTATTGCCTTAAGGTTGTTATAAAAATCTTTTTATTTCCTGCTAAGTTTGTTATGTGTTCGGGCAGCTTATTAAAGATCCTTATACCCATATTATACCCTCCCTTTTGATATAATGTGAGACTACTTATAGGTTTATGTGGTTTTAGTTTGTTTCTTGTATTAAAATTGTGTACCTCAATGTTAAGTGTAAACCTTTCCTTGTTTTGTAATACAAAATTCATTAGTCACACACTGGGACTCAAGAGACCCATATAGTAATGTTAAAAAATGACAAAATAAATTATGAAGAAAACAACTCTGTATGTACATGATTTAGTGCATACTACTATACAGCATTGTAAATTGCAAAGTAAGTTATCAGACAGAGACAAACTGTTTCAAATAAAAAGTCTTACAAATGGTAGCAGTTTGACTCATTTTGGAATGTAACATTTTCAAAACAAAATGTTGTCACACCAATCACTGTGGAATCATATGCTTAGTTTTTGGACTAGAATAAACTTGAAACCATAACTGAGATCAAGAAAAACTAACCTAGTTTTTCACCCTCAGAAAGAGACCACTTTTAAGATGGAAGATAATATTAAGATGTATCTTTAGGAAGTGGGATGAGGGGTTGTTGGACTGGATTGATTTTGGCTTAGGCTAGGGACAGGTTGTCAATGTGGTAATGAATCTTCAGGTTCTGTAGCATGTGGTGAATTTCTGAATAGATGAGAACCAGAGCTTCTCAAGAAGGACCTTCCTTCATGGAGTGACTAATAAACAATCAATAAATTCACTTTAATTTTATGATATATTTTTATTTGTAGTATTTTCGCCAATAATCTAGGCCCTTCTGGGCGACGTTTTTGATACAAGAATGTAATTGTAGTTAAATGTGTCACATTCACTCCAAAACATTAAAACATATAATTTCGGTTAAAATTTCCTAGTGCCAATTATTAAATATTGGAAATTAAAATTATTTAGCTATTGTATAGTGGTGTATACAACAGTGCCAGTTGAGCTATAATCCAGAGTATGGCTGATGTGTTTTCTGTGTGGTGCACTACGCATGTGCAGTTCAAGTAGGTATCCGAATCTGAAAACAGAGGCCCTGTACAACATGAGGGTTCGAAATGCGTCTGTGTACAATCTCGGTACCTTCCCGCATAAGAGGGTCAGAGAGGTACGGCTGCAGTGTGTACTTTAACCGACAGAGTTACGGTCCCGACCGTGGTACGGTCGCTATCTGTCCGTTTCACTGGCAGAGGGCAAAACCAATCGGCGGTCGCAGCAAAAAACATCTGTAGCATTTTGATCTTGTTTCTGTAACATCGAATATTGCCGATCACTTCTTTTACTTTGTAGATTTATTAAAATCGCTGTAGTCCGATTCCGCAAATTCGTGTGTCCACTTTTATTTTGTGATTCTGTTTTATCTTGTAATTTTGCCGCATATTGCCGCACGTCGTGGAGCCCGTGGTTAAACTCGCTCCGTGTATCACCTTGGCTGCGTTCTGGAATTTTCCGGTTGTATCGCGAGCCTATTTCTGTACTGTTCCATCCGTTCCCATGTGGTAGAACTTTCGTCAGCGATTGAGAGTGATTGTGAAACGCTTAGCGTTGTGTGTAGTCGTGCGGTGATTGCTTAAGAGAATAAGTCGCGTTTGTTTCGCTGTGCGGGTGGCCCATTGGTTTCCGTAAGTGTAAATGGCTGCTATGTCTGTGATAGGTATTGACTTTGGTAATGAGTCTTGTTACGTTGCTGTTGCAAGAGCGGGGGGAATAGAAACTATAGCGAACGACTACAGTTTACGTGCAACACCGTAAGTACTGTTTTAAATTCTTCTGTTGTGTCCTGTTGAAGACACTGAAGCAACGTGTTTTGTTATAGGTTATAAATCCTCCAGGGATCAACCACTTTAATTTCTGTCATTGTGATGCTTGTATACGTAATGTTTCTTCAGCGATTGATGATCCGTTAAGAAATGAGTAAGTGGTAATGTAGTAGCCCACGCAGAGGTGACCAAATATGGCTAGATCAGGTGAAAATGAACGTTTTATCCTACGAAGTTCAGTAGTGTGTGCTGTTCGGTGAACACGTTCCTTTTTAGTTATGCATGTAGCAAACTTGGCTATTTGTACATGCAGCAGCTAATTCCTCTCACCCACTCTTGTGTTAGAAGCAATGAATATTGCTTTGATGCCTTTAAGTGTGCATCTTGTGTGAAGAGAGCATTGTGTAACAGTTGTAGTGTAAGTTAACAGGAGAGTACACCTTGAGAATGCAGTGTCATATGCACTTAATGACCTTCTTGCTGTGAAGTTCGTGCTTAGTGCATTTGTAACAGTATAACGAAGGTTAGCTAGATAAACTTAGGAGATAGCGAGATTTTGTGCCCTGCGGTAGTATAATTGCAGGTGCAGGCTAACATGAATTTTTAGCAGTCGACAATATACTGAGGTTTTCCTTCCAGTGCCTGTGCATGTTTGGCAAAGTACATAATGATTTTTAATACCTGTTAATATGCTGTATGTAGGTGGTCTGTTAAACCCTTAGGTATCGGACAGATTACTAAGACTGATTTAGTTGAAGTTGTTTTGTAACTTTCATATAGTTGACTTTTCTTAATGTTGTAGAACTGTGCGTTTTAATTACACTTCGTCGGCATTTAGACAAGATGTAAGTTTAATGTCACATAAACATTTCATGTTTTGGCTTTTTGTTTACAACAACATTCTGTGAATCCTTGTTAATTTCCAGTGTGTTCATAATATATTAATAGCCAACAAAAGGTACTTCAGTTTTCATGACATTTTATTCACTATATTCTCGAGTATATATAGTGAATAAAATACATCATAAACATAGAATTGCATATTGTTGGTTTTATATATATTATATTAATGCATGGGAGATGGAACATATTAAAATAATTCCATTGTGTTGTTGCTTAATTTTTATTTACCTCCCCATATCCTCTGAAGGTGTGGGAGATTTTATAAGCATATTGAGAATTGCTACCTTGACATTTGGTGACTAGTCAGTTAGGTATGTGAAGAATGTTATGCATTGAGCATAGGTCCACATATTTTCCGAAAATCTAGGAGCTACCACAAAATTCTAGGTGCCATCCGGGTAACATGAAGCAGGTCCATACTGAGAACCTGGAAGTATTATGTGCCACTACAGAATTTAGTTGCTCAGGTAGTCTGGCACCAGGGATTGCACCACTGGGGTTGGGGTAGAATAATAATACATTTGAATTTCATGAACAAGTTACGGTGGTTGAGCAGGCTGGTTGGGTTCATGTTGGCTATGGCAATTTTGAATGGTTTTGCACATTACCACAGTGTAAAATTACTCCTGCATTGCTATAGAACAGGGCTTGTTTCTGACTGCATTCTTAGCTGTTTAAAGTTATTCATTCAGCAATACTGTCTTTTTGTGAATGCAATGATTGTTTATGAGTAAGCTTTTAGATGCAGTCATAATAATAAAGTTTTGTTCATGCCTTGGTGCAACAGAGCTAACAACACTCCACACCCATGCATTTAGTCACATTTGCCAGTATTGTTAGAATGTGATCGTCCAAGTTAGGCTTTGAGTTTCTATTAGTTACAGAAACTCAGATTGCATTTGCCATTATATATACATATATGTTTGACTGTGACTCAAAATTTCTGCCATTAAAAAGTGTCAGGAACTCAAGTCACAGCTGCCTTTTAGTGAAGGTTACAAGGAAGGTCAAGGTTAACCATTCAGTTCTCATGTTAGTGATATGGGGCTTGGGTGACTGAAATTTCCAACTTTGCTGCAGTTGTGCAGCATGTTGGTGGTTCCTCCTCCAACCTACCAACCAGAAGGTTAGGTGTCAGCATCTGTATATCAGTTGTACACAGTCTTCATATCAAGAGATCTTCGCATCTCATTCTGAGGCTCACCCAGCCCCCTGTTCGGTGGGTATCAGGGCCATTTTCCGCAGAGGTAGTTTGGCCAGGGCATGAAGCTGACTACTCACCTCCATCAAGTTTCAGGGTTAGAGGAAGTAGTGCTGTACCTTTGATCTACCACATGTATTTGTGGTGTGAATATGACAAATTCATGCATGATTTCAGGCTTCTGCTGCAAAGTAGATGAGAACACCTTCTTTACGTTTTCATCTCACACCAGACAGTTTTGTGTTGAAAAATTTTCTTCTGTACACTTTTAGCTTTGATAAATTTTTTCTTGATTTTTTGTCAAATTGATGGTCCTTGAAATAACTTTAAACTGTACCATTTGTGTTTTGATTCATTCATGTGAGTTTCACAAATCTTGGGTGCCAGGTTATGTGGGTGACTGAACTTTATATGGTGATGTCCAGTATTTTCAGCATAATTATTGCACTTCCCTTGCTTCAAGTCACCTGTCTGGTGCATTGAATTTGGGGGTGGCATCTAGAGTCCTGGACAATTTGTGAACCCTGGTATCCACAATCACAACAATGCTGTTAACCTTTTTGTGTTGTTTTCTCTGCATACACTAATAACTTCACTTGACACCGGAGGTAAGAATCATTTTTTTAGGACTGATGAGCTCACTTGCGAGATATCAGGACCACCTCTTTGATTCATCCATCCATCTGGATATAATGAGATAGTCTGGTGTTGGTATGCATCCCACTGTTTCGTTGGAGGACCATCTGACAGGAGTGGCAATTTATGTTGCAAAACTTTAGTGTAGGTGCATACTGGGTGGTGGACTTCAGGAGAGGCCAAGTCCAAGGAGTTGACAGAAATTAATATTATGCAGTTTGAAGAAGCAGTATTGTGTCATAAAAGTCATTTCTTAGTTTTGGTCAACATTTACTTTTAGATCAGTATTCTTACTCCTGACGTCTGTGTTTTTTTTTCATAGTGTGTTTGTTTTTGTCCAATAAAGTATCAGCAGCATCAACTAGAGCTGTGTGCTCTGTGCAGTTTTAGTCCTTCCTTGGTTGCTTGCATCTTTATAATGGTATATTCTAGAGCAAAGTTGAAAGGTAGTTGTGATTAAGCATCTTGTTTCGGACTTAATGCATGGAGATGCATGGAGGGAGGGAGACAGATTGGCATTTGGTGTTTAAAAGTTTGGAACTTGAAATGAAATTTGATAATTTTGCATGTGTGACTAATGTTTCATGAATTGACTTACTAGAAATTTTGAATTGGCAGTTGGGATATAAATTTGCTTGAGAAAGTTGCACACATTACAACATGATGACTGTATCATGCAATATTCCTTAGTAACAGCACGTTCCTTTTGTGTCTGCATATGCTGTTGCTAAGTGAACTCCTTAACCTTTAATAACACTGAGTTGTGGATTTTACAAACTGGTATACCGACCTGTAAGACCGACAAGAGTATCTTTTGTGATCAAAGTTTCAATGAGAGGAGACGTAAAACATAGTGCTCTGGGCTACGACTCAAGATGAGCCCTATTCCCCATACTTCTTACCAGGTGAGTGGTGTGTAATACATCTACAACTCAGAGAACAAAGAACACGATTAAGAAGTGTTTGTTAACTTATTTTGCTGTTTCCAAATTTGTGTTGTATGAAGAATAAATGCTTGGCCTTTATGTTACTAGGTTAAATATGGTAAAGAGAGATTTCAGTTATGTAGGTCATAGTTTATTCTTGTATGTAATCATGTAGATATTTTACAGAATATACATTTATGTGTTTTAGTTAGTTAAAATGTAACCTGTGTCTGTCTATGTCTGCCTGGGATGTAAGCTGTGATGAAAATTTAGATACAATCAAATCCCAAACATTTCCTTGAATAAGTGATTGGCTTATGAGAATACTGGTAAGCTTCAACGTGCACTATATGGATAAGAAGTTTTAATGGCTACAATTGTTTATGTGTGTGTGTGTGAAATTTATGATAACTAATTGAGTAGTTAAATTACGGGAATTATTCTAATATGATACCTGGACAAGTATAGTGTGTACAGAAATGGTTTGTCAGAAACTTGGTGGCAGCGAAATTTGAGATCACAAAGACTGAAACAATGATAGTAGGACCCCCGTGATCTCACACTATTTAGTACCTACTCAGGTGGGGAGTAGTGGGAGTTACCCATCACCTGGTATGCACTACAAGACTATTCTGAGTAAGAAATGTAGAAGCTGGGTTAGTGTAGTCAGTATAGCAACAAGGCTACAGGTTGGATGGTCTGGGGTTTGAATCCTCGTAGAGGAACAGTATCTGCTCCAACACATCCAAATGGGCTCTTGGGCCTGCCTAGCCTCCTATCCAGTGGGTATTGGGTTCTTTTCTGGGGTTGATGTAGCCAGGATGTGAAGGTGACCACTCATCTCTGTCAAGGGCCAAGCACAAGAATGAGTGCTTGCCCTGTATGCCCTTGTGGCTTGGACTAGGAAAACCCCACCTTTTTATGATTAACAGCCTTATCAGACAAGTTATAAGAAAGTTGAAATGGTGCCTGTTGGGACTTTCTTATGACTCATTTAAACACATTCTATTAGATAATAATAGGGGCGTTATTTTACTTCCCATCATCATGCTTAACTTGTAATACTTCGAAGTTCAGTGAATATTTTTGTTGGATGTGACATGTCTGTGACTTGATTGGAAACATTTCCACAACCTTCTTTGAACATTGCAAATAAAAATCTAATACTAAGTGCAGTACATGGAAGTGACATGTCAGACTGCAGATTTAACAATGGCAAGCACTCCATCACCCACCATGCAAAATTGTCTGAGTGATGTGGTGTGTTGAGAATTGTTATCTGAAATAATGTTCCCATACAAAAACCTAAATTAAGCAAATTGATTCTGGGAGGTTAAATAGAGACTGTTTTTGCATCAACAAACTATTTCACAAAATTGGCAGATATATATATAGAGGCCCTTTAAGAATGGCTTCAAGTGTGCCTGGAACTTGCATTTGTGAATTAGTGAAACTGATATTTTTAAAAAATATGATAAATTATAGAAAGTGACCCAGGACTCAGTTAAAAAAAAACATTCTTTTGTGTAGTGGGAATATGCTGGTATATACCTGCTAACATTGGTGTGAGTCTTCTACACACATTGTTTCAAATTTAGTTACTCCAGTTCCACACATGTAGCTGCAAGTTCTGCTGTAAATGAAGTATGTAATAAATGTATACTGTATTATATGGTACAGTTAACTGACTTCTGGGACACTCTGTATTAGTTATGTTGCATAACAACTTCTGAAGGTATGTGGAAGAAGAAAAATGGTGATACCACCATGGATCTGTTCAAGAGCATCTGTGGCACTTATTTGGATATGTCACATTTTCCTCCATGCATGAGTCAAGATGAATACAGATTTGGAAAATTTCTTTCATCTCATGCAATATGTACCTAACATCCGCTGCTGTGAGTTGAGAATACCTAACCACATGATGCATATGCATGTTGAACAGTGTTGCACAAACCCTTTGAAGTGTTTTATGTTGCCAAGAGTGTTATGCTTACTAATACCCATGAAATGTTCTAAAACTTGTCTTTTCAGATCATGTGTAGCCCTCAGTGGAAAGAACCGTATCCTAGGAGTTGCTGCAAAGAATCAAATGGTAACAAATATGAAGAATACAATAAATGGTTTCAAACGGCTTCTTGGGCGGAAATATAATGATCCTCATGTACAACAAGAGCTGAAATATCTTCCTTTTTGGGTGATCCAGCAACCAAATGGCAGCGTTGGTATAAAGGTATGTTTGTTATGTCCTATGGACTGTATATTTCTGGCTTGCAGGTAAATTTTTCCAATTTAACTTGGGTTGCATCGGTAGCATGTATTCAAGGGAAGTAGGTAACTAGAAATGACAAAATCATGTAATTTTGTTCTACCTATTCTGTTAAGTGTCATTGCCTTAGTTTTTGTAGCTGTTATCACACCAAAAGACTTTTTGTTGGCTATTTGTTACATAGCTCTACTTTGTGCAGATGTACCCAATCCATCTTCTTGTCTATGACTACCTGACTGGGCACATTAATATGTGCTGTATAACCCTGGTTCTGGCTTGAATGTTTAGGTTGAGCATGGCAAAACCATCTTTGTCTTTGTGGGGACTTAAGGTTAACCAGTGTGAACCAAAGTTGATTGCCAAAGTTTACCAAGAGAGAGGAAAATTCTCCACATGTGGGATGTTTAAGATGAGTTTAATTTCAAAGTAGTACTTGTTAGATAAAATATTTAGATTTGGAATGTCACATGAAAATTGAAGGAGAAACTCTTTGAAAGTGGATATTATGTAGAAGAATGGATATTTTTAACATACTGACCTGTTTTCCTCTTTCCTAACCTTATAGCAGATTGCACGAACAGAGAGTGTGATCGCACAGGACATTTTTATGACTTGAATGAAATTACAGTAAGATTGTGAGTAATGAAAAATACACAACAGTAATTTTTTGTTGGCCATCCAATCTTTTTAGGTTACAGAAAACTGTGTGAACTCTTGTTGCTTTAAACTATTGACTTAGGAACTACTTTTCTCAGCAGTAAACTTGAGGTTTACACCTGCAATGAAATGGTGAAAAAGAATTGGTGAATACTGGTTCTGTTGATAAATGCAGTCACCTTTTATGCAAAAAAAGTAGTTTTTATTTCATGAATATGATAATTCTTCAGAGTTTTGAAGTAATGGGTACTGCAGTGTACTGTTTAGTATGACCTTTCACTAGATGACTGGCTAGAAACCTGAACTATGACCCTGGCTACATCTCTACAAAATGATGTAATATGCCAGAATAAGTAGTCTGCTGAATTATGCCATTGCAGTTAAACAAGAAATGGCAGCAGCTGTGTTTGTCCCTCCTGATGGACAAAACTTCAGTTGTGACAAATATATCTCAAGTTTTTACATGTCCATTTTGTGTTTAAAAAAATATGAAAGTGTTAGAATAATTCATGCCTTCGTTGATGTCAGCTGAAACAGAACTGCTGTTATGTATAAATATGAAGAAATGCAATGGTTGGGTGAGGGTTAGTAATTTACGAGGTCAACCAAAAGGACATAAGCATTTTGGTAGTTCCAGTGAAGTAAAGTTGCCAAGCCTGGTTCCTATGTCAACAGCTATCCTTTTTTGATGAGACTGGAAATTCAAGACACTGCGATTCCTGCATTTATATGCACTGTGCAGTGCTGCTGTCTTTTGGAAACATTTTTTTACCCTCTTCTTATGGCCTGCATGACAGTATACAGACTACAAACATTGACGCTGCTTATTGCTATAGGATGACCGAAGAATGTTAAAGAAATTACACAAAACAAATTCAGTTTGTTGCGAAAGGTGTGTGATGCTGTTGATGCATGTGCAGATATGCTACAGAAAAGAATAAATGAACTCTTTAATTGCATTGAGATGATAGTACAACAAGATCACAGGCAGTCTGCATATGCAGTTAGGTGATAGATTTAGAAATTTCCTCAAGCTTGCATTTGTGTTAGCTTTGGACATTACAGACTTTATCATTTTAGGAAAGTGTTTCTTTTTTAAAGGAGCATTTGCATCTTCCTCACGGATGCTGTCTAACACCTTGTGTTAAAAGAGAATAAAAATTAATCAAATTCCATATTTAGGGACAAGTTTGTTCCCCATCCTGAGGCTAAAATTAAGTTTAAGATCTCACTTGGGCCTGACAGGTAAAGTTGCTCAGGAGTTGAGAGATTTGCCTCTCAGGCCTGAGAGGGTTGGTCTTAATCTTATTTTTTAGTTGAAGGATTGGTAGTGAACTTGTCCCTGAAATATTGTGTTTAATGTTACTCTTTGGTGAAAGATTGAGTTCGGCGTTTCACGTACTGACAAGATATAATTTTGAACTGCTGTTGTCACCAGTATTGTGCAGTATGATGTATGCTGTTGAGGTCTGAGCTGTTCTGATATTTTGGGCAGTGTAGAGTGGTAATTCCTTATTGATGTTTGTGGGACAACCCTTGAAGATGGGACAGGTAGGTTGTCCCAAAATATCGGTACAGAATAAACACTGCTGTGCATAAAATCTCATTTACATTGCAGTGGAGGCCTAAAGTCATGCATGTATGATGATGTGTATGTGTTAGCAGTATTACTGTAACAGGTAAGCAGAACTATGAGTTCATGGGATATAGAGCGTACAAAGCCCGTGATATAATTTGAGAAAAGAGTCTTTATCAGTTGATGATTTGACTACACTGTTATGACCACAATAACCATTTTGGCCATATTGTATTCCATCTTTAAGGTAAGAGGTGACAGTTATTTAGTTAACTGTGAGCTCCACTATTGATGATTTTAGCAAAGAAGCTTGAGGGGCATAATTTTTATGAAAATTACATAATAATAAGTTACAGCATAGTGGAGTTTTCCACAGGGTCATTGAAAGAAATGTCAGAGTCTGTGTGTTAGCATCACCACTACCCTTAGTCATGATGTCTCTATTTGTAATATGCGTGTGTGTGTGTGTGTGTGATTCAGTGTGCCTTATTGCAGTAGGCACATACATTGCCCTGCCTATGAGACAGCTGGAATTATGAATCAGTTTAGGAATGTGGTATACCAGAAGGGGCATGGCTTAGTTAAGCAAAATGAGTTTGGTGGAGGTGGTTTGAACCCATGAAGCATTCTGTTGTTTTGCTCTTGTAGCACAATCAATGACACCTGCGGTGGGTACCAGGCTGCCTGGTGTTTAGATGGTAGTACCTAGCAGGGTTATGGATAAACTGGGGTTGTTGCAGTATGGTTGCATCAGTTCGATAAAAATGGATTTCATTTTGGCTGATTAGGATAATTCAGGTGAGTGTCACAACAGTGCTAGTACTGGCTGATATACCATAAATGGAAGAAGACCACTATGGGACAACGCAAAAAGTTATATAGATTTCAGCCAGGGACCTGTGCAAAGGGCTTTTACGCATGGGGATCATTGTTGCATTCATTTGCTGTCAGATTCTGTGCTTCTTTTGTTTCTGACATCTCAAGAATGCTACATAAAACATGTGAATATGGTCCACAATTGTCATTTCTTGCAATGGCAAGTGTTATGTTCATCGATTTGCTTAACAATATAACAGCCAAGAAGTGACATACATTTAGAAGTGATTTTTTAATTTGTCTTTGTGTTCATTTACAGGTTAATTATTTGGATGAGGAACATGTGTTTTCTCCAGAACAGATTACAGCTATGTTATTCACAAAGCTCAAAGATATATCTGAGAATGCTCTAAAGACCAAGGTCATTGATTGTGTCATCTCGGTAAGCTGTGCCACTTTCTTCTTCTGTTGTTAGTCTTCACTGTCCATGAATTTAATTTTAAATTTCCCATTATTGTAGGGTTGGTGGCCATACTTTAATTTGGGGGAAATGGTTTTTGGTCCACAAAAATGTATTTTAACTCTTCTGGTGCTACACAATTGGTGGTCACACCTGAGTGGCAGTATTAAGTACTGAAAAATGAAAGACTCAGCCAGCGTTGTCACAAGAGTGTGATGCAACCCATTAATGGTTAAAGGAAGGAGAACTGCTTAACAGTGAAAGCTCCATTTGAGCTAGCTGCTTACAGAAACAGAAAATTTGGACTATAAATTGGAAGACGTATGTGTATAAGAAAGGGATGCAAAACCAGGTTGAATGCTGAAAGTTTGGATACCTTGAATGAAGTTGTTCTTGATGCTTATGTAATCATTTGCCTCAAGCTGTGTGCTTCTAGAATGGTGATATCTTCTAGTCCAGTTTGCTTGAGAGATCTGTGACACATTGTATGTAATGTGAAGTTTCTGACATTGTGAGTGTCTTGCTCTGTACAGGTATGTGATGCTGTGCGGTGTTTTTTTTTGATTGTCGCCAACATTATGGAGGAACATGCTGCCTCAGTTTTGGGGTTTCTACCCTGAAGGTGTAGGCAGCAGGTTTCCTCAAACGGTTGATATCTTTGTATGAGCTACTCGGGATTATATCCCAAAAGACATAATCTTATGGTTACTTTTTTTCACTTTGTTACTACTCCATCAGAGTTGACATTCTTTATAGATATCCCAGAAAGAGACCCCATATATTTGTTCTAGCAGTGGCATTGACAGAGAAAGTGGGAGGCACACGCATTATACAAGGGTCACTCAGTAAGTTGTGGCAGCTGGTTTTTGGGGGCAAAAATTTGGCAGCTTGGGAAATGGAGTATATACATTGAAACCAAGTGGCAAGTACTTGTAAATTTTACCACTAAGTGGAGATATGTGGACAGGAGCTGCTGCTAGGAGACAATTGAACAACATTTTTTGAATCATGGTTTCATTCTTTTATTGTGATTTACAGAGTGAATATGGAACAAAGAGTACAACACTAGCTATTTGTACAGACTCTTTTCACAAACTTCAGAGTATTACCTGAAGTTGTCTGTGGTTCATTGGCAGTGACAGAATCTGTGCCACCTCATGCCATACTGCTGTTAAAATGTCATCTCATTTGCAGATCATATCCAACACAATGGCTGTTTCAGTTTGGGGATTAGATTTCCGCCACATGCACTAAGGTCAGGAGAATAGGCTGTTTTCGAACTTCCACCCCTTTTGGAACATTTGGATAGCATTCTTAACTGTTTCTGCTGAATTTGCTACAACATTATCATTTAGGAATAATGTCATTTTCAAGCAGTTCTGGATGCTTCTCCTTAACTGCACAACATAGGTGTTAGTGAAGAAATGACTTGTAATACTGTGTTCTCACAGTTTAACTCAAACAGGATGACACACAAAAATACCTTGGACATTGTGTGCCAAAATGATCATCAGCTTTCTGGGCGACAAATTTGTTGAACCCTGTTTTTCTGTGGTGAATGTGAATAATGCTATTTGGAGGGTTGTTGTTTCAGTTCTGGTTCATTGGTGGCAGTTGCCTGGTTAACATGTCACTTTATAACTGAATTGTTCCAGATTGATAACTGCATGTCTTTTAGCACATCCACTGTTTCACCTCATTGAAATGATTTGGCATTTATTGGCTGTAGCCTCGTGCATTTTTTAGTCTTGTCATAACATTTTGAGGACTGGTGTAGCACAGATGCAGGTATGGAGAATTTGCATCTTGATGGTTTCTGTGTCTCCTGCAACAAGTACAGTATATTTTACCATATCGAGAGTGCAGCATGCTGGTAAACTAGAAGGAAGGCATCAGTTAGTAGATGCCATAAATTAAGCCACCATTGGCTTTAGAAATGAATTGAGATGTGTGCATTGGCAACATTCATTAATGTGACTGGCAGTGTGCTTTCATTGTTATGTTGGTCATTTCAGACATGTGCTGTAGTCATTTTGAAACTTCACTGTTGTAAATGCTTAGTTATGATACTGAGGGCCAGTTGAAAAGAAAATTTCCATTCATTGCCACATTTGCTAGTATGTAACTTCATGTTAGTGTCAAAACAGACAGTAGGGGTTTGTTAGATATTTTTTGGCTCAAGTGACCTTAGACCTGATTATGTTTAGCCATTATGTCATGGAACGCTCCACACATTATAAATGATATACAGGGTGTCCCAGGAGGAATGTGCAAGACTTTGGGAGAGTGTTCCTTATGTTAAAGTATACCAATATAACCCAAAACACCTATATCCAAAGTTGAATGGTTACGGAGATAATGGCCAGAGAAAAGTGGGAGCTTCTTGCGGTTCCAAATACTGCAACCTGCACAGCTGATGTGTCACGCGACAGGGCTAATGTCCTTGAGACTGGAATGCAGTGTTAATAGTGCCTGGATGACGGTTAGTTGCTTACAGGGAGTTGCAAGAATGCCTTTTATGTTTTCCCACGTGGAATATTGTGACATGCATTTTGTGTATGGATTTTGCAAAGGCAATGCACATGCCACTGTTGAAGAATACCAAAGGCGTTTTCCCGACCGAAGGATTCCGTCTAGATGTGTTTTTACTCGTATTAACCAGACTGGCTGTCTTCCCAGTGTTGCTGTGCGGTCTGAAAGGGAGGTGGTACGAACGATTAACACACGAGAGAACATTCTTGAGATGGTTCAGAGAAGTGCACGTCTGTCCACTC
>Ga0131853_10015259_pt1 | contig 14058 bp, 9 predicted proteins | sample TergutLab28metaG_FD_92764 | JGI IMG/M metagenome (GOLD analysis project Ga0131853, IMG submission 92764) | Labiotermes labralis P1 segment gut microbial communities from Petit-Saut dam, French Guiana - Lab288 P1 (version 2) (version 2) | ecosystem: Host-associated > Arthropoda: Insects >... | reverse complement strand
GCATTATGGTAATTGACAGTTTTATAACCGTGGACGGAACAGGATATCTGCTGCTGGTCATGGTAGAAAAAGGAGTGTAGGGCATTACCAAAAGCTGAATACTGACCTGTCTGTCACAATACATGCATTAACTCTGAGTTCAGTGTATGCCGCGTCCCTCTACAAGATGAATACTGTCATAAAACTGAAAGTGAAAGCAAATGAGGTGCCGGGTTTAGTTTACAGACCTCAGGGAGAGCGTTACAACCCACAACATACCTGCAAACACAGTTGTCGGGTGTCTGTCCACTGTTGGGGGCGGATCTCCCACAAAGGGGCTGGAGTTTTCCATCTTATTATCAGCACATTTTGCAGAACGTAACGGTGCCTTCTGTATGGATACTTTATCCCGAAGGTATAATCCATTTACAGCAAGACCAATCCTCCATTCATGATTGTCGTGTGGTTGAAGAATGGCTATCGCGGCAGGCCGACGTCGAACTCCTTGACTGGCCACCGCGAGCGCCTGATATGAACCCCATCGAGAAAACGTGGAGTGAGGTGAAAAGGACAGTGCAGTAAACCTGACCTGTCCTCCCTCCCAGAAATAGCGATGAGCTATGGGCCCTCGTGCCAGACGCGTGGGATGAAGTTGCTGTGTCTACGCGTTACATTCGATCCATGACATGACAAATGAAATCAGAGGTTGAAGCAGAAGGGTTCTGGAATTCTTATTAAATGGGTCAGTTTCTGCAAAAAGCCCTTTTGAGGGCGAAAGTATTAATTTTTATTTTCTATGAATAGGTGCGATACTTCGCCGGTCCCAGTGGCCGGACGGTCTACGGCCCCTCGCCTGCTGAGATTGTGGGTTCGAATCCCACCGGGGGCATGGATGTCTGTCCTTTGTGACTGTTGTGTGTTCTGAAGGCTACTGCTAGCACGCATTCAACTGCCTGGGCTACATAAAAAAATATGCCGATAGTGGGATTCGAACCAAAACAAACTATGTCGGTTTGAGTCCCACTATTGGCATATTCCTTTATGTAATCGAGGCATTTGAATGCGTGCTAGCAGTAACCTTCAGAACACACACCACTCACAAAGGACAGACATCCATGCCCCCCGTGGGATTCGAACTCACAATCTCAGCAGGCGAGGAGCCGTATACCACCCGGCCACTGGGACTGGTGAAGTATCGCACCTACGCATAGAAAATTAAAATTAATACTTTAGCCCTTAAAAGGGCTGTTGTCAGAAATTGACTTCTTTAATAAGAAGTCCAGAACCCTTCTGCTTCAACCACTGATTTCATTCGTCATGTCATGGACTCAATCAGTGATTGAATAAACGCGTTGACGAAGCAACTTCATCCCACCCATCTGACACAAGGGCCCATAGCTCATCGGTCTTTCTGGGAGGGAGGACAGGTCAGGTTTACTGCATTGTCCTTTTCACCTCACTCCACATATTCTCGATAGGGTTCATATCAGGCGCTCGCGGTGGCCAGTCAAGGAGTTTGACGTCGGCCTGTCGCGATAGCCATTCTTGAACCACATGAGAATCATGAATGGAGGAGTGGTCTTGCTGTAAATGGATTATACCCTCGGGATAAAGAATCCGTACAGAGGGCACCATTATGTTCTGCAAAATGTGCTGATACTGCAGGCCGTCCAGGTGACCCTCTATACGATGGAGAATTCCACCCCCCTCATGGGAGATCCAGCCCCAACAGTGTACAGACACACAACCATTGCGTTTGCAGGTAGACGTATACTGCGGGTTGTAACGCTGTCTCTGTGGTCTGTAAACTAAAATCGGCCCATCATTTGCTGAGGTAAATGTAGATTCATCAGTGAATATGACTCTATCCCACTTGCGATTTACATTGCTCTCAGCAAACGCTAAACGGTACAGTTTATGTCCATCAGTGAGAAGCTCCTTCACCGCAGCATGCCGTGCCCTGAGATCTGCTGCCCTCAGTCTCGAAATAATCGTGTCTTTTTGCCCAGGAAAGCCAGTAGCAGCTTTAAGATCCCTTGCACTGAACAAAGGGTTTCTCTCAGCTTCGGCTACTAATGCAGCATCCTGAGCTGGGCTGGAAACGCGCCATAACCCAGTTCCCTTATGCCTTCCAACTTGCTGATCCCTCCGGTATTTCCGTAGCCATTCCCTTGCAGTAGACATGGGAACTCCATAGAGTTCCCCGGCAGTGCTGGCAGACAACCCTCCCTTCTCAGCAAGAGTGATGACACATTCGCGAATACACCTGTCATGGTGAGCCATCGTGATGAGAATGAAGAACGTCTAGCTTTAACCACTGCTGACATACAGCGAATAATGGCACCTTCACTTTTATGACAGTATTTGTTTTGTGGAGGGTTGTTGGCCTCCACTCAACTCAGGGTTGTGACTGTATTGTCACAGACAGGTCAGTTTTCGGCTGAATACAGACGGAACTGGCTTCTTCATTTGCAAAGAATGCCACAAAAGCGAATCCCTTTGAAATCATACCACTACAGACCACAAGGAAGGAGGACAATTGGAAGACCAAAGAAGCGTTGGCGCGAGCAGCTGTAACTCCGTAGATGGAATGGGTCAAAGGGTCCAATTCTTGATGTTTATAAAAATGACGATGATGATCGTGGTAATTCCCTACCCTCCTTTATCAGCCATGACCAGCAGCTGATATCCTGTTCTGTCCATGGCTATAAAATTGTGAATTACCATAATGCAGTTGCAGAAGACATTCCCTTCATACAGCTCTTCGTTGCCTTCGATTTTATTATTAGTAAATATACACATTTTGGTTTTCATATCCACCATCATCTGTAGCCACCAAGATTTCAAATATGCACAAAGAAATATGCCGATAGTGGGACTTGAACCAACATAGCTTGTTTCCAAAGCACGCTTTCAACTGCCTGGGCTACATAAAGAAATATGCCGATAGTGGGACTCGAACCAACACAGCTTGTTTCCAAAGGCTGCTGCTAGCACGCTTTCAACTGCCTGGGCTACATAAAGAAATATGCCGATAGTGGGACTCGAACCAACATAGCTTGTTTCCAAAGGCTACTTCTAGCACGTGTTGAACTGTCTGGGCTACGCCTGCTGGCAATAAGAACGAAGTGTCCGGTTGACTCATCCATCCTTAGTAGACAAGCTGGCTAGCTAGCCTTGCGCGTGGGAAAGTTAATGTAGTTTAATTAATGTTAATTTGAAATTATGCAGATATATTTTTGTTTTCGGTTAATATAAACGCCGTGTGATTGATTGTAATGAATGGAAGACGGAGAAACGCAACGAATGCTCAAATATGGGGAAAGAAAAACGACTCAAATTATGTTGGCAACTGTACGTCACGTGACTTCCAGTTCGGGACTTAGAAAATTTTAGACCGATGGATTTTTGTTCGATTGAGTGTACATGAGGGCCTACATACATTGCAGTGTGTATCTAGAGACTGACTTTTGAAATGTTTCTTGGAATAAAAAATATTTAAAGTAAAGGTTGTACAAAAGAATTAAATACATTGAATACCATATTCCCCATTTTACATCAAATGTTTTTTCAAATTTAACAACAGGATTTTTTGGTGCAGTGTCATCTCATTATTGCTGAACCAGTGGAATAGTTTTTGATAACAGTTGTATAAGACAGGTTGGGTAATAGTAATGCTGAGTCAGGACTCCAGGTATCTTGACTTTTCTTGTGGTTTTCTTCAGTTTGTGTAGTTAAATGCCAGGAAAATACTTCATGTAGGCTGTGATCACTTCCAGATCCTTCACAGTCAATCATTCCCCTGACTCTTTGATTATATATAGACTGATATGGGTAGCACTGTTAAATATTTCACACGCAAGTTTGTAAAATACCATTTCTTAGCTGAAGTCGGTGTCAAGTATCTGCCTATCCCTTCCACACAAGTGGCAAGTGAATGGTTATATTTTCATTAGAGAATGTAATGACCTGAAGAGGAAAAGACTACATATCATTGTTAAATACTGTGTTTTTATACAAGAAGATATTAATATCAAGTGTTAAATGAACATTGCATTTTGTGTTTGTACATGATTAACAGCGTGCCACTTACCATAGGAGTATTTAAAATGTCAGTTATGGCAGGAGCAATTTCACTATGAGATGGCAACACTTGGCAACTGTCTTACTGACTGTCTTTGTATGTATAATTTTTCCACTCTAGGCCCCATCTTGGATGCTACTGAATTTGTACAAATCACTTTGTATTAGTAATTCCATATCAAGTATTTTATGATATAAAAATGAATAGAATATTTTAAGCCTGTTTCAATGTTTGGAGTTTAGATATTATTATTAATTATTATTATTTTATTTTAAATGTTAAAATTTGTGTTTTTCTATGTTTACATATGGATAAGTAATGAAATGGATTGCTTTATTTTGCGTGATAGTCCATTTTCATATTTTAATGTTGGTTTCTTACAGATGTATGAAGACTGGGAATTTGTCTTGCATTTTGGGCATTAGTTTGAAGATAACTTTGGAAATGTTTCATTTACAGATGCCAAAAAGTGGAAGGATAAATTTGAGGAAGCGAAAATGATAGTGGAAACACAGTGTGAGCTATATGCTAAGGAATGTAAGTAATTGTATCAATTTTATTTATTTATTGATTTTCTTTGAGCTACTGTTTTTTGATCTGCCCACTTTATTTGGTCAGGACTTTTTCCATCATTCTGTAGGGTAAACTGACAAAGCAGGTTACGTGGTTTTAGTATGTTACTGCCTAAACATTATATTTTAAAGAAGATGGCGTTTTGTGGGATATGACATTGTGTCACTGGTACAGTTGGTGACATTTCAAAAGAATAGTGCTGTCTTCTGTGGGATCAACCAGTAAAAGAAAATTGACCTCAAATATCGCAGTGGATTTTAACCATTTGGCGCTGAAAGTCGATTTTAGTGTATGCACAGGGTGATGCTGAGAAAACTGCCCACTAAATTCATGAGCTCAGAACCTGCAAAGTGATGGGGTGGCCATTTGAGTCAAGGGTGTTTTGTAGAGCACACTGGGTACTTCTGGTGGTAAGGGGTTAAATTATATAACTGTGCAAGCTGTACCAATTTTTTTCTAGTGGGGTATTTACATTTTAATGAAAGGATATAGGAAAAACTTGGACATTTCAGTAAGTAAGTGTGATAAATTCATGAAATAGTATTTTAATCTACGTAAATGAAGGAGTTATCAGGCTAAATTCTGTTGACATTATTGCTATTGTAGTTAGTGTAATAAAAAATTGTTTCTTTTACTGCATTTGGCCAAGCGTTCTTTGCTTCTGATCAGAGATCTGCACTCGTACATTTTCGTAGCTGTTTTCTATAATGGTTCCATACACCAGTGTTTGTCGACACGTAAACCAAACACACTTTTCAGGCACTTACAGGTGTCTTGTTTCTAACTGATGAACTGAACACACATTACACTGCTTTCATCATACATCATGTTGTCATTTGTGTGGGCCTCCAAACGGTGACATGGAGTCCACAAATTTTTTAAAAATCTAAGAGCCACTTCCAAATACTATGCACCAGAAGGGTGACATGTAGCAAGTTCCAATTTGGCAACCCACAGTTCTAGAGTGACCCATGAACCTTGCGTTATGTGCCACACCTGCTTCCTTTCATGTCCATTGCAGTTCATTAGCCACTAATCCTTCCATTGCACACACTTTTTTTTCCCTGATGGCATTAAATCCAGAAAAAAACTGCTGCCAGCTCAACAGATCCATCCTGCTTAATGTCATGAACCGGTTGTCTTCTATATCCTTGGATTGGTTCCATTCTGTACAAAAAATTGCAGTTGGCAACACTGATGTAGTGGAGCTGTAAGATTAGTCAGTATAGTGACTAGGTTACAGGCTGAACAATCTGGGGTTCAAATACCAGTACGGGCAAGAAATTGTCTCTGTAAAACTTCCAGATCAGCTCTGTGGCCTAGCCAACCTCCCCTTCAGGGCATACTGGGGGCTCTTTCTGTGGGGTTAAAGTGGCCAGAACATGAAGCTGACCATTCATCCCCATGTAGTGCAAAGGCCAAGAAGAGTCAAGCTGTACCTCCACTCCACCTGCACTCCTTCATGGCATGAACAGGGACAGTTTTATCACTGAAATAGTGAACTGTTTGTTGCCCTTTGTAGTTCCTTGAAAACAGCATTTATGAAATGGCATGTGGACTAATGTGAACTCCCATATATTTTTGTAAACTGTGAAGTTATGGCAATACAAAACTGGTACAGAATCATATACCTTGAGACTGTGAGGCAAGAATCCAGTATTACGTGTGTTTTTTATTATCGGTGGCCTATAGATTTTTCCATTTAAAAAACTTATTTGCTTTTGTTCCGTCTCCTTTCCTGATGAGGCAGTTTCAGTTGATACTATGAGCAATCACTTGCCATTGCAGCTGCTGCTTGGTGCACAGTAAGACCATGCACTTCTTGAGCTTAATGGAAAGTGTGGAATTAGTGGAATTATTGTGTCAGGCAGGTAAGACCTGCTTAGCAGCAAGCTTGCATCTCAGGCCTCATAAGTAATGTAAGTTGCAATGTATGGGAAGAACCAACTGCCATTTAGAAATGATGCCGTTGTCTAATCCTGTGGATTCCGAAATTTTTAAATGGATTACTTGTTGCTTAGCAATTCTTTCTAGCACCACAGTCCCATATTAATCTTGGTCATATGATGTAGGAAGGAATTGCTTACTTGCAGTCTGCTGCAGTGTAAATTTTCTGCACTTTTTTTCAGTATCAAAAAATGTGTATGATGACGATGATGCCGATGATAATGATGAATCTGTATCAGCTGAAGAGACTGAACCAAAGTCAGATGAAAATTCTCAGTTGGAGACAGACAAGGTGACAAGTGATTTGGAGAAACTGAAAGTGGATGAGAAGGGGGCACCAGCTGATAAGTTGGCAGAAGTTGGCAGTAGTGAAGCTGATAATCAGAAGGAACCTGCTGCAGCAGACTAGGTTTGGTATTTTTGCACGATCTGGTGGTAAATCATGTTTGATATTATTTAAGACAAGTTGTAATGATCTGGACCATTTAACAAATGATTTACGATGATGGTACATTCACAATATGCAAGGTTAAAATATGAAAATTGTCCTAGACAAAATTTAAAGCAATTAATAGTGTTTTGTGTGTGTGTCAACAATTTTTAGATGATGCCAGCAAAACTGGATAATTTTGTACAGTGGCCTTATTAGGTTACCCACCTCAGCCCACACACCTTTGTGTTTGTCAGAATCAATAATCCTTTTTAACATGTCATGTAATTTACTTGTGTATTATACTTGTTACATGTGTACTGCACACAGTATTATGGAAGTTGTGAGCTTCTGGGTGGTGCACTTCCGCGCTTGTAACCATTCATATTCTGATTCTGTTGTGGTTACCTTCAATCCACTTTTACGATATGTTAACACAGATGAATGAGGAAATAGTACGCCTTCACACAGGCTTGACCATTTGGAATGTACTTTTCCTTTTTTTTTTCAATTTAAAGTCAGAAAATGAAATGACAAAGGTAATTGCAATTAACTATTGTGTGTCAGTACAACTGTCAGGGATGGAGCTGTAGCAAATATCTGTACATGAGGGGGAGTTTTAGACGAAGGCAGACTAGCAGCTCGTTTCTTTTAGACAGGTATTGGGGTAATTTTGTATGATTTTATTGTTGTTTGTAAGCATCATCTGCTGTTGGTTACAAGAAAGGGACTGGATTACAGTTATGTTGATGTTTATTATTTATGCAATAGGGCTGTAAAATTTAACCTTCAAAGACTGCGGAAGTGGAAGCACTGCGTAGGATCTTGTACTTGCATTTCTATGGAAACCACTGTTATAGTTACTCAATAACAGCTGCAACTTCGAAGATATTACCCATCGAATCCAACAGATATCAGCATTTGTTGGATTTGATGGGTAATATCCTAATAGTATATGCTGATTTGAATCACTTACACCAAATCAATGTTGTCTTATATAATCCACTCACTGTCGATCCAGTAACTGTGTGGGATGCTGTACTGATTTCATAGTTGACTCTTACTTATACATCATGAGTAAGGGAGAGATGTATGCTGTATCAGGGATATTGCATGGAAGATAATCAAGAGGGACATCAGAAGTTATGTGTAATATGTGCTATAGCAACATCATGCTGGGGGGGGAGGGAAAATAACAAACCTTTTAATGCTTAGCAGTTTCTTTATCTGCCACTAGGTGAAACATTAAAGAATGTACATGCCCCCATAGTTTATTTCTATGATATCTCAGACCTAGCAGGAATTTGTTTTTCTATATGACGTTAACTGAACTGCTGTATAGAATCGAGACAGTGTGTGTGCTTACTTTGTGGTGTGAGCTGAATTTATTAATGTAACTGAAGTGAATTGATGTCTTTAAAGGCTTAATGTCTTGAAGTGTTTTGTTTCGAGAACTCTTTATTGGTAATAGAGGCAACAGAATGTAAGGTGCTTCTTTTCTGTGTTCTGGCATCACATCACCCGATTTTGTCCTTTATTTGGGCGACATATTTAAGGATCATTTAAAACTGGATTTCATACATTGAAGATATTTGAGGTTCTTACACTGGTGATGGTGATGAGTCATGTCTTCTGATATATTATCTGTGAACGTCACAGAAGACTTGAATCTTCACCAGATGTCCAGTAAAGGAGATTATTTCTGACTGACCCAGCTGGGTAGGTGGCTTTCAGAATAGAAACATCTAGTTTCTGAAATGCTGTTCTGTTTGAAATATTAGACAGTGAGCGACAGAGACCCAGTAATAACTGTTGTCAGAACACTTAGGAAGTGGTTTTGTACTGATGTGTGGCATGATTATAAGCGTAGGCACTTAAGTACCGTCATTTGATACAGTGCTGTATTCAGACCATTTGTTTATTCAAATATATTGAAATTTTAGTTTCATTTGCTGTTGTCAAGAAGCAAAGTTAGTTGAATATTAAACAGTGAATGTAGTTCAGTGTCTATTAAATTTAAAATTCATAAGTCTGAAATCTGATTTTAGAACTGCATAATTTTTTGTTCATGGTCCCAGTAGTTTCGTCCTTCATAGCGCAGTATATACAATTTTGTTCATAGTACCAAGTTAAGACAAGGATTGACAGAAATTTGTAAATTCATTTGATGTACAAAATATGAGGTTGTTTATTGGCAGACGGTTTACAAATTATCATTGCATTGTAGTGGGTAAGAGTTAAGAAATTATCATGTGGTATTTTTGAAAAGCTTTATTGTTTTGTTGGTAATCAGATACTTGCTGGTCTGTTACACTAAAAGCATCAAAATATGCCTTGGAAGGTTACTTATGGACATAATTTTCTCAGCTTTATCTTTAAAGTTACTGGTATAATAATTATATGCATGACATGTAAGATTGAAGTATTAGTATGTGGGGGCAGTCGACTGGGAATGTAGAAACTAACTGCACATGCAATACCATATGATCTTGTTCATGTTGGCATATACACACCAAGATGTATTGGATTATAACTTTAGGTTTACTGTATGCAGAAATAATTTTCTTTCAATGCTGAAATTCTGAATTTGCTTGGAAACTGTGATTAACACATTGACTTTCTGCTTGCCCCAGGGTCACATGAATATTGTAAAAGGTGTTTTCAAGTCTGTATGTGTGTGTGTGTGTGTGTGGTGATGCTAAGAAAAGCACTGAATTGCAACAGAGAATGGTGAATTTTGTTTTATGTGGCCCTGGGAGAAACGTTTCTAGCCCACAAACTGTCGCATGTCCTTTGCAAGAGAAAAGCCCTGCGTCATGCCGCTGTTTAGAAATATTGGCCCATGTTGAGGTATATATAGGTTTTTCTACCCTGTAAACAGGGACATTTTTAGTCAGTCATTACAAAGTGTGGTGACATTTGAGATGTATGTTCTTGTGGGATATTGTTGTGCTTTGCCACTGGCTGACTGGTGCTAAAAAATGCAGCACAGTGTAGTGTTCCCATTGTCAAGGGTCAAATGTCCAATGAACATGAGAATTGGACATGCAACCTCTGCAGATGACACCACTATGCTACCCCAAAACATGGGGTACCAGTCACCTGGTGACACAGCAGGATGTCCCAGAATAATGGAGACCTCAACTGCACTGCTGTGAGAGTGTGAGAACTGGTGTTACGAAATTTCCTTAATGTGAAACCGCTATGTAAATTAATCCTCAGATTTTAAGACACTGGATTTGCATTTGTAGACCAAAGGGACTGTCTGGACATATCTTGAAATGTTCAAGAAAAAAGGTTTCATGAATGGAAAGACGGGCAGGAATACAGAAGGCTGCTTATTCAAACTCTTTTTATTTTGTTGAAATACGTATTAATTTCATGTTTACAGTAATTTCTTTATACTTGGTAAATAAATGTATATGAAGAAATAAAAACAGCACTAAAATGTATGTTACTTGAAACTAAGGACAGTACTTTTGTTAGGGGGAGGTGGGGGTGCATGTTCTTACTTTCATTAAGTTACATCGGGCTAGTGGCAGTTGATACTAACTAGTGTCAGCATTAGATCCTGCCTCTTGTAGTCCATAGTTGTGTTATATTCAACTTACATGGCAGTCAGTGTGTTAAAGAATGGTTTCATTTGTCTTTTATATGATATACATCTATATTTTATACTACTGCTGAATACAATAAATACAAAATTAATATAATTATTGGATATAAGTTTATTGATGATTCTTCCCTATATTTAGTTGTGGTAGTTTACATTTTTAACTTCATGATAAGTGGTGGAATGTATATTCAGATCAAGGTGCTGCATTGTACTAAGATGGGGAGAATTCAATGCACAGATTTTTTAGATTACCTCTTGGAAAGTGAGCACTTGGAATACTAAACAGGATTTGGGAGCATACACCTTCAATGTGCAGTGGTGTGTCTAGCTGTAGCAAGCCCTGGCATGATGACCTTAGCTGCATTGCATGATTTATTTACAGTTTCATTTTGGAATACATTTTAATAGAATGTACTTTACGTGGTATGAAAGGGGACTGTTTGTTTTCACATTGTGAGATACGACGATCTCATAATAGGGACTAGAAAAATAAGTTTCTTCTTGGATGTGATACTGCGTGTGTGAGTAAAAATTTACTGACATCTCAGAAGAATGTGGTAGACTGTGTTTGAAATGTGATGGCACACACGCAGAAACCAGATTTCGTCTTTCAGCGAAACAGACGAGCCCATTTAAATCGGCAGGGGCATAAGTTCAGTCAACTACTGACAGCTGAGGTGTGCACATCAGCGGTAGTAATGCTGGATACACCATGTTCCGAGGTAGTGTGAAGGGTACTGGCTACTCACTCCATTCGCCAGTTTCCCCTTCACTTCCCCTCCCGTGCGTCAATGTGTGCCATCACATTTCAGCTGGACTCTACCTTCATCTTTGGTCCTGAAATGCTGGTAAATCTCTGCTAGAGTACATGGCATCGTATCCCAATCTGGCATGTAGTTTTGAAAAGCTCTATACGGGACTGCTCTTAATGAACTGTTACTATGCTTTATTGTCTCTAAATTAATGAGCTATTAATCATGGCTGAGAGAATGGATTGGCATTACATTTACAAAAGCTCAGACAGGTTACCTACAGAAAAATTACATCATACTCCATCTTGTGCAGTGTCTTTATACTTTTCAAAATTTACATCCTGTCAGTATATGAGGGGTTGGTCAGATAAGTGTACATTGCCTATCTTGGGTTCTTTATATTCATCTGTAATAAATCAGTTCAGATTTCACTGTACTGTTATCCCTCTGCCTACATAGTGCTTGCCAAAATTAAGGCATATCATATCATGGGTCGAGCTTTTCTGTTCTGTTCCCTCGTCATATCAGTCCATGTACTGCAATATCAGTCATCATGTCACAAGTGTCTGCATTTCATGACCTTTAAAATTGTAGCTGCCAAGATTCTGGTTCAGTACTGGATGCAGATAATCACTTGGTGAGAAATTCCTCTGACACAATCACAATATAAGTTCTTTAGTTACAAAATTATTTGTCACATACACCTGTTTTGTGAACGACCCTAATATAATGTTTGATTCATGTATGTATCCACGTATGTTGTTGGTTGTTTTGTGTATCCCTCAGTCTTCACTGTCTGTAGTTTAACAATGGTGTGATCAGTACACTCATGCATGACAGTGAAGTGGCAAGTCCTGAAGATCTACGAGGATTGATGACAAGTAGGATTAATTATTAGTGACAGAGATGGTGATATTTACGTTGATAGGGACAGGCACTGATAATATGTGTATGAAACCATGATAAATTATATTACATGGAGGGAAATGAAGAAAGTGCACAGTGTGTGACTGAAATTTTGGACATTTTTAACAATATTTTAGCCAGGAATTTGCTGTACAGATTGTAAAAGAAACAACAGTATAAAAATTTTAATAGAAACTTGTTTTCTGGAAGATAAAGATAGAACGAAAGGAAGTGTAATGAAACATATTGTAGCAATGTTCACTGTGTGAGGCATCATGTATAATCCAAGTCTGTTTAAGTCAGTTGTCAGCCACACCTACAATTGGCTCTGTTGTCATTTCTCTGGAATTATTCACATCAGGATGTAGGTTCATATATATCAGACAATGGCACCATAGCCAAATATTCACATTACCCAAAATTCAGTCTTGTTCTCAACCATTGTTGATAATAAATAATAAATATTGAATATTGCTATGCATGGATCACTAACCGTGCACAAAATGATGTCTTTCATTCAGATGGAACTCTTATCTCAAGCCCCCAACCTCTGAATTGTGCATGTTTAGTACCAGGCCTGTGAGGTCATTACTGTATACAAAGGGAAGAATACAGCACTACTGTCAAGTGTTGAAATCTGCAGAACTACTGCTTTGTACGAGATACAGAATTTGAAATGGGTAACTTGAATGATTCTCCGAAATTCTTAGTTACTAGACACAAACTATGTTGGAGCTCTAAAATTAAATGACAAAAATGTACATCAAATGTAAAAGAGGAATGTTAAAAGTTTGGACTACTGTGCAAAATGCTGGTCCTGTGTCTGTCATGAAGTTGTATGGTTAGTAAGACTAGTAATGGTCTCTAGTTTCATACTAATAAAATTTGTCCAGTCATTATGAAGAGGGGCCAAGGATGTATCAATGTTGCCAATAAGGACAAACTGTTACCAACTTACTGCACTGAAATAAATATAATGAATAAATTGTATATGAAGCTCTTATGTGGACTACTGTAGGAGTCCCTTTTAATTGCAGTGATAATATACAGTTTCGACAAACTGGTGGGTGATCTTAAATTTAAGAGGCAGGGTGGTGCATGGTTTGCTAGTAGACTAAGGAACACAAAAGTTTTATGTCCAGACAACATGGTAAGAAGGTTGACTGAGCAACATTTTGCTATGAGAATCCAACAGAAAAGAAATGAACATCCACAAAATGGTATGTTGGTGTATCAAACATAGGGAAAGGTAAGAAACCATAAGTGTTAACAAACAGTAAAAACTGCCTTGGTTTCCCTTGTGTAGTATCACCTGTCTGTAAACATTCCTTGACAAAGTAAAAATTTAACTAAACTCAAATTAAAAAGCACAGAATATGTGGCTATTTAATAAGCCTATGTGGGCCAGGTAGCTCAGTCGGTAGTGACTGGCTATGAGCTGGATGGTCCGGGGATCAAATCCTGGTGGGGGTGAGTTTTTCTGTACCTGTCCAGACTGGTCCTGGGGCCCACCCAGCCTCCTGTACAATGGGTACCGGGTCTTTCCCGGGAGTAAAGAGCGGCAGGGGCATGACGCTGACCCCTCACTCCCTTCTAGTGCCTTGGTCAAGAAAGAGTAGTTATACCTCTACTCCCCCTATGGGCCATACAGACTGTACAGAGCCTCAGTGCCTGTACAGTACAGCTATACCTCTACTCCCCCTATGGGCCGTACGGCCTGTACAGAGCCTCAGTGCCTGTACAGTACAGCTATACCTCTACTCCCCCTATG
>Ga0131853_10015255_pt1 | contig 14062 bp, 14 predicted proteins | sample TergutLab28metaG_FD_92764 | JGI IMG/M metagenome (GOLD analysis project Ga0131853, IMG submission 92764) | Labiotermes labralis P1 segment gut microbial communities from Petit-Saut dam, French Guiana - Lab288 P1 (version 2) (version 2) | ecosystem: Host-associated > Arthropoda: Insects >... | reverse complement strand
GTTTTCAAAAAGACATGCAGTGCAAGGTTTTTTTGTTTATATCTTTAGCCTTGGGCTAAACTATGTTCTTAAAACAATTATTTCAAGACCTAGGCCAGTTGATGTGGACGGCACGATTATGGACTTAAAACCAAGTTATGGCTATGCAATGCCAAGTGGGCACACACAATCGGCAAGCACAGTGGCTGCAATTTTGGGTTTAAGCATTCTGGACAACAAGCAGTTTAGAACAAAGAAGTTTATTATTTGGTTTTGTGTTGGGCTGTTGTTATTTAGTTTGATGATTGGTTTTACAAGAATTTATTTAGGTCAGCACTATCTAAGCGACATTTTGGTAGCAATTCCTCTTGGTGTTGCTTTTGCGTGGGTGGGGCATTTTGGTCTTTCAAAAATAAAGGAAAACATTTTTAGATATGTTTCTCTTGCGGTTGGTGTTCTTGTTTTGCTTGTTGTTTTGCCGCTTTCAATTTGGGTGCTTAGAGTTTCGGACTTTATTGTAGTTAAAACCGCAGGGCTTTTTATGGCAGCAACACTTGGCTATTATCTAGATTATATTCTGGAAACAAAAATCAAACACAAAAAACCATGTGCATTTGTTGAAAAGCACAGGCCATATTTTGTTGGTTTGCTCCTTGGGCTTGGAATTAGTTTCTATATTCTAATTATGTGGGTTATAGGAAATTTCCTATCAACACCTGTTTGGGTGTTTATTGCCGTGTTTGGCGGTGCATTTGTTCCGCTTGTTTTGGTCTCGCTGTTTATGCGTATGTGCGGATTTGGGGGTTTTAGAAAATGATAAGAAACGAAAAAGAAATGAATAACTTTGCAAAAGAGTTTTTGAAGTCTATTTCAAAACAACTCAAAACTGGAGTTGTTGTTTTGCTATCTGGAGATTTGGGTGCTGGAAAAACTTTCTTTGCTGCAAAGCTTCTAAAACACCTTGGAGTGAAAGAAGATGTTGGAAGCCCAACGTTCGTGATTAAAAAAGACTATCAAGTTAAAGACATCAAAGTTCAACACTTAGACTTATACAGAATTCCGTCAGAAGCAGAGGCATATGAACTTGGCTTTTTGGAAGACGCTGCGGAAAACTCGTTGGTTTTGATTGAATGGCCAGAGGTTGCAAAAGGGCTTATAAAAACGCTTCCAAAGACTGTTGCGGTTTATGCTCTTGAGATTATTAAACTTGGAGAAACAACAAGAGAAGTGAGGGTGATAAAATGGTAGTTTTGACAATCTATTCTGCAAATCAAGTTTTTGTTAGTCTTGAGATAGACGGTGGTTTATTAATGGAGCCTATTATTGTAGAGCTTTTTACTGGTGAGAAAAAAGTTAAATCTCTTGAAGTAATTATGCCTGCAGTTGAGAAACTGTTGGAAAAAGCAAAGTTGACTGTTAAAGACATAACGCATATAGCGGTTTCTTCTGGTGTTGGAAGCTTTACATCTTTAAGAATTGGTTTGATTACCGCAAAGACTCTTGCACTTATGACTGGTGCGAAACTTATTGCATTTACGACATTTGATTTACTAGAAGAAAAAAATTCATTAAGTAAAAAAGAATATCTCGCTGCGCTTGCATACGCGGGTGGATATTATGTGAAAAACAAAAAGGGCGAAGTTAGACTATATAAACAAGATGAAATTTCGGAAATAAGAGATAAAACATTATTCGAAGAGCAACTTTTTATCATCAAAGCTACATGGGATGTTGTTGCAGGCAAAATAGCAAAAAAAGAATTTGTCTCTCCAATTGAGCTTGACGCATATTATGTTGAAAACTCTAGGGCAGAAGATGAGTTAGAAGCAAAGAATAAGAAAAAATAATATATATAGACATGAAGGAACTTGAACATAAGGCTATAACAGGAACAGATGATAATGGTTTCACTAACGGCAAGCTAAGCGCTGCCGCATCACCTTTTGTCCCTGTTATTTTTTTACATGGATGGGGTGGTGGGTTTGAAAGTTTGAAAGGGCTTGCGAGGGCAGTTGGAAGAGAGAGCATTTTGGTTGATTTTAAAAGCATTGAGGGTGAAAAAGTTCTGACTCTTTTTGACTATAAAAATGCGGTGGTTGACTTATTGAAGAAATTGGAGGTTAAAAAGGTTGACATTGTTTGCCATAGTTTTGGTGCAAGGGTTGCTTTTTTGCTTATGGACGAAAACCCGGAGTTTATTGGTATGGTTACTTTGATTGCCCCTGCGGGTTTACGCCCAAGGTTTTGTTTAAATCGTTTTATAAGAATTCGTTGGTTTAAATTTTTAAAGTTTCTTGGAGCGAAGAATCTAACTCGATATGGAAGTATTGAATATAGAATGCTTTCACCCGTGATGAAAGAGACGTTTAAAAATGTTGTTAATTTAGATTTATTGCCAGTTGTGAAAAGGCTTGGAGATAAACGCGTGCTTATTTTGGCTGGAAAAGAAGATAAAGCAGTGCCCTTATATATGGCAAGAAAAATAAAAAAGCATATGAAAAGTTCTGAACTCATTGAGTTTTCGGGCGGACATTTCTTCTATTTGGAGCGGACTGCTGAAATCACCAACATAATTCATGACTTTAAAGAAACTTGTGTTAAAATTGAAGATATAGTGAGGGGGACAGAATGAACATATTAGACGCAGGAAGTTCGCATTTATATATAGTTATTGCAATCGCAATCATCAACTCGGCAGTTTTATGTTTTGCATCTGCAAAGCTTTTGCAAATTGTTCAGTTGACGGGGTATAGCGTTAGGGCATATGTTGCTTGGGTTATTAAAGACAATAAAGCAAAATATTTATCTAGGTTGGTTTTCCTTTCGGTTTTATGCGGAACCGTGATGTTTGTTGTGAACGTTATGGTTATTGCGTTTGAAGCAAATCTTCATTTTGTTTATATTGGTTATGCTTTCAACTTTGCACTTTTGATTGGGTTTATTGTTGGAATGAAAGTCACTCCTAAAAAAATTCCTCTTAGATACACAATGAGAATTGTTCGAAACGTGTCGCTTCAGTTTTTGCTTGGAGCAGTTGCAACGTTTTGGCTTGCAATGGCTGGTTTTTGGATTGGTGAGTGGTTTATGCTTATTCTTGTTGGAACAATGCCAACAGGGCTTTTGCTTCTTGTTCCGCTTTGTTTATATATTCTTTGGCCGATTGAATTTTGTGTAAACTGGGTTTATGCGTTTAAAGCAAGACATGTTCTTAGAACGCACGACAAGCTTATCAAAATTGCAATCACAGGAAGTTATGGAAAAACAAGCACGAAGTTTATTCTAGACAGCATTCTTAGAGAAAAATATAGAGTATATTCTAGCCCGAAATCTTTCAACACTCCAATGGGGCTTGTGAAGACTGTAAACCAAATGCTTAAAGACTCAGCAAAAGAAGAAAAGGTTTTGGAATCTCATAAACCGGTTAGCGAAATTTTGAAACTTAAAAACCCATACGACATTCTGATTTGCGAAATGGGAGCAAAAAGACGTGGAAACATTAGAGAACTTATGTATTTCATTAAACCAACAGTTGGAATTTTGACGGCTGTTTCTGCGCAGCACTTAAAAACATTTAAGAATATTGAAACAATTAAGAAAACAAAGAACGAATTGGTTGAAAACCTTGTGCCTGGTGGGTTTATGGTTTTTAATGATGGAAGCAAGGAGCTTGCTGAGTTATATGATGCGTGTAAGCATGATAAGTATAGAATTAAACTTTTAGGTAAGGACGGCAAAAAAGAAAAAGGTTTCAACATTTTTGCAGAAAACGTTGAAGTCGGTTCTGGTGGAACAAGTTTTGACATCGTTTTTGGAGATGAAAAAGTTAGATGTGAAACAAAACTTCTTGGTGAACATAATATTGAAAACATTCTGATGGCTGCAATGACAGCAAAAAAACTTGGTTTGACCATGCAAGAAATTGCGGCAGGAATTTCTAAGCTTGAAGCGGTGCCTCACAGAATGCAACTGATTAAGGGTGAGGGTGGAGTTGTTGTGATTGACAACAGTTATAACTCTTCAATCTACACTTCGGCAATTGCTTTGAAAGTTCTTAAAGAAATGGAAGGGAAGAAAAAGGTTGTTGTAACCCCTGGAATTGTGGAGCTTGGAAACAAGCTTAAATATGAAGAAAACTTTAAGTTGGGGCAAAACATCACAAAGCATGCAGACGCTTGCATTGTTGTGAATAAAATCAACAGAAAGGCGTTGGTTGCTGGGCTTCTTGATGGAGGCTTTGTGGAAGGAAAGAATGTTTATGTTGTAAACACAACAGAAGAGTCTAAAGAACTTCTTAAAACAATTCTTAAAAAAGGCGACGTTGTTCTGTTTGAGAATGACTTGCCTGATAACTATAATTGAGATGTGGCGTCCTTTCTGTAAAAAATCATTCCAATTCCGCCGATGATGATGAATACGCCAATGTAGATAAGGAAATGAATCCAGCTTGCAATTGCAAGAGAAACCACAAGAATTCCAACAGCGCAGATTGCAACAGTTGGAAGAACAAATCGAAGTGCCCAGTGCATTTCTTTTTGTTTTATTATAAACAGAATAAAGATTGGAACAAGAAGTGCATAGAATCCAAGGTTATAGAAATCTTGAAGTGTGAAAACAAAGCCGGTTGGAAGTAGTCCGCTTTGGCTTAGATATAAAACAACAAACCAAACAAGTGAGATTAGAAAGCAGAAGGCTAGGGAATAGCGTGCTGTGCCTGTTTTTTCGTGAACCTGGCTGAAATATTTTTGGAATGGTCCGTGCCCGCGTTTTGCAACAGACAACAAACCTCTGCTCATGCCCATTCCGCATAGGTTCAAAATTCCAACACCAGAAGTTATGATAAAGATTGTGAACAGTTTTCCTGCCCACTCGCCACCAAACAGGAAAGCAAATGCGTCATAGGTTGCGTTGTTGTTGTTTACAAGAATATTGCTTGGGTCTGCAACGGCTATAAGCCCGCCAAAATATGCAATAGACAAAACAAAAATGCTAAGGAAACCAATAATCATTGCAAGTGGAAATTTTCTTTTGCTGTCTTTAATCTCGTGGTTGAAGGCAGTTGCAGCTTGCCAACCATTGAAAACGAAAACGCAGGCAAAAAGTGCAGCCATAAAATTTGAAAGGGCTGGAGTGTCTAGCACTGGATTTGTGCCTGGCACTGGAGGAACAGAATTTCCAACAAGCAGCCCAACAATAACCCCAACAATTGCCATTGCGATTATTGGAATAACGCGAAGAATTGTTGTGACAACATTAAATTTCATTGGAACTTTTGGAATAAAGAAGTTCATAAGAAAAACACCAGTCATCAGAGAAATGGTTACAATTGGAATGAATGGGTTTGAAATATGGTTGACTTGTCCAAACAGCGTTGCAATAAAGCCGGCTGTGATTCTTGCAATAAGTGCAAATCCTGCGGTTTGATACATCATGCAGAAAAACCAGCCAACAAGATAGCCGTATCTTTTTCCAACAAGTTCTTCAGCATAGTCCACTGTGCCGTGGAGTTTTTTATATTTTGTTGCAAGAACTGCAAACATTGCAACGCAGGTGAAAACCAAAAGCCCTGCAATAATCCATGCAAGCAGGGCATAACCCACGTTTCCTTCAATTTCTGTCAGAACTCTTCCTGGGTTGAAATATATTCCTGTTCCAACAATACCGCTTGCAACCAAGCATATAGAGACAAATAGCCCATGTTGTTTCTTTGTTTTCATTTGCAAAAAGACCTCACTTTTTAAAGCGAAAAACTTCTTGCACTTTTTTCTTAATAATATTTTGTTAATAAACAGTATAACAAAAAAAATATTAAATGTCTACTGATGGGAAAAGAAGGTTGACAAATGCTCTTTATGTGCTAGTATATAGAACACATGTTTGATATGTCGAAAACACTAGATAGATTTGTACAAATATATAAAATATGTTCAAAAAACGGGAAATTATCTTGACTTTGGAAATTTTGGATTGATATAATGCGTATGTAAACTTATTAGAAAAAAAGAAGGAGGGAGCGGGAGTGATTAAAGATAGGGAAGTTGATTTTGAATTGTTTGTGGGCGCTGCTCTCTCTGGATATAATGCAATAAACTTTGGACTGGACAGCATTCGTCAAAAAATTAAGGAAGCAACAAAGGGAAACAAACCAACAGTTCGAGTTTGTGAAATGATTAATGATTTTGGCGAGCAATATAATCATCTTAGAGCATTGAAGTTTTTTATGATTGAGGCATTCTTGAAAATGAGTGAAGACAACAAGACAAAAATCAATGCACAGATTTTGCTTTTGAAATATGTAGACAAAATCAATTTCGACACAATTCAAAAAATGCTTAGAATGCCAAACAGCACATACTATCGAAGGCTGGAAACAGCAAAGGTGCAATTTGCAAATGCGCTTAGAGAAGTTGGCTTGACAGATGAAATTGTTATGAAGATTGTGGAGAAAGAAAAGTGGCTGGTGCGAATATATGAAAAGCTTCAACTGCGAGACTTAGATGAAATGAAAGAGGTGGGGTGAGGCAGAATGGACTATGTGAAGAAGTTGAGGCTTAGAAAAATCGAAGAAGAAATAAGATTCAGAAAGACAAACAACAAGCTGGAGCTCTATAACACTGGAAATATTGTTCACAAAAAGCAGATGGAGTTTCATGAATCTAAAAAGAAGAACAGATGGGTGTTTGGCGGAAACAGAAGCGGAAAAACAGAATGTGGTGCAGTTGAAGTTGTTTGGCTTGCACGTGGAATTCACCCGCATAAGAAAAACAAAAAGCGAACTGTGGGCTGGGTTGTTTCGGTTTCTAGAGAAGTTCAGCGAGACGTGGCTCAAACAAAAATTCTTCATTATTTAAACAAACGTTGGATTAGAGAAATAGTCATGCATGACGGCAAGAAAGATTTTCCTGAGGCGGGTATCATTGACTATATTCTGATTGAGACTAAAAAAGGTGGTGTTTCCAAAATTGGATTTAAGTCTCTAGACCAAGGGCGTGAAAAGTTTCAGGGAACAAGCCTAGATTATGTGTGGTTTGATGAAGAGCCAACAGAAGAAGTTTATCGAGAATGCAAGATGAGGGTGCTTGATAAGAATGGTTATATCTTTGGAACGATGACGCCTCTCAAGGGTTTGACGTTTGTTTATGATGAAGTGTATTTAAACAAAAACAACTCTTCTGAGATGTGGCATATCTTTATGGAATGGGGAGATAACCCGTTTTTGCCTAAAGAGGCAGTGGAAGAACTGACTGCAACGCTTGCAACAGACGAACTTGAAAGTAGGCGTTATGGAAAGTTTAGGGCAAGCACTGGGCTTGTGTATACAGAGTTTGAGGAAACGGTTCATGTGATTGAGCCGTTTTCTATTTCACCCGAATGGCACGACATTTTGAGCATCGACCCGGGGCTCAACAATCCGCTTGCGTGCTTATTTTTTGCAATAGATTTTGATGATAATGTCTATGTTATTGGCGAACATTATGAAGCAAAAAAGGACATTGGGTACCATGTCGAAAAGATTTTTGCCCTTGCAAAAAGCCTTGGTTGGAGCAAGTTTGACAGACAAAATAGACTGGAGAGTTTTATAGACAGTGCGGCCAACCAGAGAACGCTGGCGAGTCAGAAATCTGTCAGCGAACTTTTTGGCGAACAAGGCATTTTGACGAACTCACGCGTAAATAAGGACGTATTTAGCGGCATAAACATCGTAAAGAGGTATTTAGACAAAAGAAAAATCTTTATTTTTAAGAATTGCACAAACCTGATTAGGGAGCTAAAAAGCTATTTTTGGGGAGAGGGTGAAACACCAAAAAAGAAAGACGACCACGCGCTTGATGCGCTTAGATATTATCTAGCTACAAGACCCGAAAACTCCGCACCAGAGAAGAAAAACCAAATTCAAAAACATAAGGCAAGACTTATGAAAAATTTAAGAAAAGGAGGCTAGATGAAGGAGAAAAACATAGACGACAAAATCAGCGAAGCACTTCTCACAAAGGCACTTGGGTATGAAGCAAGCGAAGAGGTTTTTGAATATGCCTATGATGAAAACATGGGAGAAAGTCTTTCAAAAAGAAAAGTGACAAAAAAAAGAATGCCGCCAGACATCAGTGCGGCAAAGGCAATTTTTGACATGTTTGAAAAGAAAATGAATGCGGAGATTATGGACATGTCTGATGAAGAGTTGGAAGAAGAAAAAATAAAATTGGAAGGAGAAATTTATGAGTGAAGAAAAAAAGGAACTAGCACGAGAAATCACAAAGAAATATGAAGCAAGAGTTGAGAAAAGAAAAAAATGTGAAGAGCAGTGGAAGCAGAATATAAACTTTCTTGAAGGAGAGCACTATCAAGGTTTGCAAAGAAGTTTTTCTTGGGAGGAGCGCGGTGTATATAACCACATTGCACCAATTGTTGAAACACGGCTTTCGAAGTTTGGAAAAATAAGACCAAAGCTTTCGGCACGCCCAAACAGTTTTCTTGCAAGAGATATTAAGAAAGTTGAGTGTGTGAGAAGCATTTTAAACTCGGTTCAATATAAAAGAAACTTAAATAAAACTGTTTCGGAAGCAACAAAATATTCAGAGACCATGGGGACTGTGTTCTATAAAGTTTTATGGAACAGCGAAGGCGGAGATGTTGTTGGGCAAGATGAAAACGGCGAAAAGATTTATTCGGGAGATGTGGACATTCTTGTTGTAAGTCCGTTTGAGTTATATCCCGAAAATTTTGAGGCAAACACAATTGAAGAGCAAAAGAGCATAATTCATGCAAGAAGTGTGAGTCATCAAGATGTGAAACATATGTGGGGCGTTGAAGTTAAAGAAGACAGCGAAAGTTCAATCACAGTTCTTGAATATTACGAAGCACCAACAACTGAACATATCAACGGACGTCTGGTGATTGTTGCGGGTGAAGAAGTGTTGTATGACGGCGAGTTGCCATATATAAACCAAGAAGACGAAAAACGAGGCTTTCCATTTGTTAGGCAAGTGTGTCTTGAAAGTTTGACAGGGTTTTATGGGACAACAATTATTGAAAGATGTATTCCGGTTCAAAAGGCATATAACGCCGTTAAAAACAGAAAGCACGAGTTTTTAAACAGAATATCTTTTGGTGTGCTTCTTGTTGAAGATGGAAGCGTTGATATTGAAAACCTGGAAGATGAAGGGTTGACACCTGGAAAGGTTTTGGTCTATAGGCAAGGAAGCATAAAGCCAGAGATGCTTACACCCGAAAATGTTCCGTCTGGTTTTGAAACAGAAGAAGCGGCATTGCTTACGGAATTTATGTTTATTTCTGGAGTTTCAGATTTAATGAGAAGTTCGAAAATTCTTTCGGCTTCAAGCACGTCTGGTGTTGTGGTTAAACTTCTTGCAGAACAAGATGAAAGCAGGTTGCTTGCAACAGTTGAGCAAATCAAATTTTCTATGCTTGGTGTTGCAAAACATGTTATTAGGCTCTATAAGCAGTTTCAAGAAACACAAAAAAGACTTGTTATGTATGAAGGCGGCGACACAGCTAAACCAAAAGAATTTTTCTTTACAAATAAAGATATTGTTGATATTGACGTTTGTTTTGAAATTGAGGCAGAGGCAACGCAGTCTAAAGCCGAAAAGAAAGCACTTTTGTTTGATTTAATCAAACTTGGAATTTTTAACGACGAAGGTGGAAATCTTAGCCAAGATATAAAAGAAAAGATTTTGAATATGTTTGAAATATTCTAAAGGAGAAAATATGAAAAAGAAAATTGTAGGGGTCGAACTTGAGAGCGACCCGATTGAAGTTATTTCTAGCGAAGTTTTGATGGAGGAACTTGAAGATGAGGGAACTGTTTTACCGCCTATTGATAGCCTTGTTGCTTACGTTTCGGAAGAAAAAATAGATTTAGGAAAATTTAACACAGAAGAAGATTTGATTACAGCATATAAAAACTTGGAAGCGGCGTTTACAAAAAAGAGCCAAGAACTTAGTGAGTTAAAGAAAAGTGTAGAGGACGTAGGGGTCGCACCTGAGAGCGACCCGCAACCGACAGATGAACAAATCAAAAACCTTGTGTATTCTAACACTGCTCTTAGAGATGAAATCATCAAAATTTATTTCACAGAGGGAATGAACAAAAGAAGCCCAGTGCTTTTAAACTCGAATGTAAAAAAATCTGCTCCGCCAGAATATGCTGCACCTTCTAGTCTAAACGAGGCAAAAGAAGAAGTTAGAAAAATGTTTGGGAACAACTAAAGCGATTTAGCTCCCAAAAAACTTACGTTAGGATAAGTCGTCCACACGACCCCAAAACGCAAAAAACAACCAAATAAACAAAAACTTTTCAAATGCAAGCAAGGCTGACGAAGTATTGCGTAGCGTTTCAAGAGTTTTTAAGAAGGAGAAAAAAACAAATGGTAACACTACAAACAGCAGAAACAGCATTGAAGTCGGTTTATCTAAACGTTTTGCAAAATCAGCTAAACACAAAAATAAACCCATTCTTTGCAAGCATCAAACATTCAACAGAAGATGTTTATGGAAAAGAAGTTGTGAAACTTGTTCCAGTTGGAATCAACGGCGGAATTAGAGCCGGCACAGAAGACGGAACACTTCCAACAGCAACTGGCAACAACTATGTGAATTTCAAAAGCACGCTTAAAAACATTTTTGGTCACATAGAAATCAGCGACAAAGCAATCAGAGCAAGCGCAAATAATCAAGGAGCGTTTATCAATCTTTTAAACGCAGAAATGGAAGGGCTTGTTGAAGCTGCAAAGTTTCAATTCAGCAGAATGCTTTTTGGCGATGGCTCTGGAATGACTTCAAGAGCATCGGCAAATGCAAGCGGAAGCACAATTGAGGTTAGAGACATCAACGGTCTTATTGAAGGGATGTGCGTTGAGTTCTATTCTTCAAACGGAACAACAAGAAGAAACGTTGGCGGAAGAATTGTGAAAATTGATAGACAGGCAAAAAAATTGTTTTTTGATAGAGCAGTGACAGGTGCAATTGTGAACGACCAAATTATATTGCAAGATTCTAAAGATTTAGAGCTTACTGGTCTAAATGCAATTTTTGACACATCAAGACCAATCTATGGAAACACAAGGGACGGTGCAAGTTGTGCACTAAGCCCAACAACAGACGACACAACATCTGCAATAAACGATGCAGCAATTCAAAAACTGATTGACGACGTCGAGTCTAAATCTGGAACACGCATCAATTTCATGATTACAACTCCAGGTTTAAGAAGAAGATATCAAGCGTACCTTGCAGCAGAAGGAAGAGTTGCACCTGTGGTTGAGTTGGCTGATGGGTCTAAGGTTATTTCATATAACGGAATTCCAATCATCACAGACCACAACTGCCCTCCACACAACTGGTATTTGTTGAACACAAACGATTTTGCAATTCACCAACTTGCAGACTGGGAATGGCTGACAGGAGATGGCGAAAGAGTTCTAAATCAAGTCGCAGGAAAAGCAGCATATAGCGCAACGCTTGTGAAGTATGCAGAACTTATTTGCAACCGTCCAAGCGGACAAGCAAGGTTTAATGCATTGCTTGAAGCATAGAAAAAACAAGCGAGGAGGGGAAAATGAGAAAAGAAAAAATTTTAGAGTTAGTTAGAGAATATGTAAACCTTTCCGATTTTTGCGAGGAGGCGGCAGATACTGCCGTCTCTTTAGCAATAAATGAATGTGCAACAAGTTATTTTCTTCATAGAGAAGTTCAGGAAATAAATTTGACTGAAGCAAGTTTTGAAATTTCAACACTTTCAAAAACTCCAATTGAAATTCTTAGAATTGAAAACGGAGGGGACGACCTTCGGTTTTGGGTTTTTCCAAGTTATGTGAAAGTTGTTTCTGATGTTAGAGAAAACGCAGAAGTGACAGTGACATATAACTATGCCCCACAAGACGATGCGGGAGATTTTTCGCTGCTTGTTCCAAACAGACTTATTGCTCTTCTTGCAGTAAGCAACTATTTCTTTATTGAAGGAAGTCATGCTGAAAGCATTTCTTTTAGAGAAAAGTTCGAAAAAGCGGTTGTGGGATTTAAGAACAGGGAGAGGGTTAGAAACGTTTCTCTTCCAAGAAGAAGTTTTGTTTAGGGAGGAAAATATGAAAAGAAAAAAAATTCATTTAAAACTAGACGCATTTTTCTCTGGTGTAAACACAGAACTTCACGAAAGCGTTCTTAAGCCAACCACAGCAAAACTTAGCCACAACTTTTGTTTTAGGAGTGGAGCTTTGACCTCTGGAATTGGAATGAGAAGGCTTACTGCACCAAATGGGCACTTTAACCCAAACTTCGATTTAAGTCAGCCCTTTGACCACACGGCATATAGAAACGTGACGGTTTCGATTCCACAAGATTTCTATCCAAACAATTTTCCTGCAAAAGTGTTTCACTATAAACAGTTTGATGCAACAGACAATTTCAAAAGAAAACACTCCTTGGTGTTTTTCACCAGAAATGGTTTATATTTTCATTTGCCAATTCCATGTTTCAATCTTGGACAGGTTTTGGGGCTAGACCTCGAAACGCAGCTTGACGAGTGTCCAAAAGATGCAGTGAATTTTCGAATTGGAAACGAAGATGTGCTCTTGCTGTTTTTTGAAAACATGCCAATGCATGTCTACAATCTTCACGAGCCCGCTCCTAGGCGTGTGACGGTTGCATCGCAAACTCCAAGAATGACATCTGTTGCGGTGTTTATGAACCGATTGTTTGCAATCGTTTCTGGGCAGCCAAACAAGGTTTACTACAGTGCACTTCGAAACCCGCTTCAGTGGAACAACAGTTTTTTGAATGCAGGAGATATGGACTTGACATCTGAACACGGGCAAGTGAAAAAACTTATAACCCTTGGCGATTTTGTTTATGTATTTCGTGAATATGGAATTTCCAGAATTGGAACTCTTGGGCAGAACACAGACATCTTTAGAGCCGACCATGTTGTGACTCATGGAAGCAGAATCTATGAAGACACGGTTGCAGTGTGTGGAGACAGAATTGTTTTTTATAGCCCAGAAGGGTTTTTCAGTTTTGATGGGCGAAGGCTTTCAAAAATCAAAACAAATATTGAAAACAAATTCTGCATCTGGAGCATGCACACTTCAAAGGCGGCATATATCAATGGAAAGTACTATCTTGCGGCAAGGCTGGAGTTTGATGAGCCACCAGAAAACCTTCCACAAAGCCATATCAACAACTCAATTATTGAAATTGATGTGTTGGAAGGAATTTCAACAATTCATAAGGGTTTTGATGTGGAAGATTTTTCGGTTATAAACGAAGAGTTTTTTGCAAGGCTTTCTATAATCACGCCGACTAATGTTGGAGTGCATACATACGAAGCTCAAATAGGTCTAGGGCAAGAAGAAGGCAGAGGACAATATCTTGGAACACATCTAAAAAAAAGATGGTTAAGCCCAAGGTTTGATTTAAATCTCAAAGGTGAAACAAAAACGCTTAAGCGTATATCTCTTAGAACTAAGTTTCCTCTTGATGTTGTTCTTCGAAGTGATGAAGGCACCAGGGTGTGCGTGTTTGAAGGAAAGGAGCAAGTTCAATCAAGACGATTGAGTTTAAAAGGTTCTTGGTTTGAGGTTGAGTTTATGTCCGACACCTCTAGCGAGATTTCTGAGCCAGAACTGGTTTTTGAAACTAGGGAGGTGTAGGAATGAAAATAAATCAAATCAGAACATTGATGTATCTATATAACCTACGAAGGGAGAAAAAGAAATGACAGAAATAACAATTTTAGAACAAATTCTCACAAATGGAGTTTTTGCTTCTTTGTTTGCTGGTCTTTTGTTTTATGTTTTAAAGGACAGTAAGAAACGCGAAGAAAAATATCGTGGCATTATCGAAAGTCTTACGAACTATTTAAGCATCGTTCGGGAGATTAAAACTGAAGTGCACGACATAAAAAAAGCAATCAAAGACAAAATCACAAAGAAAACAGACACTGAGAAAGTTCAATAAAAAAAGAGCGGCACCACTGCCGCTTTTTTTGTTATTGTTGTGATATAATTAAAAATATGAAAAAAGTCAGAAACTTTTGTATTGTTGCGCATATTGACCATGGGAAAAGCAC
>Ga0131853_10015252_pt1 | contig 14063 bp, 12 predicted proteins | sample TergutLab28metaG_FD_92764 | JGI IMG/M metagenome (GOLD analysis project Ga0131853, IMG submission 92764) | Labiotermes labralis P1 segment gut microbial communities from Petit-Saut dam, French Guiana - Lab288 P1 (version 2) (version 2) | ecosystem: Host-associated > Arthropoda: Insects >... | reverse complement strand
TACACAAAGATTTGATTTCTGTGTCTGTGTGTAATCCTAACATTTAATTGGGTGAAACACTGATAATTCTGCACCATGGTGGAATGTTCTCTGTTTGTGGTGTTTGTCCATAAGATGTGCATTTGGGTATTCCCCAAGAAGGTATCCACTATTATGCAAGTGTTGGTTTTCATCCTTTGAACTAACTACTTTGTTGGAACTGGGGTGTGTTTTATTAATGTCTATGTGTGGTTACTCACTTGTTTTCTGCTACAGTAAATGTACAGAATGTGTGCCATAGGTTTCAAAACAACCTATTTTTCCTAAGTTCCATGTTGCCTATAATTAAATTAAGCTCCACAGTGTAGAGTGAGAGCACAGTGAATTTGTCAAGCTGTTCATTGCTTCCAAAACTCTAATTAGTCCATCTCTTTCTTAAGACAGTAATGATTCAGTTAAACAAAACTTTATTTTTTTTGTGCATTTTTTTTTATGGTTGTGAAAGTGATTTCTAGCAATAACACATGATATTGTGTAATTGTGTTTTAAAGACGTGAATTATTTTAAAGTGAATGCAGTGGCATGTCCAGTTGTGCAGTTTTGTTTTGCTGTTGAACCTTACTAGATTTTTAGGTAGAAAATATTGAAGCCAGTAATTTGTGAAATTTGCATTTGGAAGTTAATTTAATGGGGAGGAAGACCAACTTCTTCACATAATAGGTCGATTGCAGTCCATATGTTCTCTCATAATATTGCAGGTATATATAAAACTGATTTTTCATGTTTGGTGTATTGGAAAATTTTTTTTGTGGGAACAACATCTTAAAAAACATTCAATATCATGATGCACTGTCATTATGAACATCACATATTTAATATGGTGTACAGACATATTTAGAACTTCTCTGCAATGGAGGAACTTGAATTGTGATTGTTGAATTTTTGGGTTTTGGCTTTCATTGCTCAATTTCTTTGCCTAGCAGCATCTTTTAATGTATTAGTTTTGCCACCTGATATTATAGTTTTCATACTGAAAGGGACACAAAACCATTTCCAGGATGCCCAAATTCAGTGACAAGTTATGTGACATTACTTTAATTTATTTAACATAATTTGGTTTACATTGTGTTTGTCAGAATGTGCTCTACAGCCATTGGGTTTGGTGTTCTGTACATGTTCTCTTACTTTGAGGAAAGACATAGGATAAGTGTTTTTAAAAAAAGATGCTCTTACCTCGCCTGGTTCGAGGAACATACAGCTACATGCAGGGTTTTAGCTTGTCTATAATTGCTTGTTTCATCAAGGATCATGAATCACTTACTATTACTATTATGATGCCACAAATTACACTATTAATGTTAATTTAATAAAGATATTACCCTTTATATTAATAAACTGTTTATATAAAATGCCTACTTCTTGTAGCTTCAGTTTATGATGCATTGCTCACAACACATATGAATACCTTAGCATGTAATGACACTATGTTCTTCCGATTAAGTTGTATCTTGAACATTTATAGTATTGCCCTGTGCCATTATAAGTTTATAGTGTAAGATAACAAACACTCACTGAGCTAAACAAAGTTGTTTGAAGGTATTGCAATATTGCACAACATTAACACATGCCAGTCTGTGGTAAATGCTGTTCATCAGACTAATATTAACAACAACTTTTTATTGTTAGTTACACAGCACACTCAATAACATCTCCCTATGAGAATTCAAGTGTATCTACTACTACCTTTTGCAGTCCCAAATTTATAACCCTTTGTTATAAATGCCACGATTATGACACATGCTGTCGGTCTGTCTTCCCCCATGGAACTGTCTAGAAGCAACGCTATGCTAATGCTAAACAAAGAAGTGATGCCAATTATGTCATCTTTACGTGCTGTAATCTCTAATCCAGGCACTGGGGTGCACAGTTATGAAATCACTAATACAAATATAAATGAAATTTAACATAACCATTAATGAAACAATTATTACACAAAATTTGTCGTTAGCATGAACAGATGCTGAGGAAAATATGTGGAGATATGAAGGTTTTAAGTAAACGGACAATGCGCAGTACTGTGTAATGAAAAACTTAGGATTTATGCAGGTCGCCTAATAATATTTTGATAATAAAGTACAGGAGACTGGATTGAGTGGGGAATGTGGCCAGAATAGGAGTGGTAAAGATTGCACATGGAATTTTAGAAATCATCCATTTTAAGCCTGAGAAAAAGGTGGAGGGGGGCATTGTTGTTAAGATTATTTCTTGAGAACACAAAGTGTATAGAACTGGCTCATGACTGTATTCAGTGGTGGGCTATGGTGGTAGTGTGAAACCACCAGTTATGTATTTCAGAGTGTAGTCAGTTATGAAATTCAAGTTGTCTGCTGGGTGTATGTGAAGGAAGTTATGCTTTGTGTTTGAGGATGGTGTCACAGTAATGCCATAAACCATGTGTGTTGTGTATTATGGTGTAAAATTGTGAACTATCGATATTTTCAGAAAAAAAATTCTTGATCCATATGTTAGACATTTGGGTGTGTTACAAACTTGCAGACTGTGAATAAATGTCGTTTTGACCTCTGTGTTAGATATGGTTGGGGAGCCCCAGTTCATTATTAAAACTTTAAATGGAAAACTACCTCAGAACATTTCTTCTTACGTCCAAGAAACCATCACATTTATGTCATTTAGGTCAGCCATGTAATGATATTTTAAGGATGTAGCCACTCTTTATACTGAAATCTTTATTGATTCTCTGAATACTGTCTTGCACCATAGTACCACATTGTTGAATTTAATATAGCAGAGAGAGATTATGTCCTGTCTGTCACTGAGTGGGCCTCCAATAAATCCGCTTTATTTGTTTCACATGTCTTGAACCTTGTTAAATTTTGGTATGTAATATTATGAGTGAAGGTTGCTTTAAAAATGTCCAGTTACATTAAATTCCTGTTTATCCATTTGTATTATAAGTTCATGGATTACATATGCACTTTATTTTCTGATAAATTGTCTTCTTAAATCTATTGGAGTTTTATGACAATGTGTGTTGTCTTGTGTGTGTGCAAGTATAGGTGATCCAAGATTTCCCCTGAACTAGCCTTTGTATTTTTACCAGTCTGTCTTGTGACATCCTGCAGTAATACAGGGATGGATCCTATCCACTGACCCTGGGTCATGCCATGGCTCAGACAGTCACTGGCTTCTTATCACAGATGCCTTTATTCAGCACCAGGTTAGTCTTTGTGGGATTTGTGGTGGAAAAAGTAGCACTGTAACAGGTTTTATTTTTTCTCTAGGTACTTGAGTTGTTCTCTGTCACTATCACTCCACTGTGCTCCATATTCAGTATTTCATTTATCTACCACCAAAGTCATGTTGTCTTAGTAGTTGATACTGTCTCATAAAACGCTTCATTTCCTCAGCCCCACTGTCCCACAAGACTGCATCATCACTGAAGTGGATAATTAATACATGCCTTGAAAGACTGCTGTATGAATCTCAAGCACCACTTGTTTAATTTGAAGTTATTCATTAAAAACTGATAAAACTGTAGCAGAAAATAATAAAAGTGTAATGATTGCAGTGGGATTCTTTTGTAGACCTGTGTTGTACAACAGTGAGGATTGTTTCAGGTGGCTAAAACTGTTTAACAAAATATTATATGTAGTTACAGTTGAGTTTTTTATTAATACCTAAAGCCACATGACTAACCAGCCCATAACCCTGTCTGCCTCATAGTTGCGCACCACATTACGGCCCTCTAGTGATGATTTCCCCACGCTCTCTTTGTGTGACAAAGAGGGCACAACTAAGGTGCGTGAGTTGGAGAGTGTTGTTGGGGAAATGGTGACACAATGTACAGAGGAGTACATAGATGAACAAACAGGGGAAATCAAGGTCCGCACTATAGAGTATGTTGAAAAGCTGATTGAGCGAGAGGTGCATAACACATTTCATTGCATTGTGGCTGTCAGCATGAGTTGTAGTTAGTGCTTGTTCCATTACTTTGTTGGAAGTGACACTGGTGTTGCATGAAATTCATAACTCATAGGACATTGGTTCTGAAACTGAAATTTAGAAGTGCCTTGTTAGAATGTGAAACATGTCACTGAGTTTACTAGAAAAGTATGTATGTGCAGTTATTTTGTGTGAACCAACTATTTGAACCATTTCTGTTGTAGAACCTGATGGGTTGATGTGGCTAAGGCTTGAACTCACCATTAGACACACTTCTGAGTCATTTCCATTTACCTCCAATCTTCAGAGTTTGTTAGTGTTTATGTGCATCAGTGTCATTAAACAGTGTAATCTTAGAAAATAAATTCACCCTCAAAAGGTGGACTGTTTTTCCAGAATCTCATATTATCTGTTTGTATTGATATATTGATTCTTAATTCTTGGAAGTGTGGCATTGAAACATAAAAGAAAGCTAACATGGTCACATGCAGGATTTGTATCAGCTCTTCATAGAATCCATTGCTACATTACAACACTGGAAAATGCACTTCTCTAAGAATGCATGGCATTTGCCAAGAACGTATAATATTTGTTAGAATCAGTTACTAATCAGAAGTTTGGAATGTTGTATCAGGATATCAGACGTGTAATATATCATTGTGGGCTAATTTTTACACTCATGAAAGATCAACATGTCTTAGATTTTCCAGTTCTTTACTCATGTTGTAACGTTTAATTTGTACTGTACAGTTAGAATGTATGAGCATATTAATGAAAAGAAAGTTGTCATCTGTAATGAATAGTGATTGGATTATCAATATGTTGGTGCAGTATGTAGTCATTCTAAAACTTCCTGTCATTATGCCGCTGAAAACTAACATCCTGGCAAGTGTAACAAAGAAGGTAAAATAAAAATCATATTAATGGTTCAGATTGTTGTCTCTGAGTGTGGTGATAATGCAGTTGTTTAGATGGACAAAAGCGTTTCGTAGGAACGTGCTGCGTCCATCCACACGATTGAAAGACAGCCTGAACTGGGAGGTTGAATTCTTCCTAAGAAGTTTTAGAAACTTCTTATACACTCCCTGAAGCAAAGGTAGGTTCCCTTGAGGCAACACTTCTGTATGTGTAAAAGGCGAAGTGCATACTAGAACACGCCATGAACGCCCAGAAGGGGAGTAGAGGTATGGCTCTACTCATTCTTTAACCTCAGCGCTAGATGGAGGGGGTTTTTCAGTGTCACCCCCCAGCTGCTTTACCCATGGGCAAGAGACCCTATACACATAGCACAGGAGGCTGGGTGACTCCCAGGGCTGGTTTGGACAGGTGCCGAAAATCTCTCCCCCCCTCCCCAACTGAGATTCAATGCCTGGATCATCCAGCCCATAGTGAGTCGCTATACCGACTGAGCTATCCCGGCCAACATATTTAGCTGTACCTTCCAAAATAGGATATCTCACTTGCAGGCTGCTGGGACTATGTAAAAGTCTATGTACGGTGTGTATATTTCATTGTTTCTGTACACCTTATTCATACTACTACTCAGTATCCTTATTACTCACATTTCCCATTCAGCCAGTTTAGTTGAACTGACATGGCTGTATCCCCTCTGAAATTTCAGTATCCACCTAAAAAGTTACCCAGTGTGAAAATCCAGAAGACTACAGTCTGAACAGTCTCTGCCATTAGACATATTTGGTCTTCATGTATAAATAATGTAGTTAAGAAACTTCATGTTGAGATTTTTTTGAGGGGTGTGTATACATGCAGTATTTACATAAATACAGTATGTAATTTTGTAAGGTTATTTTTAAGGTAGGGGTTTTTCAGTCATAAAGTTTGGGAGCCATTAACAGTGCCTACTTCTATGGTGCTTCTGAAGAATCAGTTTGTGGTGTCATTCAGTTTGTTGTGATATATGTATTGCTTTTATTTGTCTCTATTTTCTTGGCTTTTAGTAGTAGATATCCTCTGTACACTGTGCCTGTAAATTTTTTAAAACAGTGTACTATTTACTACTGCTTTGAGTCCGAAATGAAGCATGTCCAACATTGCGTTTCTTCTTGAACAGTCTTTCATCTTGTGTTGTTTGATTGGTGGGGGGGTTATATATTCTGTCCATCCCCCATGGATAAAATTTATGTTGATTTGCGTGAAATAAGTAGTAGGTTGAATTTCATTTTGGATCTTTGGAAATATTATGAAGTATATGCTGCAGTTGACACTAGCTTCATTTCAATGAATACAGTATTACAGTACAGGAGCCAAGTCACACAATTAAATTTTATGTTTTGCTGACCGTGCATCCTGGTACAAATCTGGGTAAATGACTAGCTTGATGCCCAATTACGTTGTATAATACATTTATTATTATAATCCTCTACATGTTTCAAGCAACACTGTGCTCATCATCAGGAGGTCAAATTGTATTAATACAGCATCTGGTAGAGTACTCTGAAATAAGTGAGTGCTCTAAGTTACTTAGAACATATTTACATCATGTTTATAAAACATTAGTAATTGTAATAAAATCTGCATGAAACCCACAAGGATATGGTATTACCTTGCATTATTATGTGTATGTTGTGTTGTTTAGAGGTCATATTTACATGATCGTTAAAATTTGTTAACTGTCTAATTACATTCTATAAAATATCTAATTGCATTAAGTAATAATTGTTGAGCCTACAGAAAATGCAACAAGATTATTATGGAAACATAGTGCTTACCTCTGTAAGTGAACATCCAGTGTGCAGGTTGAGAAGGAACTGGTTGGATTGGGTAGGAGTGTTGACTATCAGGTAGGATGTGACATGTGGTTTTTATGTTGGATGAGTTAAAATATGAGATTGTGCTTGTTCAAATGTCGTTTGGGAATGAGTTTGTTGCTGTGGTCGAATAACTGTATGTACATTTGTTTGTACAGAAGGAGGGATGGTTTGTTGATCTGCTTCAGAAGTGTCATGATATCATTGATATTGCCATATTCATGTCTACAGTTAAGTATGTTTAAAGCATAGGCTGAGTGTGGGTCATTATTTCTAATGTAATGTGTGTGTTCTAGAGATCTTGATTTAAGGTTGCGACTAGTTTGTTCTGCATATGAATTCTGACATGTGTTGCATATGGTTATGTATACTCCACTCTTTTCGTGATATGTTGTTCAATCTGATGTTTTGGTTTTTATGAGTTGATGCAATGTTATATTAATTATAATGATAATTATAATTGTAATTATAATAATACACATTTTATATAATGTATTTGTGCATCAAGTTAGTCATTTACCCAGAGTCACACAATTAGTTGGCAGTTTTCGTATAGTGCCTTAGTCAACATTGCTTGAGAAATTAACACATTAGTAAGATTGTTTTAGTGGTCTGTATCAAGATAGTCATATGGTCTCTGGTTTTCCTGTCGGGATTGAAGAAGTCACAGTCAAGGTAGAAAATATTTGTCCATGCATAGAACAAAACAGCACAACAGTGTTATGTAACTTGTATGTTTATGACATGTTAATAGAATGAACCTGCAGATTGTAATTTATCCATCTCTTAAATCTTCAATACATCTGCATGTGGTACCCCTTGTTGTCATGAATAGAACTCTCATTCCCAAGAATGGATTAAAAATTCCATTAACCAGTTGTGGAATTCTGAATTCATAAATTAACCTCAGGGTTTTTCTCTTAACCCTTTGACGCCAGAATTAAATTCCCCCACCCCGTCCACTTTAGTGGTCTTTCGGCTATTTAAAGGGCTCACTGCATGTCATATATATGTATATATATCGTTAGGCGGCTAAGGTTTAACTGTACTGTTTATTACGAAAGATTATGTAAATGAGAATCATAAAAAAATACAAAATAAAGTGAACATGTTTTGTCTTGATTCATTATTGTGTGTAATAAGAAGTTATATGTTGATGCACCATGGTACAGAAAACATAGTGCCTACATGTAAATTAATTGTTCACTTTTGAAGTCTGAGCTTCTCACGGCAGTGTAAATTCACATATTTTGGGATCCTGAGCTATGACACTTTATTCTTGTAGGAAGGTTCCAATTTTTCAGAGGATATGCTCCTTCCATCCTCAGGATAAAATGAGTCAAGTTGACAAAAGTGTGCAGCTATATAGAATTGAAGGGAAGAAGTGGGTTGTGGAGGATAAAAATAATTGATCAGTGTCACAGAATGGGGAAAAGGGAACACAGGACCCTTACATGTCAATAGCTGTTTGAAAAGTTTACCAGTTCTAAGATAGAAGGAAGAATAGTGAAATGCCATAGTTTGGGTTGGAAAGGAAGAGTATCAAAGGTTCCTTTTAGAGACTGCAGATAGAGGAAAGTCAAATCAACACTGTCCTTTGTCAGGATGAAGGGCTGTGATGACCACCTCACAATAAAACCACCTCTCCTGTTCATATATGAAGTTTGGCCTCTGTATATGGTGTGATGCTCTGAGATGGATTATGTGCTAAAGAAACTGTTGCTGACCAGCTTCACTGATTAATTCAGCCTTCTTTAGTCATGTCTTTAGCGACATTAGCAGGGTGTCAGCCAAGCCTCCTGCTGAAGAACATGCCCAGGTGTCTTTGGCCTTTGAAAGATGGCCTGACCATGAGTATTCTGGGTGTGTGTTGTATCGTCTGAAAGTACATGTTAATATGTTGGACAGACTGGTAATTCCATTCAGACTCAGATCAGAGTGCTGCACTGGCGTGTCTTACCTTATCATTCAGTTAAGTCACCTGTAGCTGAACAAGAATGAGCCTTAGTGATGGTATCCTGCTACAGGGCACCATTGTTCTGACCAGAAAGTCGGTATAGTCAGTAACAAAACCTTATCTTCAGGAATTTTTCCAGACTGCTTGAAATATACAGTAGTTAAACCTTTGTTCAAGAAAGGTGATAAATCTAAAATCTCAAATTACAGACCTATGTGGTGTGGCAGAAAAGTAATGAGACTGATTTTCTTTTAACCATGAATGTTATTCTTTTTACAAATCAAGGTTATCCCCTTCGAAATAGTTCCCTTGGGCAGCTACACAGCAATGGAGGCGTTGTTTCCATTGTTCGTGGCAGTGCTGGAAGGCTTCTGCTGGAATACCTTTCAGCTCGTCGGTTACGCTCTTCTGGATATTATCCAATGTACCCTTTCAATTGGTTTTTGAGCAGGGGGAATAAAAATATGTCACAGGGACTGAGATCCTTCGAATAGGGGGGCTCACAAGAGACCTCATTCTTTCCACATTGTCGTCTGTTTTTGAGGTTGAAGTTCTTCCCTCACGAGGTTCATCTTCCAGTTGTTCTTGGCCTTCTAAAAAGGACTTGTGCCATCTGAACACTTGTGCCCTGGATAGGAAATGTTCTCCATAAGCCCTTTGTAACTTATCAAAAGTCACAGTAGGAGATTCGCCAAGCTTTACACAAAATTTGATGGCACAACTTCACTTCAGACACTCTCAACAGTTGCATAGAAACTGTAGCAAGTTCAAACTTGTACTGAGTCTACGGCAGGGGTTAACCTAACTTCCCTGTGAAGGGGGAGGCAGCAGCATTGTCGGTTCGTGCACAGCGTTGCCAGTCTCATTACTTTTCTACCACGCCACATATATCTATTTTAAGTTCCTTTTCAAAAGTACTTGAAAAAGTCATGTATAATCAACTTCAGGAACATTTGAATAAATGCGGTATTCTGACAGAAGAACAGTTTGGGTTTAGATCTGATTCTGCAACAAATAAAGCTATATATAAGTTAATTAATGAAACACCTGAATGCCTTAAATGGTAAATTTATAGTAGGTGGTATTTTTTTATCTTGAAAAGGCCTTCTTTTTAAGTCATAGTATTTTGCTGTCAAAACTGCAATTTTATGGTGTTAATGGCAAAGCTAAAACATGGTTTGAATCTTACCCTAATAACAGATATATGAGAGTTCAAATCTCGGATGTAGGACTGAATCAAAGGAGTACTTCTGCATGAGAAAAAATAATTGATGTTGTCCCTCAGGGATCGGTCTCAGGTCCACTGCTGTTCCTTATGTATGTCAGTGATTTACCCAAAACCATAAATAATAAAACTGTACCTATATGGTTCGCCGATGATACAAGCTTAATAGTAAAAAGTCCAAATTCAGAATATTTTCAAACCAATATGGTTACAGCTTTTAATTGTGTAAATAAATGTTTTAAAGTAAATCTACTTTCTATAAACACTGACAAAACCCATTACATTCAATTTAAGACCAAAAGGAAGCCCACACTTGATATAAGCATTGTTTGTAATGATAATCTAATAACAACTTTACCTCAAATAATACAATAAACTGGAGTTGCCATATTCAGTATATTATCCCAAAACTGAGTTCAGCATGTTACATGATGAGGAGTATTAGACCACTTATGTCTCTCAATACTTTGAAAACTGTTTACTATTCTTATTTTAATGCAATTATAAGTTATGGTTTATCTTTTTGGGCAACTTACCCCATGCTATGAAAATATTTAGAATGCAAAAAAAGAATAGTTACAATTATGATGGGTTATAAAAATAGGGTTTCATGTAGGAATCTGTTTAGAAAGTTGGAAATTTTACCTTTTGTATCCTAATATATCCTCTTACTTATGCTTTTTGTAGTTAAAATAAAAATCTGTTTTCTTTGAATTCAGAGAATCACACTAAAATACAAGCCAATTTAATAATTTTTACCAGCTCATGACTAATTTTACTGTATACCAAAAGAGAGTACATTACTTGGGCATTAGGATTTTCAGTAGTCTTCCTCCATACATTAAAGCTATATCCAATAATGTCAGGAAATTTGAAATATACTTAAAACAATTCCTACATACACATTCTTTTTTACTCCATAGAAGATTATTTTCAATATAATTCTATTACAAGTTGATAATGTGCCTTTAAACATCTTTCATAAGATTACTATACTTAATACATAGTCCTAATAATCTATGTTTGTCACTAAGTCTCACAAAAAAAATAATATTATAATGTTAATGTTATTCATATGCACAAATTTGCTGTCTGTACTTGACTTGTTTCTCTGCATGTTAACTATAGCCTTATCTTTTTGTGCATTTGTTGTTACACAGTGGTTTTGTCCTGTCTGTATTAAACATCATTCATGCACTTGACTTGGAATCAATGTGTTTTGATTCCACACATTTACATATTACTCTTGACATGTTCTATATTCTGTTGTTATTGTGGATTCATGGAATGTAAATAAAATATCAATATCAATATATGGACTGGAGCATCATGGAAGCAACATTTCAAACACAATAACAATAACAGGGAAGGTGTATGTCCTTGAGCAGGTTATAAACACTTATCATTCACACCATGAAGGAATAAAAGGGGGGCTGTTCAGAGGGATTAAATGCTGATTTGGCTTCTTCTGGTAGTGTTTCTTAAAAATAGCAGTTATTTATCCTATGCCTGTGACAGGCTGTTTCTTCTCCACCTCTCACTTCGCAAGTTTCTCACTACTCTTCTTTCTGTACTGGAATAATTGTGTATATCAGTGTACATTTTCGCTGGTCCCCATGCCCTATTCCCAATATCCTCATACTGACTGACCTCCTATTCTGTATGACCCATTTCTTCTTCTTCCATCTTCTGTATAGCAAGGCCGTTCCACAATTTGTTTCATTATAACATGAAGATGGAGGCAGTATTTTTCATTTGGAATGTTGAGACATGCATGCCAGATAACACCACATCAACCAGGAGGTGCACAGTTTGTGACTGTTACTTGTAAATTTTCCTTTGGTCACCACAACCACAAAATAGAATTTGGACTGTTATGTGTTAAGACACATGTATGCAGTTGAAGTGTAATTTTCTGAATATGTAGACTGCATATGCACAAAGAGATACTCTGAACCATCACCCACAGTAGGACCAGCGATATCATGGTAGTTGTACTGTGTCAACATGTCAAAACAGGCCCCAGAGATTAATGGGATCCGAATTTTACATTATGTGCCAGCTTTTTCATGTCTGAATTCTTTTTATGGAATTTGGAAAAAGTGAGTAATGTACTTAATGTAAAGTAGGAGTTGTATTGAACTGTGCAAGATGCTAGGCTTTCGCCATGGCATAGATGAGGTCTTTGCCCTTCTGGGTTTTTATACAGCATGTGTTCATATACACCGCATAACAACCCAGAAGAGCAAAGACCTTATACTGAATTGTTATAACCCAACCCCAGATTGCAGTTAATAAAATTCTTATGTAGATAATGTTCATCGCAACCTGATAGTTGTGTTTTTGCCCTCTACTTAAATGCATTCAAGCAATTTATGGTTTGTCCATGGGAACAGAATTATCGTGCTACAGGATGGGGCATAAAGATCTCCAACTTTTCGAAGAGGTATAAAATATGAAAGAAGCCATCTAGAAAAAAAATGGAATATATTTCTGAAAAGTACATTAAAAACAGTTTTTTAATGTGTTTTAAAAATCAGATCAGACATAAGGCAACCTTCGTTGGCAACACATTGCTAAAGACGTTCCCGGAAGCTCTTCGTAACCCTCCAGGTTAGCTCAGGCGGAATGGAGTCGATTTCCTGTTGGATCATTTCCTTCAAATCCTCAAGAGATCGAGTACGATGTTTGGAAACCTTTTCCTTTAGGTATCACCAAAGGAAAACGTCACACGGCCTTAAATCTGGTGACCGTGCCGGCCACTCCACGTCTCCCCTTAAAGAGATCAAAAGCCCAAGGAACAACAACAACAAAGCCCCGACGTTCACCGGTCCAAACCATTATGGATACTGACAACGGTAGAGGCTAACCAACCGCATGACACTACCCCCACCTCTCTACCACCACTACAGCCCTCACAGTGCCCCTTCGAAAAAATGGGAGATCTTTATGCCCCACCCTGTATTTGTACAATGTATTGACTGTAATCATTTTTGTGATTAGTGAAACTTATAAATGCTGAGAGTTGACACTTTTATGGCTTAGACCTACAGAATGAAATGTCTGCACTATACCAGTCACAAATAATATTCTTTATTCACCACATCCACTTACAGAAAGTATAAATAAAGAAAAGCAATCCTACCATCTTTCAGTGGTGTGTAACATGTTGTGTACTTATTATTTTTAGAGTGGGCGTTAAAATAATAAGTTTGTGTCACAGGTGTATGTGCGCAGATGAAAACACTGCACACCTAGCGCGTATCTGACATGGGATTTGAGGTTCTTATGGCGTGGACTGCTGTCTTCTAGGATATGACACCATGTAGTGTGGTAGAAATTTCAGATGTATCAAATGAACCTTCTGCCTCCATCTTCAGATTGGGACATGGATAGGGGCACAGATATCTTAACAAGATTGTTAATTTATACCAGACTGCACAGTGTCACATCCCAGGAGACAGCAGGTTATGTCTTATATGTTTTCAAGTTAACAATGGAAGTGTTAATGAAAGTAGATGAACTTCGTCATGCCTTGTGTGTACCTGTAATTGATGACCTGTGCTTCTCTGTTTACTGACATAGACTTAATGTAGGAGATAACTGGAATAAGTGGTTTGTTTGTATTACAATTATTTTTTATGCTGTGTGGTTTAGTGGTAGTGTCCCTACAACTATAAGTGATACTAGAGTATGTTCAGAAGATACTGTAAGTGAATTATATTTTTCAACATGTTTGATTTGCAGAAGTTTCATAATATGAGCCAAATCTTCTTTTTTTCTCATAGAAATCATGTATTGAACTGAAACTTGGAATTTTTTGATAAGAGTTTTTAACAATTGTAGAAATTTACAATTTTATTTTGTTTGTACCAGGTTGAGACATTAAATGAAAAGGTAATTTCATTGGAGCTATCAAATCCTAAAAGTGAGATGGAAGGAGAAGGTGAAATCAATGGTGGCAAGGATGAAGAAGGTGAGGGGGATCCTCCTACGTCACCAGTATCCCTGACTCCTTCGGAAGAACCCCTGGGTGGAACCATCGGGAGCAAGAAGCAATGTAAACATTCCAAGAGAGGGAAAAATTAAGTTGTCAGCATATATATCACTCAAGTCATCACACTGAAATATCACAACTTGGTGATAACATAACAGATATCACATTAATATC
>Ga0131853_10015251_pt1 | contig 14063 bp, 11 predicted proteins | sample TergutLab28metaG_FD_92764 | JGI IMG/M metagenome (GOLD analysis project Ga0131853, IMG submission 92764) | Labiotermes labralis P1 segment gut microbial communities from Petit-Saut dam, French Guiana - Lab288 P1 (version 2) (version 2) | ecosystem: Host-associated > Arthropoda: Insects >... | reverse complement strand
GGTCGCCTTTTTTCGCCCGACGCGGGGTTTTTTTGGGGGGGGGGGGCTCGCAGAAGTTAAGAGCAACGGGCCAAGAAGTGTATTGAGCTTCGAGGGGCGTATGTTGAATGTTTGTTCGCCCGCTGTAGTTTGTTTCCTTCCTGGTCGGGCTAAGGACTTACCAGCACCTCCTCGTAAATGTTATATTGCCATTATGTGCAATTTTTCGTTAGTTCTAGTTACTTTTTGTTTGACGCTTAGCGTATTTACTTCACAAATGGGCAGAGAGCCGACGTTTGATTTGCTGTGACCTCGACTGCAGGTCAGGATTGTGCTAACCTGCAGTGAAGTGCTAGGCTGGCCCGCGCTCTGAACTGTCTTATAGGCCCACTGTTTGCGTTTTATTAGAATGTACGTATGTTCGTGTATGTAGAAATGAACTGTATTTGGAGAGCCCAAGGTGAAGTTGCTCGTGGCAGCAGCGACTGTTCACACACACACACGCACGCACACATTCGCTGCTGGACAACACATGTTTTTATGGGACGGGATCGACCCCCGTCCTCAGGCATTGGGATACAAGTGTCAGTTGTGCGCAGCGAATTTCAGAATGGGATGCAGTGGCTCCTGGAAGAGAAGTTTTGTAATTTGGGAACTTGAATTAGTGAAGTGGGGAAAAGATACCCTTATACAGGGTGATTCAGGAGGAAAGGTAATTTGGGAGGCGATAGTGTCGGCCATTGTGCGAAAAAAGTTCGCATGGCCATGTTTGTAATTCTGAATGGTTACCGAGATAGAGATGCTCGATTCTACACTTTCAAAACCTTTGTGAATGATAACAAAGGAGAAATTGCTGTACCTTTTATTTTCATTTTAATATAATGTTCGAACGACATACTTGTTACACAGAAATGACAAATTTGTCACAGTTTACAATAAGCGTTCGAAAATCCCACCGTCAACCTCAGTGCACTTTACAACCCGTGTTTGAAGATCACGTGTTGTTCGTCTGAGTTGATCTTCACGTTTCTTTATGCGGGCAGCACCATCCAAAATGCAAAGGAGCAATTCTTTCGTGTATCCACCTTGCTTTTGTAAACTTCGCTCTTTATCCAACCCAACAAACAGAAACGGAGTTGGGACTCGAGATTCAAACAACTCTCTCTCTCTCTCTCTCTCTCTCTCTCTCTCGGTAACCATGTAGCATGGTACACGTGTTCATGTATTTTCATTCTCATAATAACTAATGCTATCACCTACCAATGTACTTTTCTTCTGAATCACCCTGTATAAAAGACGTCAAAAATAGCATAGTTGCCCGAACTTAATAGTGAAATGTTTTTGTTTTTACTGACGTGATGACATTTGCTTTCTTCTGGAATGTGACGTCATGTTGCCAGTGTTGTGATTGGACCTTCTGGCTTCATCATCAGGCCTCATGTCTCTCTTTTCCCCTGAAAATGGAGGCAGCGGATTACTGAATTTGTTCATGAAGCTGGAGTGACTAACAATAATATTATTGCCCAATGGTGGCATGCGGGGCTGTTACCATAGAGGCAGACGTTTCGTAGTGCGCTGCCTGCCATATGCGTATCGTCTGCTGGAACTCCTGATAATGGTTTCGTTTTGCTTGAGGTGTGTGTGCGCTGTACACAGGTGTTCCTTGGGGATGTGAATGTAATGTTGCAGGCAAGTTGTAGTGAATTTTCTTACGTTTTCGTCGACACGACATCGCGTGTAGGACGACGGTGAAGGTCATCTGTGACCATACCCGAATTACAATGAATTTCAAGTTTTTCGGTAACTGTGTTTCCCATGTGCTGTAACACTGAGAGTGAGCCTTTTCAGCCCCCTGTTTCATGTGATTGACGCAATTGAGATGGGATTTTTAAGACCACTTGATGCCCTTACCAGACAGGACAAACAAAGAGAAAACACAAATGTCTTACAAGATTACAAGAAAATAATTGGAAGGAACATGTGGCAAAGATGGAAACGATCCTCTGCCAATATTGGCTTTCCGTTATGATCCGAGCAAAGGCATGATCTGGGGACCTTCAAGATCAGGAGGTGGCCTTAACCCCTGAATTATTATTATTATTATTATCATCATCATCATTATCCTTGTCATCACCTTTATGCAGGGTATTAACAATATCATAACTGAAACCAACCATGTTTCTAGGGTATACATTGTTACAGCTGTTCAGTATTTACACTTTGTGCTACATGTAATGTTATTTCGCCCGTGAAATATGTTTTGTTTATTATTGTTAACATTATTTTCGCGGAATTGTCGAGTGTTTCCTTGAACAGCGTTAAATGCATTGTCTTTATATAACGTACATGAACTGTGCTGTCCAGGAGGAATGACCCGTGTTTTATGTGTAATTTAATTGAAAGCTTCGGAGGGTTAGCACACGCGTATAGGGGGGTGCGGGGTTGCGCTGGGGAGGGGGTTTACGATTCCACCCCTTAAAATTACAGTGTGTTACGAAATTATACACCAGCAATGGCGGTTGACTACCGATATGCTTTTGATAAGTCACTAATGAAGTTAGTGCCCTATACAAGGCAAGCAATTGGTTTACCCAGTTCTGCTCCATTCGACATCGTTCCTCACTATTGCTTGAACGATTTTGGTTAAATTTAGTTTGTTGTAGGTTAGCCGGGTTTGCGTAGGCGGTGTAATGCCGAGACTGTGGACTGAACGTCGGAGGGACTGCTGTTCCATTCCAGGAGGGTGAAGGGATTTATTTCTACGTAAGATTGAGCGTTCAGAGGGGGATATTGGTTCCACGAAGCCGCCTCTTCAGTGGGCAGGAGGTGTGAAGTGGCCTGGGCGTGAGACTGACTATTGACAGCCATATAGTGTCCAGGTCGAGTGGAGTTGTCACGGGTTCGAATTGCGTCGCAGGTGACGACTTCCTGCGGTTAGTATATTGAGTGTATCTGTCATGTAAGAACATATTTCGTTTGCGCACTGGTTTGTCGAGTTAACACTTGCTGTGTGGAGATTTAATTATTTACTGTTGATAAGTTGGAAAAACAGCTAGCAAAATGCATTATCGCAGCTGAGATGAAACTGGGATTTCTGGTGAGAGAGATCACACAACTGAACAATTATGCCTCTGATTTGAGTAGAGCATACAACCTTCTTTCTCATAAGGGTTGGAAAATTAATTTGTGTTTGAAGTTTGATTTTCTCCACCGACGAATGAACACGAAGGGCAATGAGGCATGCAAAATTTAAAAAAAAAAAAAAGTATGTATTTTGTTTCTTTACATTTACGTTAGTTTCCGGGCGTTAAGTACTGAGGCCAAAATAATATAAATAGTGTCAAACCGTATGGTCGGATTTGCCTTCAGTGATATTTCTTTTGGGTTATTGTAAATGAGCGGCCGCGCCGTCTAAGGCGTGGGTCTGCGGCTGCTCGCTGGCTGGAATTGCAGGTTCGAATCACTCCGGGTTCTCATGGCTTCTGTTGTGAGTGTTGTGTGTTTGCAGATAGAGAGAGGTCTCTGCGACGGGCTGATCACTCGTCCGGAGCAGTCCTTCCGAGTATGGTGTGTCTTAGCGTGATCGCGAAGCTTGGGCAGTGAGGAGGTCCTGGCCCACTAGGGGCTCTCGAGATGTGAAAAAAATGAATGAAAAAGAAAATTTTTGTACTTCCGGTTAGTGTTAGCGCATTTTGTAGGACTCTTTAACAATATGTTTTTTTTTCTTCTGTAGTGTGAGTGAATGTCTTGGCAGCAGCTGGATCGCTGTTTTAAATCCAAAGACAACTCAGTTCACTTCCCGGCCTTGGTGCCTGGGTGTTAAAATAGATTTATGTTTTCACTCAACGAACTAAGATATCAGCTGTGTGCTGAATATAGTCCCTCTAACGGAACCGTAGAGTACCAAAATTTTATCCGTTCCAACATTTTTCCCTTCAATACAGGTACTTGAATCAGTTAGCGTTTTCCGCTAAGACGAACAGGGTATCGGAAAGGTAACATATTACATTGTTCTTGCTGACTGCATATTATAAGTACATTGAAACCTGCCTATAGCGGAACTGCAAAGGGCCGAAATTTTTATCGTTGTAGGAAGATGCCGTTAAGTACAGATCCTTGAAATTTGATTGTTGGGACTGTAAGCGTTTTTCGGCAAAGACGGGTTGGCGTTGTGTTCGGATTCCTTTTAAGACAGGGTTCACTGTATTTTATTACTGGCGATGTCAGTTGCTCGGACTGTTTAACGTCGAATGTTGAGTTTGTTTGTGAAAACTGAAGTGGAAAGAAGTGGATGGTAGCAGAGCCGCGACTCAGAATTTGGCAGAAGCACTGAAAGAAACCCACCATAAACGGGTCTAGATAGCCACCATTTGAACGCGGGACTTCGATAATACGAAGGATTTATACCCAGAATGTACCGCATTGTTAAGTTGGCCAGTACAGGGATTAAGGAATTGATTGGTTTAGCGGATAAACTTCAGCATATGAAGAGTGAGAGTTATAGTAACGTAGTTCGTACCTCACAGAAAACTGCGCGTCAGTAGTACGCGGACCATTCCGTTAATGATGTTGAGGGAAGTAATCACTGTTTTTTGTGACACAACAAGATGCATAAATACACGGTGGACCAAATTCTAGTCAGTTACGAGACTTGCTTACATAAATGGTTATTTTTTGGCGCGTCCGTAAAATTGCGAGAAGTGTGTTTCGTAATGTCTGTCTGTCCATCCTTCTGCGTGGAACAGTACGGCTTCCACTGGACGGATTTTCATGAAATTTGATACGTGATTTTTTTTTCGAAAATCCATCAAGAAAATTCCGAGTTTCATTAAAATCTGACAAGAATAACGGGTACTTTATACGAAGACATATGCACATCGCTCAGTTCCGCTTAAAATGAAAAATGTTATACAAGAGTTGTGGAGGAAATGAAAACAATTTTTTTTCTCGAAAATCGTGCCGTTTATGAGTAATGTGGAAAAATACTTTACAGCCACACAGGTCACAGGTGACAAGATAATACGACGCATGTGCTTTAAATGCTGTATAACTAAGGCTACAAACTTACACTCAGAATATGTAATACGCTTTGCTTTTCCACGGCAAAACTGGTTACGCGAACCCACCTTAATGTTGCGTTTATAGTACATTGCCTGCATTGTTAAATGACACCAACCGATAATCCGTGAACACAACAGAAGATACTGTAACGGTATGAACACGTTTCGTCTACTTTAATATCCATCATCGCGCTTTCCACGAGAAATAAAAGGTTCACTCAGTTGCCTGACTTAGTACGCGATTCCAAACTTTACTGTGAATTGACTGGTGAAACTGGTAATTCTGTGCTCTTATTTGAATAGTTTAAACCCATAGTGGAATGCCTGCGATGTTCTGCAATGTGAGCGGAGTTACGCACGGTAGGGAAGAACCAGGTTGTGTTCCTATATGCATGCCTTCCCTTTAATTTCGATTGGGGTTTATGCCTCGCCGTCAGTACCTTCCCTTGTTCGATGTGTCACCCTCAGAATTATATATCCCTCCCCTGCCCCGTCGTGTCAGTGTAATGGTAAACGTGGGGAGTGAGTGTGTTCTGTGCCCATAATGTAGGAGTATGGCTACTGGGAATGCCTGACGCAGTTTTGTGTAGTTTTCCTCATGCAAACACGTCATCGTTATTCGAATTATTTGTGATAGCTTCGTTCATACATCGGCGTTCTTTTGACTCTGCCTGGCTCACTGTAAGTTGTGATGTCAGATGGCAGGCCGAGCATGCTGGCAGTCCTGCGGCGAGCGCACAGTCAAGCGAGAGAGTGGCTGGCGCTCGTACGTGCGAGTAGGGCCGGCTCGTGACACAAATTCACATGGCGGTTGCGTAGCCCACAAGATTCGCATTCTAGGTTCTTAGCGTTTGTAATTGAACACCGCTGTATGCACTTCGGATTGGAGATTGTTTTAACAGTACAACGACAAAATGAATTCATTCCTCTTAACAAATTCACAAGAACACCTCCCAAACCCCCCCCCCCCCCCCCCCCCCCCAAAAAAAAAAAAAATTGTGGGTGCCCCTATGAACAAGAGCATTGTATTCCGAAACGTTTACGCTACTGAGCTAATTGAGATAACTCGTAGTCTTCGTCAGCAGGTGGCTTTGGCTTCTTTTCCAGAAACTTAGCCGTGTTTCAGCATATTTAATAACGTGTATTTCAGGACGACGTGACGGTCGAGTTATTTACACTCCTGCTTCATGTCTGGGTTGAAATCTGACCCTAGAGACAGGCTAGAATGTGTGAGGGTTTGTTGTGTTTTCCCTCAGACCCTTCAGGAAAATAGGAGGATGTCGTATCCCAATTTAAGCCACAGCCGCCAACTTCCACATTCTTTCGAATTAACTTTTCAATTCGATGCTATATAAGCCTACAGAGAGAAAGTCGCTCAAAAGCTGTCCATGGTATGATTTATTGTTAAACAAGACAAGCAATTTATATATCATTGTAATATTGAGGCGCATTTGCGAAGCCGTTGTTGCTGTGGAAAAGCAAGAAGTATTACATATTCTGAGTGTGTGTGTCTGTAGCTTAGTTATCCAGCACGCAAAGCGCGTCCCCCTTACTATATCGTCATCCGTGTTCTTTCCGACTGTACTAATTTTACCACGTTGTGTCACAAACGGCGCAACTTTCGGGGGAAAATTTATTGAACATAAAATATGTAATTGAGGATGGGTTTTTGTTCTAAAGATAAATCTGGGATTTTGTTCTAAGGATAAAATATGTGTCCCCCCCTCTCTAAAACTTTTGTCTGAAACATTTTTCATTCTAAGCAAGAATTCAGCGAGATACCATAAATATATTTTGGTCTTCACATAGACTAAAGTGTGCAATATTCTCGTCAGATTTTAAAGAAATTTTAATTTTCTTGACAGACTTTCGAAAAAAAGTTGAAATATCAAACTTCATGAAAATCCGTCCAGTGGGAGCCGGCTTGTTCTATGAGGACGGACGGACGGGCATACATAACGAAGCTAATAGTCGCTTTTCGCAATTTTGCGAACGCGCCAAAAATTAGCCGAAAATGTTATTCAACGTCTGTCCTGAGACGATTATTTTTCGAGAGAGACTGAACAGTCAAAAGGTGTAAGGCTTTGAATAATCAAACCATGGACGCCTCGTGGTTACAACATATGTTCCAAATGGCCTCCGTCATTGTCAAAATAGATGGCATTGCACCGGACATTATCTCAAACGTGCCTTCGTATATTGCCATCGGCCGTTGTCACAGCTACCTGAAATCTTGCCACGGGGTCTTCGTTAGTCCTGGAAACGTCTGAGTTAAAACGTGCTCCTATAGATGTCACCGCATGGGTGTGGGGTGTGGAATCCTTCGCAGCTAGATCATTAAAAGCAGCTCATCAGCAGTGTTGATGTATCCATTCGCAAAGTTGCATGCGTAGATGTCGATCGTCTGTAAGCAGAAGCGGGATCCTTGAGTAGTGGTGGATGCAGTTTATCGTCGCGAAGTACTTGGACGCCCGCCGGTTTGGCAAATCGCATTTCTAGCGCGAAATTGCTTGAGCTTGTCCACTGTTTTCGTTCCATAGCTGCAATTATGGCATCTTTATACGCTGGTCTTCATTCGAGAACAGTTTGGCCCTGCTGCGCACTTCGACTCGATGACACGTGACAATGTGCTTTGTAGTCGCGACAAAAACACTGCTGAGAAGTGTGCTATCCCACATGACGACGTGTACCTTGAAAGTGAACTTCCAAGGACATGTCGTTTTTAACTTATTTTTTAACAAGGAATTTATGGAGAGCTTGTGCTGTGATTCATTTTCACTTCCTTTTCTTTCTTTCTGTCTACACACACACACACACACACACACACACACACACACACACATATATATATATATATATATGAATTAAACATGTCGTTAAATAAGCCAAGACTAAGTCAATTGTCCCTGTGCGGGTAAGAACTCGTACCTGTTCGGTGATCTCGTTGCCGAACCAGCAGTACACGTAGAGTTGGGAGGTGAGAGCCAGGATAAGAGTGAGGGCCTGCAGTGTTTCCATGGCGTTGCCCCAGCTCTGCCAACCGATCCAAGTACGTTATGAGTGTAGTGCAGTAAAGGTGTGTGTGGCACCTGTCAAATTTGGAAACAGACTTCGACTGTTCAAAGCCACGATTCGGAGCTCGCGGTTTCTCGAAAATCCAAGTTATTATAATTGCTGCCACTCTCATCCGTCTACTTGGGATTCAAAAGATCTGCATGTTTGTGTGTGTGTGTGTGTATATATATATATATGTTTATATAGTATAGTACAGATATAGATATATATATATAGGTATGTGTGTGTGTGTGTGTGTGTGTTCTTTTCCCCGTCGGAGTTACATGTTCAGGCCATCATAACCTGCCTGATTTCACCAGTATCATAACCATATATGCCGTGTTTTAATCACAATGTGTATTAAGCATTTAGGGGCTTTCGCAAAATTGCGAAAAGCAACTATTAACTTCGCCATATCCGTCTGTCTGTCCATCCGCATGAAACAACTCGGCTCCAGCTGGACGGATTTTCATGAAATTTGATATTTTATTATTTTTCGAAAATCTTTCGAGCGAATTCCAGTTTCATAACAATCTGACAAGAATAACGGGTACTTTACAGGAAGACCAATGTACATTCGTGATCGTACCTCACTAATTTCTTCTTAGAATGAGAAATGTTTCAGACGAAATTTGTAGACAAAATCAAAATTCACATTTTATGTTCAATAGCATTTTTTCCCGAAAATCATGCCGTTCATGAGATAATTTGAAAAAATATTGTAGAGCCGTACAGGCCACAGATGACAATATGTTACGGCGCATTCGCATTGCATGCTGGATAAATAAGGCTACAGACAGACACTCAGAATATGAAATACTTCTTGCCTTTCCACTGCATCAATAGTTGCACGAACGCGCCTCTTTGTTAGATTACACTACATTTGCCTATCTTGTTTGTTATGTGTTCTTCCGCATTGTTGACGTCCCGTTTTGTTGTCTAATGGAAAAATAAATTAAAATATTACATACCAACAGGATTGAAAATGTGTTGACACACATGCCACAGGCAATAAGCAGGAACGGGCCAAGTAGAACCAGACGATACGTGTTTTGCAACTCACCCAGAAACCTGTAACAAGATGGGGCTCGTCAGGAACAAATGCCGAAAACTGAACCTGGTTGTTTCGTGTCTAAATCTCCATTTTTGACGTGGCGTTTCGGCAGCTGCTGAATACACGAGTGGTTTCTACGCAACTCGGAAGTTCAGCACTAGGATCACAAAAGCACCTTATCAGGCCTTACCCTGAACAGTCGAAATCCCTTGACGTTCGCACATCGCCGTTCAGCAGCTATCACTTCTGCTTTGCTAATATTTATGAGTGATGAGTTCAGTGGCATACGCGGAGTTGAATGTATTGACATGTTTCTGATACATCCGTCAGGTCTGTTCAGGCAAGAGCATGTATAGTAACTCATAGCACAAGCCTGAAACAGGTATACCACCCTACCGAATCTTTCTACAGTACAAACCGTAAGAATAAGTTACTTCATCTTGACCGCTGCTTTCTACAGTGGACCTAGAGACCGCAATGACGTAGGTCGTCTTGCCGTTTTCTACAACTCTGTCCTAACAATTGCTGCTTTCTACAGCACCAACCGCAACTAGATGCGTCAATTTAACGCTTCTGGACACAGTACGAACCGTAACAAAAAGTGCCTCTTTCTTTCTCTCATATTTTGACCTCTTCTACCTCGTCATTGTAGGAGTAGAGTGTTATTGTTGTAGCTGATCACACTCAGCGACACACACTCAGTAGGGCTCCTCTCGACGAGTGATCGGCCCATCGTAGAGTGATCGGTCCATCGTAGAGACCTGACAACACAGCACTCACAAGAGACAGACATCCTTGCCCCAGGAGGGATTCGGACCCGCAATCCCAGCAACCTACCAGCCGCGGATCTACCCCTGATACTGCTCGGCCACCGGGACGACAAAAACGTGCCTCACGTTCCCATAATATAAATCTAACGAGTTCCTGGTCCTTTCGGTAATACAAACCATAACATGTTACCTCACCTTTCCATAGGACAAATCACAACAGTATGGTTTCTCACACTCCCACAGTGCCATCCATGACAAGGTGACTCGCCTTACCTCAGAATGTGCTGGTGGTGCTGGATGCAGTCCCTGAGCTCACGTTCTAGATCTGCCTTCTGCAGCGCAGCTCCCAGTTTCTGCAGCTGGGTGCACCCCACTGCCACCAACATGGCGTACAGTCCGATGAATGACGTCAGTGTTACCGTGAACCGCAGTGTCGTGATGGTCTGGACAGAAAGTGTGTGTCTCATTTTGTTAAATTCATGGCAGAGCTCCACACCACGTAGCCGAATCGAAATCCAGTACGCGTAACCCAAAATGAACTCTTACAGTTTCTGAAAAACCCTCATTATACAGTCAATAAATTTCCGGAACTGATTTAATCAGCACACCAACTAATGCACATACATAAAACTTTTTTTTTACATTAAAACATTTAAAATCGCTCCAACATGTTTCGATCCTAAGATCATCTTCACGGAGCGACACTGTTCCTTGCTAAAGGCACGTATTTAAAAACACTCACTGATTAATTAACTGAAGATTATCTTGGGATCGAAACATGTTGGAGCGATTTTAAATGTTTTAATGTAAAAAAAAAGTTTTATATATGTGCATTAGTTGGTGTGCTGATTAAATGACTCTACGAAATGCACGGTGCAACGATAAAGATTCCGGAACTGATGATAACGCGCAAGTATGCTTTGTCGCCTAAACTAATTGTAGCCTGTCCCTGTTATTCCTATCATGTTCGCCAGGGATCAGCGAAGTGATAGCTCACTCAGTTCATCCGTAACAGCCTCGCGTGCACGTTGTTGTTGTTGTTGTTGTTGTTGTTGTTGGTTGGTTGGTTGGTTGGTGGTGGTGGTGGTGGTGCTGCTGCTGCTGCCGCCGCCACCGCCGCCATGATGCATTAAGCAAACATATAGTTGTGTTTTAAACTTCAAGGTTACTAAAGTGGGTTACGAGAGTTTCGAGAGAAACGCAGTTAGTTTCTTTTACACGACAGTAACCCTCCTTATTCTGTCAGGACATTGGCGAGATCACCCACCCACCACATAAATCTGACCTCGCCCCAGTCGACCATTTTCTATTCCCCGTAGTTGAAGCCGCCCTCAAAGGATAAGGAAGGTAACCTCCAAATTAAATGCACTTCTTTGAACGCCTTTGTTGACTACCCCGTGCAACTTTTAGACAGGCATAACAAGTGACTTGCGGTCAAGGGAGATTACTTTGAATGGAAATAACCCGTTTTCTTATTTCGTGTTCTTCTATTCTTATAGACCGAACCCCGGAACCTTAATTTTTGACGTGGTGCACAATAATCATACAAGAAAGACATGCAAGGCTTGTGTGAAACAATATTAGATGTGGTGTACATTTAAGAAAATATCACGAGGTTACAGGGACAGTATTCCATATCTCTGTGCAGTGCAGTAACTTTAGTTATCATAACCTTGCGTCAGTAACGAACGCGTTTGCATTGCGAGCTGTAGCAAACGGTGTTCGTAGTTTGTGGCTAAACGCCTGATCCGGCAGCCTTCTTTTGGTGGCCTTTCTTATTCCTGCTCAAAGAATGCCCGACCAATAACCCCCTTTATAACACAAGTCATATTCTTCATGTCAGTATTGTCCTATTAGAATTCTATCAAATTTAGTGCAACATAATCTTTTATCGGTATTGGATTCAGGATTGAAATCTGTTATGTGTACATAACTGGTGTGCTTTACTGGGCGTCATCGAACATCGAGTCAACGTATGATTAAATATTCAGTTCGAGGTCCTGAGTTGGAGGTCGACTGTCGTGACTAAAATTTCACTTTCCTTCTGTGCACTCACCTGCGCTAGGTAGACGAGTTCGTACACAGGACTGTTTGTGGTGTCGAAGGGGAACCAGGCGTTAAACACGAGTGGGCAGTCATTCCTCGTGGCGAGGCGATGTGTTTGATGCACAGCGTGGCTCACCATGATAAGCACGATGCTCTGCCAGGTGAACTTCTGGATCAAGGGGATGCGGCCAGCCATCGTGAGGCCGCCCGTGCCAGGGTCTCGGGCTGGCAAAGTTGACCATGTGCAGGATTCGGTGAGGGCCAACAAATCGTTCAGCTGCCGTTGTTTTAGTCTGCGATCACACCAAGATGGAGAAGACGTTCACATAGTACTCGTTCACTTAAGTGGATTCCAGGCCTGTGAGAGGAGTGTGAGTTTTCCTGGGCAACTCCATGGGAGCCACAGTTGGACGGACTTTACATAAAATTACGGTAGCATATTTATGTGGGCTGTAAGAAGTGGCAAAATTCATTGTTAAAAACTCCTGATGAAAAAGGAGACAGACGGCGAAATTTGCACTTAAAAGAGGAGGAGGTGTTAGAACTCCAGAGTCTGGGTCATATTACCTGAGGATATGTATCCAGAGACAGATGAACATCGGAATGACGACGCGAGCGCTTTGCATGCAGTGCTTCAGGTCTGCCAGGTTCATGAGAGGCTCCAGAGTCATTGTAAGGGACGTGATGGAAACGCACGTTATAATGAGCCCCGAGTACGCCCAATAGGCTCTGGCCGTTGAGACACTCAGCATTGGGTTGCCTGTAAGGTAGAACAGCATCCGGAACACTCGGAAACGACGCTCCGTTGTTTCGTCCGCCACCATAGTGACTGCAATCAGATCACTATGCACATTCTTTTTGTCGCCTCGCGTCATTAAATTTGCACGTGGCAAGATTGTGCAGGATTTTTACCCGTAGTCAGACCTCTGAAATATTTACGGAAATTCGCAGGATTTTCATTTCTGATGTTTTAAGTGTGTCTGTAATATTTTAATGTCTGTAATGTTAGAGAAGGAGCATCGAGGGAGGCCATTTCTTATATAAGTTGTGTTACAATGAAACTTCCCGAAGCGAGGCCAATGTGTGAAATATTACTACGGCAACATTATCATCATCATAACATAGTCCACGGTTTTTCTCATTTTTCCTACACTAACAGGCAGATGCAATGTCCATTCTGTAATGGCCTACTATGCACCAAAAGTATGTTACTGCCTTGTTTTCATGGGTCTTGTTCAGCATGTCCCTACAAATATAGACCACTATTCAGTAACATCGGTAGTAGATTTCAGTTTCTCTGCCATGAACAACAAAACGGCCCACACATCTATCAGTTCCCCATGCTCTTGAACTCAAATTATTCACTTATGCCTCGTTTTAACCCTTCAAATAAACCTACTACCTAAATTATCAAGGATACCTAGGCAGTATGTTCTTCTGGAACAGAGGTTCATAACTACCAGACTACACGACATCACTTTCCAGAGTACAATAATCCACTAGTAGGCCCGCAGCCACGTCGGTGCAAGTGGGGTGCAATGGGCCCACTATGAATTTGCAAAATATCAAAGGCCAACATGCTGATCAGCCCGCTAAAAAAGTGCCACATCCTACCGCATCCACGTGTTACCTTTGTTGAATCGCTGTGTTTGGAAACAATTCATTTTCAAAAATGAATATTTATGCAAGATGTTTTGTGTAATGGTACAGAGTGAATTCTGTAATTAAAGTGTTGGTTTTTAGGACCTGACAAAGGCGAATATATATATATATATATATAACTTACGTATAATGGAGCATTATGTACGTATATAAAAGTATGTACGTATATGCACAGGTACTGGAAGCCGCTGCGCCCACTGTGTTCATGGTCTGGCTACGAACCTGTGTTCTATTTACTGCCGTCAGAACCGCAGTTTATATCTCCGACTATATTACTATTCTTTGATGGGTAACGTAGTACAGGCCATGCATAATAGCCTATTTATTAACTGCTGAAATAACATGACCAGATTTCATGAGGGGGGGGGGGGGGGGAAAGAACATTAGGCAAATTTTTGTCAGGCGTTGGTTTCTTTTTCACGCCAATTCTTTTCCCAG
>Ga0131853_10015250_pt1 | contig 14063 bp, 11 predicted proteins | sample TergutLab28metaG_FD_92764 | JGI IMG/M metagenome (GOLD analysis project Ga0131853, IMG submission 92764) | Labiotermes labralis P1 segment gut microbial communities from Petit-Saut dam, French Guiana - Lab288 P1 (version 2) (version 2) | ecosystem: Host-associated > Arthropoda: Insects >... | reverse complement strand
TGTTTGTGTATGTGCTCTTCAATGTGTTATTTTTCTATAAAAAAAAAAAACATTTGGGAGGGGGGTTTTTTCCATTTTTCCCCCCCCCCCCCCCCCCCCCCAACCAGATTTTTCACCCTTGCTCTTAATGACAGTAAGGATATCGTGACAGAACTTGTTTTACCTTCTTTCACGGGCCCGAGATTCTCAGAATGAAAATTATGGTCATATGTACAAAAACATATTGTAATTGAATTACTTTAATGCCAGGCTTTCTAAATAAGTGAACTGGCCAGGTAGTAGGTCTGTAATTTTCAGAATCACCTCTTTAAACCCTGAATAGTATCTATTTTCATGTCTTGTCATAAATTTGTGACAAGACTGTTTATTTAGAAATCGAAGTAATGTGATTTTATTGACTTGAAAACAAAAATTTGCAATTGGACATAAAAAATTATGAAAATGAGTAAGTCTAGTGAAAATGAATATGAGCTTTGATATTGGCACATTTTATGAACACAGGAATGTACTGTAGATATGTATTTGAGGTAGATATAAGAAGCTTAATTGATTAAGGATGTTAGATTTCTTAGGAGGAGGATGAGATTAAATCACTACAGTTTTTAGCCCTCACGTAAAACACAAGAAGATATTCATAGCTTATGGAACCTGTGTATGAGGAGGAGTAAGTCATTCATGACCATATCAGAATGAAATAAAATATATACTTCGTCAAACACATCATTGTTTCCACTAATATGCACTTTTACAAAGTTTTATACATGAGTGTAAAGGAAGAGAACTCTTTCTCCAAGGTTTATAGATAATTTGTATAGTTTCTTTCATGCGTTCTGGTATGCAGGTGTGATGGTGGCCAGCAAAATGGGCGGAAACTAGTCACCTTTGTATTAATCTGTGTTGTCCGTGACAGAACTCCTTTGGATACATTTAAGTTTTCAGTAGTCATTTTCTTGTTACTACATTTGAACTAGATGTGTTCCCAGGCACATATCTTCAGCAAGTTACTGTTTCTGAAGGGCCCAGTGATTGAGAATAACTAAATCTAAGGGGTCCACCAGGTTAGATGCTTCTTTGCCTGAAATCGAAAATAGAGCTGGCTTCCAATACATCGCGTGTCTTTAAGTAATTAGAAGGTGGACAAAGTCCCCAAAAAATAGAAGATTGTGTCAGTTAATTTCCATCGTGCTGTGTACTCTCTTTTGGATTTGGCAGTGCAAGCTTAGTTTTGACTGAGCATGGCCCGGCTCAGAGTGATCTGGTTTGCCATGGTCCAGTTTGGTGCCGCAAATGCAAATTTAATGTGTCCTTATATATGTAAACTCCAAATTTAAATGAAAAAACTCATCTTACATTTGAGTAAATACAATATTTGGATTACACTTTCTTCCGCTGTGGGAAAATGGAATTTACCAGTGCTGTGATACACTGCTGTGTGTGTGTGTATCATCTCATTGGGACCATAAACATGCAAACATAATATGTGTTTTATAGTATTAAAAATTATGTACACATTTATTTTCCTGAATTATGGGCCGAGATAGCATAGCCAATATAGCAACTCGCTATGAGCTGGATCAAATCCCCTTAGAAGGCACGATTTTCCACACCTGTCCAGACTAGCCCTGGGGCCCACCCAGCCTACTGTACAAGGAGTACCAGGTCTCTTTCCTTGGGGTAAAGTGGCATTGACCACCCACCTCCATTTATTGCTGAAGTTAAAGAAAGAGCAGAGCTGTACTTCTTTGCTCCCCCTCTGTGCCTTCATGGCCTCTTCTACAGTGAACTTTATCTTTACTTTCCTTAATTATTATTATATTATTTCCCTCATGAAGTTGTATTATGTTTTTCATGTATTAATGATTTGTGTGTGGACTAGGCAGAGCATATGTGTGCCATTTCATTTAATTCATATTGAGATATCCAGTCACTGAACATTGTACACTTAGAGTTATATGTCATGTTTTATGGGGACATGATTGATGTTGACTGGTATATAATAAGAGATATTGCTTGCATGTTGTCAATTTTAACATGTCACTACATTGGCTAGCTTTCTTACTGTAGTGGGAAATGTAAATTTTCAACAGAGGCTTAATTGTAATCTGTGCTGTATGTTGCATGTTTGAAAATTTTGGTTCATCTAACCGAGTGGCATGGGGATCTGGAGAAACTGCATGGGAATGTGATAGGTAATTACCGTAAATCAAGTTTAACATTGTAACCTAAATAATATTTATTACATTCTGGTGTTTTGCTTTGCCCATATTTGGTTTAAAGATGTAGCCGTTGTATTAACAAACTGTACGCTGGTGTGTGAGACATACTTCAGAAGTAATTGTACTAGGATGGAAAGGGGATGCAGCCAGTATCCTCATTCAGTTTATCATTGTCACCAAATAGTATATAAATTATAACATATTGCTTTGGTACATATTTGGCTAGTAGTTTGAACAGAAGATGGGTGATTTTTATTATTTTATGTGTCCTTCCATCTTCAAATTGGATGGCTGAAATGTATTAAATTGATGATACTCTTTATTGTAGTGCTGCAAGGATGGAGTTCAAATGTAATATCAGTGCCTTCACACTTTTTTTTATTGTAATGGTCTGGCTGTTAATCCATGAATTTTTGGATTTGTTTTGGCTGTTGATATTGTTTGAAATATTTTCTTCTTAAATTAGGATGACTGATATCATTTGTACTTGATTTATGTATTTCATGGATGTAACATAAGCTGTCCCTGTGAAGTATGCCTTTCACAAAGACATATATTAACTCTTGAACTCTGCTTCATTAACGCTGGTATCATTTATTTTTTTTTACTTACTGGAGTTTATGTTGCACTGATTTGTTGTGTATATGTATGAGACACAATATTTAGAAGCAGCTTGATACATTTTACTCCCTCCTCTGAGATTGAATGAGGGAGAAGGATAGAGGAAGGAATATACCTTATCCTCTCTTTATTTTCCACAAATTTCCACATAATCCTGTACCTTCTTACCTTCACTTCAAACATCGGCGGAAAGGACCACCTGCTGCGCTTAGCTGGGCCTCTGTGCGTGCTAATGGTGAGTGTGCTTCCTCTGTCCTTCTCCAGTTTTGCCTACTGCATTGGTCTACTATTCTAGCAGGAGGTTTAGCTTTAAAAATTCCCAAGTTTTGAAACATACTAGGTTCAGGGCTCTGTTTTTTAGTTGAAGCATGGGAATTTTGGCTGCAGATTGATTCTCCTTTCACAGTTTACTTTCAGTCTTCTGGGCCTTAGTAATATTCTTTATGACAGTCAGGGTTGAATGTCTTTTTATTCTCCCTCTTTTTTCACCATACAGTGAAGTTACTTCATTGTCTATGATACATATTAGCAATTTTCCAGTGCATTACGCAGGCTTTGTTTTCTTATGTGACTAATGTCAGTCTGCACTATAGTACCCAGGTGCCTTTTGTGGTATTTGTTTTAATGAGTGGATTAGTAGGAATGACGTAAAGAGTTTGTCATTAGCTAATGTATGTGTTTATGGGCATCAAATGTGGTGACTGCTGTAATTATGAAAAAGAATCATGAATGTTCTTGTCTCCGAGAGTATCAACATATTATGGCCAACTGTTTGAAACACAGAAAATGTTAAGGGTTTTGTTATAAATCAGATTTGCATCATGCTGATACTTGAAGTGAAGGGTAGTTTTGAAAATCCATTTGTCTTGGTTAAGAAAACAGGATTTTGTATCTCTCATAATGTTTGAGAAATTCATCTTTATGTTTCTTTATGTAAATTACATTTTATAAGAAGAATTTTCCTCATTCCAATCTGCAGACTTAATTTAGATGCTTCTTCAGCCACAGGAAGTGCACAAATTAAATAAAAAATTATTATTTCTGTATAAAGGGAGGTTGATAAAATTTATGGGATGAGTAATTTCAGAATTTAATATGATTCTTCCTTTCCCTTGAGGCAGATGTTCGGTCATGCAGTATATTTTCCATGCCCTTTTTGCGTTCTTTCACCAGTGGTTTGGCAGAGACGTAAACTTACTTTTAGTCAGAAGACCAGATTCAAAATAGAGGAGCCGTAACATGCTATGTGTTCTAATTTTCCTTTATTGTAGGCTTAGTTTTCATTGACCAACTTTTTGCTTTGAGTTCAGATGAAGGAAAATTATCCTGTTAATATGATGTTTGTCACTCGGCAATCCCTTGCTATTTGCGGTGTTAGGTATTTTTAAAACACCACCGGCAAGGGATTGCTTTACTCTTCTGCATCTGTTGTATCCATTTGTATTTGAAGTCCATTCACAGTTCTAAAGGGTGTATATAAAACACCTGTCATATGATATACAAAAGTAAATAATCCAAATCTAGAAATTAAAGGAAGTACTGTACTGATGGTGAAATGTTTCAGTTTCTGTTGTCACTCGTCTCCGTTTACATACAGCAATGATGAAATTTTAATTTGGTGGTGTTAAGCAGCCCACAAATCTAATATTGTATGGTCCTAATATATGCCATCATGATATACAACTAGATACAGCTGTTTCTTTTGTGTGCATGTCCCCATCATTGCTGGTCTAAAACTCTGCCAGCAGGAAGTTTAGCATGAACCATGTCTGTATTGATTGTATTGACAGGTTGGTGGAGTGTAAGTGGAGCTAGTGAATATGTGTTGAATCCCCTCACTGGGGCTACGGACACAGTATGGAATACCCTTGTTGGCTGGATGTTTATTCCGTTTGGAGCTTATAGTGCCTTAAAAGTGAGTATTTTTGTCATCTGGCTTTAAAATATTATACAAATTATTTTTATCTTGCCAGTGAGAGAAATGTTGTAATGGTCAAGCAGGATGATGACGTGCAGAACGAAGGGTGTGTTCATGCGTCTATTTGGGTAGGCCAGAAAATAAGTGCACAACGCACATATTTGGGGGTATTTATTGTAAACTCCAATGAGAACAGTTCAAATATAGGTGTACTGCTTCTCCACTGATTTTTCAAGTATTCCCTCCCCCAAAGTTGGGACATTTATCATGTCACGGTTTGAGCTTTTATACACACTAATGTCACAAGTCGATGCCCTTTATTATCAGCCATCATGTCACAACTGTTTCTACTACATAATCATCTCTAAATCTGTGGCTGCAAAGAGTTTGCTTGAGCAGTGGAATAGTGTTGAATTCCCCAGATACAAACGCTATCAATGTAGGTTCTTTAATTACAAAATTATATGCCATGTGAACTTATTTTTTGGCTGACCCTCGTATTATATTAAATTCTATGAAATTAGATCCAAATAGAGATTTTTGCCATACACAAAAATGTTAGAACGTACTGGTTCCCAGTTTAGTGCATTGACACCATTGTGTCTGAACTTTTTCCTGTGTAATTTCATCCTTTTTTATTCCTTCCTGTTCCTTATTCTTTCACTTGTTCACCTTCCATGCCCTTCACCCCTTATTACCCATATGAAGTTCATAATGTAGATACAGTTATCTTGTGACGCCGGGGAATTACCCAAAAGAAAACAGATACAGTTATGCCTACCTGTTAATGTGTTAAGTTTTACTGGTCCCACATTATGAATGCTGGGTTCACAGATGATCTTCAAACCTATTACCATTTTAAAATCATCAGCCTTAGGAGCTCTTTTGACATCTAAGAGTGGTTATGCGTGATATACCATCCCTCTGTCCAGTTGGTATCAGGACAAGAGCTTTCTTCCCAGGGTTAAATATCGAGACCTTGACACTGTGTACTTCATCGAGTGTTCAGTTTAATGAATGGATCTGTATTCCCCGTCCCTCCGCTTGTCCAAAACAAATTGTAGCCAAGTACTTTATTAAGCATGGGAACTTTTTTAATGTCATGTAGCAAAATAATCACATCGTGATTCCTAATAAAAGTCATACTTTATTTGATCAATTTTTCTCTTCTGTCGTGGAAGGCTGTATTCATGTTTATGTATCAAATCCTGTCACCACCACCATTTTCATCATCATCATCATCATCATCATCATGAGTAGTAGTTGACTTGTGGATGTTGATTAATAAACTGAGCCAAAAATTAGAATTACTGCAGGGTTACTACAATCTCCATATTAAACTTCATGTGTAATGTACAGATGTTGTATAAATGTACGTTGTTACAGTGACATTTCTGTTGCAACAATAACAAACTACTCCCCAGAAAACATAGTTCAAAAACATGCAAATGTATTAGATGTGTACAGTGTACAGTTCATTTTAATTTAAGTGTTAAGTGAATATCAGTTAATGCATACTTTCTGTCACAATCATCACAGTGCATCAGAGACCTGAAAAATATAATTCCTCTTTGCTTACCAAGTTTTACAGCTCCACATCTAGTTGTGTCTATAATTGTTTTGCATCTTAAATTGCATAATATTTCACTTCGTAAACCATGTATTGAACAGATTTGTCACAATTGCAAATGTTATTGACTCTTGAGGGGTAAAAACAATAAGGGGTGTAAAATATTAACCAGAAGAATAAGTGTAGAAAAGAAAGCAAGAGGAGACAGAAAGCTCCACAGCTATAGATAGGATTAATATTCATTATTCTGAAATTTTTTCTTTCTCTTCAATTGTATACCACTGATTAGAATACAGAATTTACTTTAAGGAGAAACTGTTCATGAACCCAGCATCGCCTGAGCTGCCTCCTGTAGTGTTACCGTACGTTGGTGAGGATCGTCAGCAACAACAGGCAGTTGATATGGAAACTTTGGCACGCTATGTGCTAGCCAGTGCGGAGTTCCAGCAGCTCCTAACTGCACAGGTTCAAAAAGAGACACAGGCTGCCCAGAAGGACACAGCACAGCTTCAGTCTGCCTACGTACATCAGAAACATCTTCATTACACGAATGTGAAGGTATAGTTCTAAGCGTTCAAGTTTGCTGCAGAGTTGTCTTTGTGTGTGCATTTAGAACTTAAGAAATATATAGTTAATTAATATCGCATTATATCGCTGCAGGGTCGGAGTATTTGTGCTGATACAACATATGCCTGAAAAAGACTTGGCCCACTGCAACCTGAATTGGCACATTAACTGTTCAAAATTAGAAGTGAACTAATAACTTTAAATAAAACTAAAACAGAAACATTTATTAAAGTTACTGTCAAAACACAACAACAGTGTATAAATATTAGTATTTTATTGTGGCAACACGTTTCACTCTTATTAGACCGTCTTCAGGTCAACAGTCAGAGATATGAGGTACAGTCAGTGCATATCATGTCCTGTGGGATCCCATGTTACGTACAGGGTGTACATAAAAATAGTTTTAAAACTATGAGAAATTGTATATATTAAAAGTGGTTAAAGAGTATGTAATGTTTATTAAATTTATGTTAGTTGGGATGGAAATATATTGTATATAAATTATTAGCTTATAGGTATCTTCATGAGACACACCAGTTGGGAAGGTACTGTGATTCACATTTGAAGGTGTTCGAATCTCATTGTCACATTAGCACACTTTAAGTTCAAGGTTGTAGTGTATCACGCATGTAATTTAGATATAAGTATTCATGTCTGTATACATGTACATAGATGTATTGAATTTTGGTTGTGGATCCATTAGTCACACTTTTTGGAATATTAGTATCTGGTTGTATACATACACATGTAAATGGCAAATTAGAGTATATTAGACTTATATTCATGTTTATGTTGATGTATCAGATGATGGTTGAAGGTATTCTTATTCTTAGATGGAGCACAGCCAACACGTATGCATATGTCCTGCCTCTCAACTCCATAACATATCAACCACCTTTACATGGAAAAACTTAAATATCCACACCAGACATCCATGTATTGAACTCCATCTAAGAATAAGAATACATTCAACCATCATCTGATATATCAACATACACATGAATATAAGCCTAATATACTCTAATTTGAATTTACATGCCTATGTATACAACCAGGTACTAATACACCAACTGTGCAACTAATAGATCCACAACCATAATTCAGTACATCCATGTACATGTACGGGCTGGGTAGCTCAGTTGGTATAGCCACTGACTACAAGCTGGACGGTCCAGGATCGAATCCCGGTGGGGACAAGATTTTCTGCCTGTCCAGACCGGCCCTGGGGCCCACCCAGCCTCCTGTACAATGGGTACTGGGTCTTTCCCAGGGGTAAAGTGCAGCCGGGGCGTGCTGCTGACCACTTGCCCCCTTCTAGTGCCGCGGTCATGGAAGAGTAGAGCTATACCTCTACCCACCCTCTGGGCCACACCAGGCCTGTACATGTATACAGACATGAATACTTAAATCTAAACTATGTGCATGATATACTACAGCCTTGAACTTGTGTGCTAATTTGACTTCAAGATTCAAATTCTTTCAAATGTGAATCACAGTACCTTCCCAACTGGTGTGAATTATAAAGACACCTATAAGCTAATAATTTATATACAGTATATTTCCATCCTAACCAATATAAATTTAATACCATTACATACTTTTTAGCTACTTTTAATATATACAATTTCATATAATTTTAAACTATTTTTATGTACACCCTGTAAGTAACATGTGATCCCACAGTACATGATATGCACTGACTGTACCTCATATCTCTGAATGTTGGCCTGAAGATGGTTTAATAAGATGGAAACATGTTGCCACAATAAAATACTAATATTTCTATACTGTTGTGTTTTGCCAGTAACTTTAAACATTTTGTTTTACTTTTAGAATTCAAACACAACAGCATTTCCTCGATTAAAATAATAGCATTAATGCCATCCTGTGCAATGAAATGGTAACACAGTTAACAGGGTTGTAACCTGAACTATAAAAGTTATCATTCTAAGACTGCAGTCTTCTGGGATGTGTCACTGTATCATTGTACAAGCAGTTGACATTGTTTTGAAGAAGTGTAATGTCTTAATCTTCAGGGATCCTTTGAAATGTTGGGAACTGCTTACCCAGCACTGGCATTACATCATAGAAGGCTTAAATATTCTGCAACACTGCTATGAGAACCTCAAATTTTATTGCATTACAGTTCTCCTTTCCATTTGGCAGTTGAGTAGGAAAATTGAAATTGTCACTTGTGAAGGATTTACAACAGTAAAATATTTTGGCAAGTTGGTAAGGAATTAAAATCACTGTGTGGGCTAAGTTTTACAAGATGGATCACAAGGCAGAATCTCGAGCTATTCCAAACAACCATATTGCATATTTTAAAAGTATAGAGTGCAGCACTCATGGGACAAGTCATGCTGTTATGAGCGTGTTTTTTTGTTCTTGTTGTTGTTTTTATTTTTGTCCCCGTTCTAGGTGTCACAGTCATGTTCTTGTTCTTGTTGCGGTCTTTGTTGTTTTTCAGTTGTTGCCACCACCATCATCAGTGTTGCTGCTGCTGCTGCTGTTAACAGAATTTGAAGATAAAGCTATAGCATGGCACTCCTGACTGACGGCATTTTGCTTTACAGCTTTTGACAGAACAGAAAGCTGCACTGTCACAGCTGACACATCACCTGCATCAAATGCAGCAGAAAGTGAATCATCTTAATTCTGAGTCCAAAGGGGATCAAGCTCGTGAAAAGGAATGGAAACTCAAATTTGAGAAGGAAAAGCAGACATGGAGAGAGGAGGCTGCAGCTCAGTTGCAGATGAGAGATGGTGACCAGGTCCTAATGCGCAAAGAATTGCGTGATATCCAGAGCCGGTTAAGACTCTTACAGGTATCATGTTCTTATTAAATTTTCAGTATCTTTTTAATGAAATTGTATGCTTAGATATTCCTTTTGTATTTGTCATTATGGAATGTAAATTTTAGTTTTTTTTTTTTTTTTTTCCCCCCCCCCCCATATTTTATGGCTGTTAGCTTCATGGTTTGCTGTGACCTTTGTATCACACCAAATATTCCACACACACATACATGTTAGTATAGGTTTCTTCTGATTCCATACAGAATCAGTTTTATGTGATGAATATCTCCACTGAGGATAAAGATTACATCTTGAAACATAACTTATCACCATTTTGCATTTGGCATTGTTGTCAGAAGTCTTATAGCATTAGAAAAGTAACCAACTAATGCAGCACAGTCCTGCTTGTGAAGTGAGTTGTTGTTCAGCTAGTACAGAACTTGTCCCCATTATGTGGCACCTGAAGGCTCATTGCAAGAACCTGGCATCGGTACCTATCATGTACCAGATGAACCCAACTTAGATGTTACCATCCTCATCCTTTAAAATCTGTTTCAGAGTTATCCTCTCGCCTTTAGTTTGGTCTCTTGAATGGTCTCATTCCTTCAGCTTTTCTGACTGAAATTTTATATGCATTTATAATTTCTCATGTGAGTGCTGTATCCTCCTCCCAGTTTAATCACATAATACTAATTAAGGAAGAGACAAATTATGAAGCTCTTCATTATGTAAGTTTTTCCATCATGATGTTACTTCCTGTCTGATTTATGTAGTTTTCATTATATCATGAATTTATGGCTGCATGTTGTGTTATATTAATTAGTATTTTCACTTAATATCGAGGAGGATCTGGGTTTGAATTTCGGCACAGCTACTTGCTGCCCTGCCTGTCATTCACCTTGTCGCTCCTGTCTATTGTACGCCTCCAGTAGGCACAACTGCTTTCTTCCATGTTCGTAGCACTTCATCATAATAATTCATGCCATTTTGTGCTGTATAACATGTGGAGTTGTAAAGGCAATGCTTAATAAACCAAGGATCAAGAACGTTTTCACCAAACACTTATTCTATTTTTTATTGTTTTTTTATTATCACTATTTTATCAGCCATTTGCTACATGTATAGCACTTGGATAAGTCAAACAAAGCATAAGACAGGAAATAAATAAAGATTCACAAACATTTTACAAGAAGTACATAAGTTCAGTCAACAAACCTACAAGAATCACTGTTCAACTACAGACGTGTGATTAATTATCCAGTAAACTAATCTAATTACACAATAGCAACTTTTACAATACTTTAGAAGTCCTATTTACATCTTGTTTTACTTGTTTTATTAATTATTGGTTCTTTTATCTTCTTCAAACTTAAAAAACTCATTTAATGAATAAAAAGGATGATCCAGTAAAAACAAATTTAATTTAACTTTCTAATTGCTTTATTCTAGTTGGCATCTTGTTGTACAATCAAATTCCTATGTTTATCACACTGTCTTAGTGTTGTACTGATGTGTTCCTGTGTCGCCTTTTCTTTCTGCAGGAACAGCAGGCACAGATTTTGCGTAGGTGCTGTCAGCAAAGCGCTGGACCTGTGGCAGTAGATAACGAGGTTATTGAGCAACATGTGTTCAGGGTGTTGTCTGGTCTTCTGGGTGCCACCGGAGGACAGTTCTCGGGAAACCCTGAAGACTTGCGTGCGTGGGTTAGCAGCATGCTTGTAGCTCAGAATGATTTGGATGCCAGGCTTGCCAACCTGACTTTCACACTCCATCTGCAGACAAGGTAGTCAGTTTGTATAAACAGTGGGAGATTCTGCAGAAACTTTAAGAGTTCTAAGTGATAGGGTGTATAAGTTTTTACACCACAGTGCATAGGTCACCCAGCCTTGTATGTAATGAACGACGTAGCAGTTAATGAATTTTTATGGGTTTGTGTGGACCATGTTGGGCATGAAGCTGAAGCAGAAATTAGTGCACTGCAATAGGTCTAGTGGGTGGTACGGTTAGGTGCTTTAGGCAGCCATACATATTAATCATGAGACCAGTAGTAATCATACACATAGTAGGATCAAGAAACTTCTGTCCAAAATTGACACAGGTGTCTTGTCATTATGTCATATGTATTCCTATACTCTGTACCCTTGACCTGCCATGATGTCCCTTACATGCGTTGCTTGCTGACGTCCATCCAATAAGGCATCTTTTCAAGCAGTTGTGTGTGCTCTGTATATGATGTATTCCCTTGAGAACTTGAAAGAAATGAATGACATACACTAAGCTTCGCAGGACAGTCATATTGTTCCAAATCTCCCTCCCTCTTGCCCCCATTTGGTGGTTCCAACATGGCAGCTGTTATTATTTCTGAGGTTTGGGCAGTACTGATGCCATTCAGCATAGCATCACATAGGCAAACAACAAAACTATTTTTATTTGGCATTTGTAACTAGTAAATATATACTTGTTCAGCATATCAGATTTTGCCATTGTATAAACATATTTACACACTTAGCATTATTTGTTTATGCAAAGTGCCAGTCTGGCAGTGGTACAGATATCTCACTTTATGATTTCATAGTAACTTACAAAGAAGAAAAAATTAAGCAATTAGTTTGCCCCACACACACAGACACATACTAGCAGGACAACAAAACCATGTATGGCACAAGCAAAATGGAATGAGGATTTTCACTGCTCCATATTTATTCATTTTACCTACTGACATGACAGCAACGTTCAAAACATGCCTCCATGGTTGTGGACGGAAGTAATGGTCCATGACAGTTTTGCAGCATCTTTACAAAAGCAAATTCTTGGTGTAAAATCACAAAATACGCAACAGGTAAATACCACTTATATAAGCTGAATGAAGATTTGTATATTGAACATTATTGCCAGAATCAGATTTCTTCATTTCATTATGATTTTTTTTTTATATTTGTCAGTAATGTTTCTTAATTTTAACTGTGTTTTTAATTGATGGTTATTAATCTTGTGTAATTGTGATGGTGTCTCTAGAGCATTTGACTGTGTTTGTAGGGAAGCAGTTCAGCGGTCCAAGGAAATAATCATGGCTTCCATATCAGAACACATCCAGAATGAATTTTCCAAATGGCAGGAGCTGCAGCATCAGCATGATGTCAAAACCTCCGTTAGCAGTAGCATGGTCTGGTTTGATTTCCGTCCTTCACAACTTTGACTGTGGTTTTGCCTTTAATCAGATAATTTTAGTTTTAATAATAATAATATCAGCATAAATTTGGAAGCCTCAGTGAGTAAAATGCTGGCTACGGGTCAGACTTCATGAGATTCAATTCCTGGCAAAGGCAGGGTTCATTTTCTTGCCGCTATGCCAGGACCATCTCCTAGGCCTGCTGGGTATTAGGCCTTGGAGACAAGGTCTAAAATGCTTGGAGTCTACCTTTGTGCCTCCTGTGTGCCTGCAGTGTGCTCTGCTGGGGCACAGTGGGAACTTTATTTTCTTTGTATCAGTGAATTGAAACTTTTATTAGTTTTTTTTACTGAAACATTTTATGGTGTGGCCTTAGAAAATCTGTTGTGTATTTGTGCATGTGACTTCATGATTGTACTGAGCTGCATGTAGCTCTTAGTTTATTTTTAATATTTTAATTCTTTAATGCTGATTTATAAAAATGTTGTGTGTTCGTGCATACATCTGTGTGTTCATTTCCTTTTTTTCCTCCCGTTTAATGCCCAGCATGTAAGTAATGAAGTTCATAATGTGGTAGTGTTAGTTGGGGAATTGTTTTTTGAAATACATGTGAAGGATGTTGAATGTGTGAGGTTCCGTGGGTCAAAAAAAAGTAAGTCAGTCATAAGAACATTAAATGTAGCTCATGTATTCCACTGAATGATCATTATTTTCCATCATAACCCCGAGCACACTAATTTGTCCCTTCGTGGCACAAGTTTAAGAATTCCAGTAGTAGAAGTTGGACTGTTGCATTCACAACCATTCATGAATAGCAGTTTCTCCTTTGTGAGTTTTGAGACTGTCACAGTCGTATTAATGAAGACTTTTGGAATTTGATTCCATATTGAGTGGTAAATAATTAGCAACATTTTAGAGGAGCTGTTGCCTCAATCTTCACAGTCTGTGTCGTACAAAAGAATACTGCTATTCTGTTCAGAAACTGTTACTGGACTTCTGAAACCCTGATGTTGGAGGCATTGAGTTCCTTCAAACTTGTGTAGTTTTTTACCAGCATACATGGTGGCATATCCCAGAGGACTTGAATCTTCAACTTAACTTTGTATGTAAAAGCACATAATAATAGCTGATGTACCTTTCTCTACACATGCATTTGTAGAGATAACTGAACTTAAATCTTCAACTTAACTTTGTATGTAAAAGCACA
>Ga0131853_10015249_pt1 | contig 14064 bp, 10 predicted proteins | sample TergutLab28metaG_FD_92764 | JGI IMG/M metagenome (GOLD analysis project Ga0131853, IMG submission 92764) | Labiotermes labralis P1 segment gut microbial communities from Petit-Saut dam, French Guiana - Lab288 P1 (version 2) (version 2) | ecosystem: Host-associated > Arthropoda: Insects >... | reverse complement strand
ATATGTATTTGGTAATCAATAAGTGTGTAACAGCTGTCAAAGTTTCAAACTTCTCTGGCCATTATCTCCGTAACTGTTCAACTTTGGATATAGGTGTTTTGGGTTATATTGGTATACTTTAACATAAGGAACACTCTCCCGAAGTCTGGCACATTCCTCCTGGGACACCCTGTATATGTGAAGTTACTGTAGTATTACAACTACTGCTGCAGCTGAAAAGACCACCACCACCACAATAATAATAATAATAATAATAATAATAATAATAAAGAATACATTTATCTCATCCTTTAAGATCAAAGATATGCCTCTTGCTTTGAAATATATTTTCAAATTGTTGATGTTTGTTCCATTTCCCAGGTCTTGCTATTGCTGCTGATAAGACCATGTACATAGCAGATGGTACCAACATTAGAGCAGTGGATCCGAAGGGTATAATTCATACATTGGTTGGTCACCATGGACACCACAATCACTGGACACCAATTCCTTGCCACGGAGCAATTCCAGCTCAGCAGGTACATGACACGTAATTAATTGTAACATTTACTTTCTTCTGGTTGTAGACTGAAATCCAAAGAATTACCTAGAATATTTGTATTAAGCATACTACAGTACATCCATGAGCACGGCAGCTTCCTTGCACAGATTGGCTGTGTCCACTGGGATGTCTTGTGAGCGCTTCTCTGTTGGGAAATGTCCTTTACTAGCCTGCTGATGGTGGGTTTTATTAACTCATTCATAAATTTGAGTTTATGTCTGGAGCCCTGCCTTTCATCACTCTTTTTGAATTTGCCACATCTTGGTGCTATCAGATGAGCCACTTTAGTTATTCATCTCACACTGCAGGTTAGGATAGCAGCAAACAACTGTACTTCATTGTACTTTGTTACAAATGGCAAATTGTCAGACTCTTGTAGGGAGTTATCAAGTTTACAGTCATACTTATATATCATTCAGTATGTTTTTATATGGATGTGAATCTTTGCTGTCATATTAAGGGCAGTATGTGGCTTTAGGGTGTTTGAGTGCAGGATGCAGAGGGGAATGTTTGGGCTTAAGAGGGACAGAATAACAGGCGTATGGAGAAAATTGCATAATGAGGAGAGTCATAATTTTTACTGTTCACTTAGTATTACATCATCATCATCATCATCATCATCATCATCATCATCATCAGATCAAGGAAGATGATATTGGCCATGCAGCATGCATGAAATGGAGAGACCTGTTGAATTAAAGCATTGATGGAGGCTGGAGGCAGGTACACAGTTGAGAGCACATTATTACAGGGTTCATTTAAAGGGACAGGACTGGATCCACCAGGTGTAGGAAGGAGACCTATGGTTGAGTTTTATGAACATGGTAGTGAGACTTTGGATTACATGAAATGTGGCATATTTCTCCACTAGCTGAGGAACTGTCAGAGTCCTACAAATGACTCAGTCATGTAGTTAGTGAATCAGTGATGACAGCACCAAACAAAGGCATATATCTGTTCTCAAATATAATTTTGTGGATTGCTGTGTACAGTATATTTATGTTAAATGAATCAGTTCACTTCATTCAAATCTGAGTGCATAATTCAGTCTTGTCTGCCATCTGGCTAGGTATTACGCTTGTTTTAACTTGCAGTAATTGAAAATGTGTTCACATTTTCAGCCAGAGTAGGAGCCACTAGAGGCCAGTCAGTATAGTAACTTGGATTCATACTGCATGAATGGGAAGTCGGGGTCTTTATCCACAACATTCATTTTGACTTTGAGTCACACCCATCCTTGCATCCATCTTGAATTGGGGGCCTGTTTCACAAGAAGTATGGAACTGAAGATGTACCTCCCAATCACCTGCATGTCTTCACAACATAAGCTTATTTAACCTTTTGGCGCCGGAATTATTTTTTTAATTTTAGCACACTCTGTATATAAATTGTGAATAATACTGGAACCAAACAATTTAGAATTATGAAACAAACTGCATTTTGAAGAGAAAAAACTGGAGAGTATACACCATATTTAAAATATTCGGTACCTATATTTGTTGAATAAATATATAAAATGCAACTTTAGAGGTTAGCAGTGTGGTACGACCACTATAGTTGGCATTAGGCGTCAAAAGGTTAAACACATGAACAACTTTGTATTTTGTTTTACTTTTCTTAATACAGAGTCATATTTTTGTCACTAATTGTGTTTCAGGCACAGTTGCAATGGCCCACAGGACTGTCACTGAGCCCTCTGGATGGCAGTCTACACTTCATTGATGACCGCTTGGTACTGAAATTAACAGATGATCTCAAGGTAAAAGTTGTGGCAGGAACACCACTACACTGTCATGTGGCCACAGGGAGTAGCAGTAGTGACCACAGTCAGCGCTCTAAACAGCGTTCTGGTGGCGGCAACAGTGACAACATTTCCGGGGGAGACACGTCAACAGGCAAGGTACACAGTGTTCTTATACTTACAATCATTATTATACAAAATGAATGTAAAGGATTCTAGAATTGTAATTGTGAATCACTTTTAAACTGCTTGACAAATTGATGTTTGGGTCCAAATAAGAAGATGCCTTCCTCAGGTTTTTACCTCAGGATGGAAACAGATCCAGTTTATGGAATATTCTACTTTAAGTGCCTTTTTACACAAGACTTGTTGGTGAAAGTCTAGAAACTCATAGTAGTTGTAAATATATGCTCGCATTTAACATACTCATTCATGATACATATTGGTATTCTTATGTTACAGTCTGATGGAGAGGGCGAAGAAGGTTTGAAAGCAACAAACACAGTTCTGGGCTCTGTTCTGGCACTTGCATTTAGTCCGACGGGTGACTTGTTCATTGCAGAGAGTGATTCAAGGAAGGTGAATGCCATACGAGTTGTAGACTCAGCAGGCAGAATATCAGATTTTGCTGGACGACCTCGCAATAAACTGTACAGGTCAGGAACAAATCCTTGCTTCGGTTGAGCTACTGTATTTATTCTGTTCACGTTTAGAGCTAATTTTATCAAACACTGCACTTAACCATTGTTTCTTACATTCATGTATATTCTGCTGTATCGTTACCCAGTTAAAAGATATGAGTTATCTTATACAACCAGCAACACTGTTTTGTCCTTTTTTATGCTTTATAGTGCCCAACATGTTCAAACTCGGTGTTTATTATCAAAGGCTCCTCATTATCCACTTACAGAGGCTACTTTACTATATATCATGGTACTCAACAATTGACATCTAAAATTTACTGAAACTAATATCTAGCTATGGTCTTCAAACATGTACTTAACCAAAGACTGCAGCCAAACTTGCAGATCAGGCACCATACCGGTACCTGATTATGATGTGTATCTTAAATAAAAGTGTAATGGCATAACGGTATTGCATTACATATTTTTGAGTATTTCATATGTCTATTCCTTTTTTCATCATGTTAATAATTCTAAAGATAATATAAATGTGAAATATGTAACATGGGTTACTAGGCACAAAGATGGCTGTTTCCTCACCTTGGCCCCAGCATACATGCAAGTCCATTTTTACATTCATCCTGAATGGGTTAATATTTATTGCCCTGAAAACCTAAGCTGTCATGCAAGTGAACTGCCTCCACTCTGTACCTTCATCGCCAGTTGAAATGACTTTTACCTTTAGTAATTTCTGCAGTAAGCCTACACTGTTAAAAGTTGTTGGGTTATGTGATAAACGTTATGACGCATGTTACAGGCCAGCAAATTGTGACTGCAGTGTCAATGGTACAGGATCAACAGCAGGCACTGGGGGCCCCTGTCCATGTGGTGCCCCAGGAACTTCCTCCGTAGCACCTGAGGATGTCACAGTCTCAGATCACAGCTCTGCTTCTTCTAAGGAGACAATGCTGTCATCCAATGCACAGTTTACATTTATCTCTGCTCTCACTGTGTCTCCTGATGGTGTTCTGAATGTAGCTGACCAGGGCAGCCTGCATATCCTTGCACTGGAGCATTACCTGCCTACACCTGATGAGAATGGAGAATTCAGGTGTGTGCCATTGCTTACTTACTGATACAGTAAAGCTGTTCCCATGCACATCATGAAAGGATGTGGGTAGTGGAGGTGTAGCTCTGCTCACTCTTGACCTTGGCCCTAAGATGGAGATGAATGGGAAGTTCCATATGCTGGCCACATACCCACCAAGAAATGAGCTCGCCAGTATGCTGGGTGGGTCCTAGAGCTAGTATGGAAGCTTTGGAGAAGAGACAAATAAAAAGTGCCTCTGCCAGGAGTTGAACCACAGTTTCTAAGTTGTTCAGCATGTATCCTAGTCACTGTGCTGGCTGAGCTATTCTGGTATCATTTACTGATATAGTAATGGTTTAAAATGCACGTAGCACATCATACCCAGGCATATTATGAAAACTGCACGATCCTTGTAGCCTGGGCACCTTGCACATTGTAGCATTTTATCTTAGAATGAATCCTGTTTTGAATAGTATTTATTTTGAAGTCAAAGACTCTAATGTGTTAAAATCTTGATGAATTTCTGTCTGGTGTGATTGTATTACTATTGATAACGCTGTGTTAATGACATCTCATAGAGGTTTATAAGAGTCACTGAAAAATAGCAGTATATATCTTACCACCAGGTGCTTTGTGGATTTATTCAAGTATCACTTTAAAGGGTTAAATTTCCGGCAGTGAACAGCCTCGTCTGACCAGAGAAAGCAACAGAATTGTCTCCACACTGTTTAGAGTTTGACACAACAAAAGGTTGTCACACTGGTTGTGAATGTTGATACAGAAAAGAACTGAAAATTGAACTGTGTAAGGAGTGTAATATAATATTATGGATCCTGCTGTATATGTTAAGCCACAGAAGACACTTTGGTCTGTCAGATATAAGCCTATTGTAGAAATAATACGATTTATATGCTAACATATAAGTGATGAATGCTGTGGTCTGGCTGGTACTGTATTGCTACAAAACAAAATTATTTTTTTCCCATTCACTAAAATTCAATTGCCTGGTACCAGCTGTAAGCCTTTTGTAGCTTATATGTATGTGTCATACCTGTAAAGCCTGTGGGTTCACCACTTTGACTAGAAATCCAAAAATTATGTTTTCACACGTGTAGCCGTGAAAAAGAGACAGTATATTTTTCCTAACAAACCAGAAAATGCCCATCAATAAAATACACTGTAAATTATATTACTATTCACCGACATGTTTTGGTCGCTCTGGCATCTATCATCAGGGTGCCATACAGAATACAAACAGTATACAGACAGTTGCACAAAATGTGTAATTAAAACAAACCGGTCTTATAGTTAGTATCTCAAGCATTCTGTATGGTTATAAAATGTCAAATTATGTTATCATTAAAAACAGATAAAATTGGGTGTGTTAATGTTGCTTCTTAGCTGAATATAGCTGATACACATCCTGTAATAAAAATGGTATAGCTGTAGGTATAACTCTATCAGTGTAATATAAACCATCATGTGTTTGGTTTAAAGGTTGTCCTTATAATTACATACCTGTTAGTCAAAGATGTGTACTGTAGTAAAGACTGCAAAAGTCTAGTGAGTGGAGAGTGGGTAGATGGAAGGGAGCAACGTACTTGGGGTAGTTTTAGGCACATGTGTGGTGTTGCTGTAGATCATACATCAATTCAAAAGGTTGATACCTTTCTGTACTGATTTATTTACAGTCATATTGTTATGTGGAAAAAATGAGTGTAACAGTTTTCTAAAATATTTGTGCACTAAATGTGGTCTGTGTTGCCCAGAACTGTAATAATGTGCATACATTTAGATGTGGGCTTTATTGCCCAGAACTGTTACACTGTGTCTACTTTTAGATGTGGGCTGTACTCCCCCAAACTTTTACAATGTGTATACAATCAGGTGTGGGCTATATTGCCCAGAACCGTTACACTATGTGTACATTTTGTTGTGGGCTGTATTGCCTAGAACTGTTACACTGTGTGTACATTAAGTTTTGGGCTGTATTGCCTAGAACTGGTACACTGTGTGTACATTTAATTGTGAGCTGTATTGCCTAGAACCGTTACACTGTGTATACAGATAGAAGTGGGCACTATTGCCCAGAACTGTTACACTGTGCATATATTTAGATGTGGGCTTTACTTCCCAGAAATTACACTGTGTCTACAATCAGGTGTGGGCTGTATTGTCCAAAACTGTTACATTGTGTGTACATTTAGTTGTGGGCTGTAGTTCCCAGAGCTGTTACTCTGTGCATACATTTAGATATGGGCTTCATTGCCCAGAACTGTTACACTGTGTGTACATTTCGACATGGGCTGTACTTCGCCAAACTCTTACACTGTGTATACAATCAGGTGTGGGCTTTATTGCTCAGAACTGTTATGCTGTGCATACATTTAGTTGTGGGCTGTTTTACCCAGAACTGTTACACTAGTAGCATTTCCTGACTTTGCTTTGAATTATGTCATGTTACATGTAATTATTTTTGCTTTCAGAATTCCATACCCTCCAACTAGAGAAGTTTATGTCTTCAATCGATACGGTCAACACACTGCAACAAAAGACTTGACATCAGGTAAAACCCGCTACTCCTTCCTGTACAGCAAGAACACAAGTTTCGGGAAGCTGTCAACTGTCACAGACAGCTCAGGAAACAAGATTCTGTTCCTCAGAGATTACAGCAATGTTGTAAGTATTACACATATGCTCACAGAATATTTGTACAAAACCTGAATCTTTAAAACTATTTCATCCAAGATTTGAATTTCATAACAGAAATTGTATGGTAATTTTTACATTACCAACATGTTCTTGAGGATATAATAACAAACATCTTACAAATAAAATTTACACCATGTATTTTTAGAACTTTGGCCATTAACAGCAATGAAAGTTTGTATTGTGGTTTTCTTTATTACACCATTCAGTCTGGAAAGTGAGTATGAAATTTTAAGAGAAATGTACTGCCTACCTGAAGATGGAGGCAGTATATTTATCTAAAACACTGCTATGTTTACAGCTACAGGACATCACATCCTGCCGTGAGAACTTCCAAGTATCAATCATATTGTATAAATTTCTTTTCTCTTTACAGGTAAGCACAATCGAGAACACGCAAGACCATAAGTCAGACCTCAAAATCTCTGGTGTTGGCTTCCTTGTCAAGTTTTCGGAGAAAGGAAAATCGGAGATTGAGTTAGATTATGACAGCACTACAGGGCTTCTGATAAGTCGAGCAGATTCTAGGGGTGGAGGTGTAAGTTATAATCTGTGTTTGTTGAGCAGTAATTATAATTGTTGGAAATGTTTGTTTGCTTACACAAAAGATGATTATTCAGATTTAGCTCAATAATGAAGAATGCCATTTCATTAATTTGTGTAGATTAGTCTTCACTTCTGTTTGTCAGGAAACATTTGTAGTCCTGTATAATAGTATTTCAGGTATGTTGATATTTTACATAATTTAAAAAACAGTAGTTAATATTGTTATGTTTTTATTATTCATGTTCATAAAATGGGCTTAAAAGGGACTGGACATGCCAGAACTGCTACATTATGCATATGCAGGGTGGTGTAGATCCTACTGACACTTTCTGACACATGATAGTATTTTATACAATAAGAAAGGGATAAAATGAAATGCATAGTCTTCAAGTATAAAGCAAGCAATTTATTACTATTGATTGACAGATAACATCTTCAAATTGGCCTCTTTCTTAACTGATTCACAAAGTTGTCCCCACTCCCCCCCCCCAAAAAAAAAACTTGGCACAACGGCTGTTGATTTATGGTAGCACTTTAATCCCAACCATCACACTGCAGCTTCTGCACTGTGTGTGTGTGTGTGCGCGCGCGCGCGCGCGCGTGTGTGCGTGCGTGCATGCATTCTTTCAAGTATTCCTGTATGAATAAATCTTGGACTGTAAGGTCCGGCAACTGTAGAGGCCATGGGTAACGCCATATGTGAAAATGCTTTTTGTCACCTACTATTATGCTATGTACTCCACCGATCCATTTTAACAGGAAAGGTTTTGAAAGAGCATGACATCATCTCTTTCTTGGCATGCAGACCTGTCCCCTATGCCCCATCACAGGGCAAATTGCGTTTGGGGTTTGTCATTCGGCTCTGCAGCACTCTGTATTTCATAACGTGTGTTCTACAGGGTAATTTTTCATAAGTCACCACAGTATGTATGTGTATGTATTTTCTACACCATTCAGAGTACACTTTTCTTTGCTTTAGGGCGGTGAAACGTTCATGTATCGGTATGGTCTAGCCGGTCGCTTGGAGTCTGCCATCCTGCCAACAGGAGAAACACTAAGTCTTGCTTCTCACCTCACAGCAGATGACAGTCTGGCTGTTCAGGTGTCAACTCCAGTACAGTCCTTGTCTGAGCAGCCAGCTGTCACCACTCTCAGAATGAAGGGTCGTGGAGCCCACAGACTTACCATTAGGGAAGGTTTGTGTTCACAACTTTTCCTACTTATTGTAACATCAGTGGGGAGCTAAATTTATACTGCTCACCAAATATGATTAGGGAGGTGAAATCAAGGAAAATACAATGGGCAGGGCATATGTAATATATGTCAGGAGAAGAGAAATTCATGCAGAGTTTTAGTGGGGAAACCTGAAGAAAATGGACCACTTGGAAGACCTAGGCATAGATGAGACAATAATGTTAAAATGGGCCTTTTAGAAATAGGATGGGAGGATGTGGACTGGATTAATATGGCTGATTATAAGAACAGGTGGCAGGTTCTTATGACTGTAGCAATGAACCATCAGGTTCCATAAACTGTGGTGAATTTCTTGACTGCTTGAGGAACTGTGAACTTCTCAAGAAGGACTGAGAACCATGGAGTTTGTTGTTATAAGATTTGACCAAAGGAGTGAAAAATAGGTTTCTCCCACCTCATCTCTTTCATAACCCATTCCCTTCTACCCTCAACCATACAGGTATCTGGCCACCTTATCTCTTGCCACTTGACCATGAATACAAAAAATGTACGGCATCAGCTGTGGTGAGCAGGTGGATGGAATGTAACCATGGTCTGGACCATTCACTAGCGTATCCTTGCCTTGGGTTCAAAAGACCACCTGCCTTCAAAACCTAAGTACTTTCTCTATCTCATAATTTCAATTCAGAATATGGAAGCATCATGTTTCTTTGAAACATCAGGAACACAATTCAGTTCCACATAATGCAAAAACCTAAAAATTGGATCAAAACTATTGGCCTTCTTCCCTTTTTTATTCCTTTCTATATCTGACACAATAAAAAGTGATACAGTGTTATGTCCCCTGCTGTGCTTAATTGTACAGAATTAAATATATAAAAGTGACTAAATAGCCCTTCAATTTAAATAGCACAGTTTGTTGCCTTTCTGTTTAAATACACTTGTTATCCTGTTGTGTGGCACATCCATTCTTAAAATTATACATGTTTTCCCTGTGTATCCATGAAGACATATGGGGCAGTAGGGCTGTATGTTCAGTCGTAACTTCAGCATTAGACAGAGATGAGAGGTTAGACAGGTACACTTGAAATAGGAGGCTGGGTGGGTCCCACAGTCAGTCTGGAAGTGTTTGAGAGGTGAAAAATCTTCCCCACCAGGAATGAAACCATGATTTCTCAACTGTCGCAACCCATAGCATAGTCAACATACTTACTATGCAGTCCTAGCTCACCTAAAATTAGAAATACCTTATTTTATTAAAAATTATGCACAATTTCACTAGTATTTATGTTTATATTTCAGAGATTCTGGATTCAACCTATGTTCAAGACAATTCACATGAATGAATTGCTTTGTTTATTACCTCCAAACACCAGACACTGATGCCATTTCCATTGATATCGTGACAAATTTATTTTTCCCTCCCATTCTGTGCCTTATAATCTGAGTACCTGAAGGTGTAGTTACATAAATAAATAAAGTATAATATTTCCTGTGGCACAGTTCTTTATTAACCATATTCAGTATTTAATTACAGGGCAGAGAGTCATGTTGTAGGGTCTATTGACATCATTTGTAGGTCCATCCCCTCTGTCTTCCTGTCTGTGTATGTACACTGAACATTTCTGCTGGGGACAGTAACAGTCTCCTGGGTTATGATGCCATGGTGCTTAGTGAAAAGTTAGCGATGTTTCACAGAGAATTTATGCCTCTATCTTCAGGTTTCAAATTTGGACTGCTTGGACTCTGAAAATGGAAGCAGCAAGCTTCTCCAAAATATCGTTCAGTGTTGACATTTCTACTAGCCAGCAAATCCCATCAGCCTTCAGTCTTCATCAGCACTAACCTTTTAACGCTGGAATTAAATCCCTCCAAGCAATGCTGCCTGCTGGGATATTTTTACTGGCGATTTTAAACTTTATTACTTACTCTTAGGAAAAAAAAAACATATCTCATAGACTTTTCCTTAAAATTTAATGAAATAAAATTTTGCACCCTGCTTATGAATTGGTTAATCTGGGAAAAAAAATGTTCACCTATTTTTATAATAAATTTAGGCCTGTGAATCACATGCATTACTTGAAATGTGATGTAAGTAGTTCATTACTCAAATAATTCTTGCTGCTGCAGAAGGTCTGTGGCACCTTGGATCACTCTTTTATCACGACACACATTATTCACAAGGAGGGTGATATGTTACAAATTTACTTTGGTGTGATATTCCACGAAACAAGGGACCACGCATAGGCCCACGTCACATCTGGTGCACTTACACACTGTACCCATTCCTTGGCTGCGAGCAGAACACAAGTGGTAGTGTAGTTGGGTTGATGATTTTGCTGGCCAGTGTTTGTTATGGTGATGTCTGCTGAGGTTTGCTGCTGCTGCTGTTGTTATCCTTCTTTTTCTTCCTCAAAATAGCCTCAGCACCTGATTCTGTTGTACCGTATCACTTTCAGTATTTCACAGTAAAGAAATGAGTATTAAACAGTTTACATATGTCAGAGAATTCACAAAATATGGCTACATGTACCACTTAGTGTGAGAAATAACTGTGTTTTTAACATGTATTCTGAGAGATACATTTTTGTCATGGTGTTTTAACTGACTGATCTTGAATATTCCAGTGTTCTGGAATTTCACACTGTTTTACTGGGCGAGTAGTTCCGTAAGGTTTTGAGGGATCATAGTGCCTTCATCTTTAGCATTAACTGTCCAAGTGTAAAATGAAGGCACTACAGCCCTTTCAGATTTCAGTAACATCAGTACAGTGTCACATCCCAGAGAACTGGAATCTACATCAGCACCATTGTGAGAGCCTTAAATCTTACATGTCTGGCCTTTACAACATAAGATAGTTCAGGTAAAGCACCAGTAAGCAAACAGACACAGAACAAATCTGTTACATTGTGTTTTAATATTATCAATCCCTGTGTTTATAGGTCTTGATGTTACAAATTTGTAACATAATGTATTGTGTGTAGTTCACATTCCATCATTTCAGACACTGCCGTAAGTGAGGCGTCTAGTTTCCGGAATGGCTCATTCTCTGTCCATTGGTCATGGGGTGGACACCTGCAAAGTCAGGCTGTGGCACGACATCCACTACTGGAACTAAGCTTGCCTGTGGAGGCAGAGATGCTGCCAATGTGGAGTGAACAGACTCTTACACTTGGCGACGGACTGAGCAACCACATGCACTGGACATACAGCCTGGTCGGGGATGTCCGAGCCCCAGAGCAGACATTACACAGGGAGCTGTGGGTAAGAGTTGCAGCTGTTATCACCACTATCACTCCAAACAAATGTGTTGTGAGTGTATATCATAGGATGGCTCAATTGATAGTGACTATGCTGCAGGCTGGACAAATTAACTCAACAATTAAGTATCATGTTGCACTCTCAAGTATATTTCTCTGTATATTACAGTCATTTTAAATGAACTTTAGCCTTGTACCAGTGTGTTTCGGTATGGCTATACCATCATCATGCGTGTGTCACAAATTGCTTCCTGCACTGTGCATCCATTGTTAAAATCACTGATTACTCTAAGGTTGAAATGCAGTTCCATTTTAATCATAAAATAATCAGTGATGGAATAAGAATGGGAGAGTATTTGATGTGATGTGACATTGTGTAGTTTGGTAGAACCTGATCGACATCTTGGAGGAACGTGCTGCCTTCATTTTTAGGGCACGTGTTATTACTGCCATTGAAACCTCAAATTTCACTTAGAACAGTAAATGACATGGCTGTTGTTTTTGCAAATGTACCATCCAGTGGTTTTCATGTGAGGACAGAGTAATACCAGAAATATATGCTTATTGTAATGTCTGGGTAATGGCATTAGTTGGAAAGGTTGGTACCATATTTCTGAAGAATGTACTTACTAAATGTTGATGGTTGGAATGAATCATTATGTAGAAGAGGTGACCAGAAATAGGTAACAAAAACAGTATGCAGTAACTTAATAATAATATTGAGTGGCCAACATAAAACGAAAGTGCTGTGTTGTAACTAATTTGGACATGACTTAATATCTTATCAAACAATTTTAAGGGAAGGTGGAACATATAAACCCTTAGATTCCTCTTCTAAAAATATTCTGTATCGAGGAGGAGTTTTTTTTTCTTTCTTCACAGGTGAACCAGTCACGTGTACTAGGGGTTGAGTTTGACCAGGCTAATGGACGCGAGACATTTTATGACCGAGATCAACAGGCCCTACTTACTGTAACATTCAATCCCGATGGTCTTCCACAGTCTTGGGTTCCTGCTAATGGTGGCCAGCCTGTAAATATCACATATGACAGGTGTGAAAATTTTGAAATAATTTATACTACTTCTGTAACAGTATATGCACTCTCTACTAATGCATTTCAAATATGTACATCAGAGATATTTTTGGTGAATATAGAGCTTATTGTCTCTTGAATAAGCTGATTGAAGTAAACTGAAACTTGAATAAAGTGTATTATATATATGTAAACATAATTTTTAACTGAATCGGTGTGGTGATGGGACAGTAGTCTGAATAACCGGAATTCATTTCCTGAGGGAAAAAATTTTTCCTTTTGTCATATCATTCAGATGGCTGAGGGGCATATCCTACCTCCTATCCACTGGGTACCAGGTTCTGTTTGCCTGGTGGTAAAATGGTATAAATATCAATTGGAGCATGACACAGTATTATACAAAGTGCAGTTATATTTAACTAGTGGAATACTAATAACAAATTATAATAAAAAAATTTGACAAATTCCTTTGAAAGCTAAAGCTTCCAAAGATAATCGTGTGATTAACCTACATATATGTATGTAATAGCTCATAGGGACACTAATATTACGATTTTACTAAATGTGTGCACCGTAACTCTGAGACATTTTGATTTATTGAATAAGAACAAGAACAGTAATCCAGGAAACAAGGAAGTGACCTGCTCAGACTGATTATACTTCAGAATTAAATGGCTCAGACAACAAAATTTACAATATTATATAAATAATGAAGTACAAATGACAAAGTGTTTATTCATTGCTGAACATACAAACTCTTTGAAGAATGAAGGTCATCCAAATAATATTTAAAAATTTCCTACCTCACAAAAAACACACTGCATCTACATTATAATGACCAGTTGAATAATGCTGTTTCTAGAAAAAGTAGATATTTAGTTCGAGAATCGTATGTGCTCTGTGGTTAAATTTTGTGTTTTCTTTTAATAATAAAATAGTTTGTAAATGTAGTATTCACTGGACTTCAAAAGATTAAGGCTTAAAACATATAAAGTGTGATAAATAAAAGGTGTAATGTTCATATGGTGAATTGTGGATTCAGGTTCAACCGTGTGGATGGTTGGCACTGGGGATCCCAGAGCGAGCGGTACAACTATGAGAGTCACGGACTGCTGGCCGAGATCAGCTCACCACAAGATGGCTCTACCCAGTTCACCTACAATGAACTCAATATGGTATGAACAAGTGCAAGTGCAAATGTGTAATATTTTATTTGAATAAAGGTTGACCAACTAGATGACACTTGCTTTATTATATATTGCTCAACATGTTTCAGACGTTAATACGTCCATCTTCAGGAGCTAGCGAGTACTTGTTGTGTTGTGT
>Ga0131853_10015248_pt1 | contig 14064 bp, 12 predicted proteins | sample TergutLab28metaG_FD_92764 | JGI IMG/M metagenome (GOLD analysis project Ga0131853, IMG submission 92764) | Labiotermes labralis P1 segment gut microbial communities from Petit-Saut dam, French Guiana - Lab288 P1 (version 2) (version 2) | ecosystem: Host-associated > Arthropoda: Insects >... | reverse complement strand
CCCCGTTACCTCGTCCCTCCTAGGTCCAAATATTCTCCTCAACACCATGTTCTCAAACACCCTCAGCTTCCTTTCCTCCCACAATGTCAGCGACCAAGTTTCACACCCATACAAAACAACAGGAAAAATTATAGTTCTATATATCTTAATCTTTAAGATACTTGTACACATACTCATTTAAATTGTAGGTTTCATAAGCTATCTGTGCCGTATTGGCACAAATACATCAGAGGAAGTAGGTGATTTTTTGTGTTTTTAGGTTTATGAACTGGTACCTTTATGGACTGCATGATGGAGAAACAAACCCATACTTATTCTGTTAGTAGCAATACTTTGTTTCAACTCAGCAGATCCATGAACTCTCAAGCAGGTGTACCATGTTAAGCCACAGAGTACCATTATATGATGGCAAAGTTGGTGTGGGTACTCTTACGATCATTTTACCCATTTTCTGAGGCCATTCTGCCATCATTTTTCGAACATAAACTACAAGAGAACCTATGCCTTTTAGCACGAAGACAGGGCATCAGCTACCACCACAAACAATTCTATGCGTTGTTTAGAGATTGTTATCAGTGACAGAATAATAGCCAGAGACTGTAGCCTCATCTGCCAGATCTGCAGCACTGTTATATTTACATGTGGGGCATATTAACGGATGAAGTGCATCATAATAATAATCTTCATACTGAAGGCAACCTGAAAGAAAGTATTCATCTTCATTTTCACCAGCACACCTTCCACATGCAGTGACATGTTGTTTAGATGTGACAAATATCTGCAAAGCCAAAGGAAACCATTTCCAGAAGCTTCTTTAAATATGGTATGTAAGAACCTAATATTAACTGCAATAAATTGAAATAAACATTTCCAGTACCTTCTTCAAATAAAATTAATAACGAAGAACCCAATATTACTCAATTATTATACCAACCACTGCACATATATAAAATTTATAAAATTTTACACATAAAAACACTAAAATTCTTCAGACATATTTTGGTACTAATTAATGTGACTTTTTATACTGTGACTTTAGCAAGGACAATATGGCTCCCTGATGATGGTCCTAGGACCGAAACATGTCGGAGTGTTTTAATGTTTTAATGTGTAAATTTTATAAATTTTATATATGTGCAGTGGTTGGTATAATAATTGAGTAACTCAACAACATGCACAGTGTAACAACGAAAATAGAAAACCCAGCATTAGTTGCCATTTGAACTCCAATGCACGCGCCCTGACTAATATGGCACCGGAACAGTGGCTGCCTACCAACATGTGAAAGGGTCGGAGACAAGGCATGAAATGCATCATATAAAACAAGGACCCTGTGCAAATCAGTACTATGTCTTAATTGTTGTGTATATATATGAGAGTCAAGCGGAACATTTGGCTTGATAATACTATGCACTAACATGTCTGTATGTTTTGCCTTACATACACTTGACCTATTCTGGATCCATGGAATCTATATAAATGCTGCCAGAATCTGATTAATACTTGGCTATTTGTACCGCTTCAACTTTTGAAGAAAAACAGCCTGAATCTCTGAAGAACTAGCCTATGTTCTTGATGCTCCAGTTGCAGGTATTCCACTTAACATAACATTAACAACACAAGTGATTCTTCCATCTATTCAAAATACTGTGGGAATCCACCAGAGGATCAGAACAAGCTAGTTCCATGCTGAAAACCATTCTTAAATCAATTTAGTCCTCTCCAGAAGTCCCCAATATTCTTCTTTTTCCCGTTTACTCATAGCATATCAACCCTTACTCTGCTAATGTGGAGAATATAGTGAGTTCCTAATAATGCCAGCAAATGGCAGATGGGATTTAACTTGGTGTTTAAAGTGTTAAACTTACCTCTCAGATATTCCCTTTCTTTGTTTGTGAAAAAGACGCTAGTGCTACGTCTTGCATTGCTCAGGATACATCTATTCACTTGGCTTAGATTCTATAAACATTTCAAACTAGCCTGCTTCCTATAATCCTTCTTCATGGAACAAACTCATAGTAACACTGACTCTCCCTGGCTAAAGTCTGAATGCCTTCCAAAGTCCTGCTTATGGCTGAACTACCAGATATGTTTTCCAAAACTGCAAAATTATTGCTGATATTAATCTGATATTTCTTGTACCTTCTGTATCATTGAGCTTTGTAAGATTAAATATCTTCACATTAAACTGCTTTGTAAGATTAAATATCTTCACATTAAACTGCTTTGGTGTTGTTTGTTGACCTGCCTAACATTCACAACCATCACATAATCATCAGAATCACCGCCAGCTACTCTAAAAGTACAAGCATCAATGACACATAACATTATTTATGTTGCTAACATTGAAACATGATTCACTGACAATGAAAAGTGCAAAGAATTGCATAAGACATGGTGACAGTAAAGATTTAGTGTTAAATGAACAGTAATGAATCAACATGACTTAAACAAACATTTTAAAAATGTGTAAACACTGCACTGTTAACAGCCTAATTTTCATATTACTGACAACCGTTAAATCTTTGGGACGGAAATCAAATGCCACACATAAAGTGCTGGAGACCAGAATTTAAATGAGTTGCAGAAGGAAAACCATTGGATGGTCATCACCTGTAAATGACATATGGCATTTTGAACATCACCCTGCATGACAGTTATGCACCAAGGGTTTAGCATTATTTGATTAAGTACTTATATGTATACTTGAATATTCTGATGTTCACAAAAAGAGTTGAGTCACAATATTCATAGTAAAGTATGTATACATATATATAGCTACTTACTGCTCGGATAGTGCCTTCTAGTCCCAGGTGGAGCCCATGCGGTCCATTCATATGCTTTAACATAACAGCATTAGCAAAATGCTCATATGGAAGAATTATCTTTCCATTTTCCCTTAAAATGAGTCTTCCTTGGCCATCTAGTGCTACCCTTGAGGCCATCATTCTGTAAAGATAAAAAGCAATGTTCATGAAAAATTTTATTCCAATTCAAAATTTATCACCCCCATTTCTCACACAACGCTACTGAAACACATTTTATGTCTAGGTTAACTCAATATTGCACTCAAATTTTATTACACACATCGGTCTTTTTATACTCACTGTAGATATGCAGCACTTGGGAGCATGGAAGCTTCTTTTAACTCAGTAAAGCACTGCAGAAGCTCAACTGAGGGGTTCCAACCCTTATTTTGAAGATATAATTGCAGCAACATATACAGCTTTTCCGTAACATAACCAGTTCCAGGGAAAGGTGGGCCCATTTCTGTCTGAATTCCTTTAGCGACGATATTCTTCATTGTTTCGGTAAGATCCATCTTGATTATGTAAAACAACTTTTAGAGTATCAGAATTACTGTTCCTGAAACAACAGCACAACTCTAATCTCACATTTCACGATCAACACCAATCACTTTATTGGTTACAAACTAGTAAAAAATGAGTGCGGATCATAGACAGTGCATTCCAAACTCTCTGACATTCTACTCCATACATAGTTTTAAAATAAACTATTGTGATATAAACGATATCGTAATATATACAGAGTAATGCCTAATACGATGCAATAATGATTTAAATTGTTCTCTCTACGAAATACAGCTCAGCTTTACAACAGCTACTGCTGCCTATTCCAGTCCCTGTGACAGGCATGTGGTTTCGTAAACTTACCCCGGTTCAGGTAACAGTATTTACAAAAAAGATAACCAGCGTATTAGGATGGCCAGTTGCGTCTTGTTACCATGGCAACAGGTGAATTGTCTTCGGAAATGGAGCGTAAAGACGTCTTTTGAACTGTTCCCTCTCCGTATAAGGAACAGCTGATTGATATATCGAATGCCCTACTTACTTGATTCTATTCGATACTCTGGGCGCAGGCGCGCCTCTATCGATTATGAAAGCGTCACTTCCGTTACCCGTTAAAACGGGGCAGGACTGGAATTCGATAGATTGCACCAATAGCAATGAGCGTCTCTGCTCTACCACCAATAAGGCAGTTGCCGCCAATTTTCTGGCTTAAAATAATTGGGTAAGAGTCATGTGGCATTTTACCTTTCACCAATGACTGTTACGAAGGAGTCAATCAACATCCACAAAAGCAAATTTCTATCTTTTCCGGTACGGGTGAGAGTAGGAGATGTAGGCAAAGGCGAATTGAGGGAATGTTGGCGTTGAGGGAAATAAATCTTATATAATCGACCAGAAAACTTTATACCTTTTGATGTTTTGTAAGTACGAAATAACTATTACTTCAAGATGTTAAACGTACACAAAGTAGTTGTGTATTTTTTGTCACCCATTATAATGGCTGAATATTCACCAATGTGGTTGAATATTACTGTGTCCTAAGTGATGTTAATGGTGCTATTGGTTACCCCTTTTTGGTATCGATATGTTGTGTATTCTAAGTGATGTTGAGGTTTTAAAGCATGATATATTGATAGTTGTGAATACTGAATTTCACTGTTCGTCTTGTCTGACTAGCACATCATAGGCAACTACGTTAAGCCGTGAGGAGTGGTACGAGCGGTTACGGTGCTCAAAGCTCCCAATTAATTTTGCCAGGCGTAGCGTTTTGTCAGGAATATCACCTATGTGTGTAGGGCGAGGGATTGCTGCATATTTGTCGGTCGCGAGAATATTTGTGAAGTTACTTCAACGATTGTCATTAATCTGATAACCTGGAGAATAGTATAAATATAATTCCTGTTTGGGGGGACTGACAAGGTTATGGTGAAATAAATAAAATCTCGCGCATGGCTACCTGATGCCCATTGGAATACATTAAAAATATTAAACAGATTTAAAAACGTTTGAAGCAAACAAGGTTTTGTAATTCTACAAGAACACAACTCCAGAAAAATGAAACTAATAAAAGCATTATTTATACAATTTTTCAATCATAGTAAGAAAAATGTAAGTCTTGAGTTCTCGCATGATGCATATATGGTTTTATATTTTATTTTATTGCTTGTGGAAATTCTTGTGACCTAACCTGATGGTATTTTGAGAAACGTAACTTTATATTATGTAATATGTAGTGGATGGTATTTTTTGTGATTAATGGATGTGTACAGTAGATGAAATTATCATCACAACTGCGTAGTGTTATCGCCACGTGTTGGTGTTGTGCCGTGGCTCCAGAAAGGTTGTCAGGTAGTGTGTCCATTGAGGAGTGCTATGCACTCCTCAATGGACACACTACCTGCTAACTCCACTTATCGAGATTAATTTGGATGGTGAGCCATCCGGGTATGCAGAAAACCTGGATAATCGCATTTTCTTTTAAAATAGGCTACATTGGCAGTTTGTAGTTTGGCTGTTACTGTTCACAGTATGTACCTGCATCTAAACCTTTCAGCCATTCCTGATTTGAAGTTCTAGGAACCATAACACTGAACTGTGCTTGATCCAATAACCATATATTTCGAGGCAGGTTAGTTTTGTAGAATGCTCAACAAATTTATCCGAAGGGACAAGCCAATCCACATAACCAGCATCCGGATGAGTTCTACTGATGTGCATATTCAAACATGCTCACCACACAACTAATAGCGAGAAAATGCGACCTGCGTGTTAGTTCATTAAGGCTCTGTTGCTTGTTTGTTGTCGCACTGGGTTGCAGTCACAAAATACAGACGTACTGAAATAGGTAAATACATAAATAGCTAAGTTAGGTGTACTGTGACTTCTCAGACCCTGTAGGACCATATTTGCTCATAATATACATAAATGACTTACGCCTGAGAAAGAATTTGTTATTAAAACTGTTTACGTTTCATTATGACACTAGTGTTATTATGTTTTATAAACATTCTGGTGATTTTTATACAGTTCTGTTTGGTATGAGTGAATGGTTTGCTGGTGATAAATAAGCTGTAAATCTGGACAAAACAAGTACAATACATGTCATGATATAATTGCCATACTGTATATTTAGTCGTAGTTAAAGAAAAATGTATAGAAGAAAGGGTGAATGCAAAAGTTCTTGGTTGGCAAGTTGATAAGCCCATAAATTGTAAAAGTCATTGGTATGTGATTATTAAGTAGGGTATGTTGTGCAGTTAGGTCAGTGTTTTGTATCAACAGTATTAATGCTCAAGCCAATTTATTTTTGCCTGTTTTCATTCTTAATATAGAATAGTTTTGGGGGTAATTTTTCAAACACTGAGAAGCTACTTACATTACACAAATTACAGTTGGTACACAGCCTACAACTGCATGTAGAAGTCTGGTTTTTAAAACAATCAGAGATTTTATCTGTTCCTTGCCACCATATATTTTCACCAGTGAATTAATTGTAAATATCCAAGAGAATGGTCAAATTCACCTGTACACAGTATTAATACAAGCAGTAAGCACTGTTGGCATAGACCCAGTTTCTTTGATATTCTCCAAATTGGCACTAGTAATTGTTTCACCAAGAAACATTTCATGGCATAATTTACTGACACTTCATTGTGCGTATGTCACCCAGCCAGGATTGTACTTGTGCTTTGTGAAATTCCTTGGGTCATTTTTTACAGTTAACCCTTTAACTGTCATATTCATCCTGTGACCCCGAGAACTGCCTCTCAACTAAATGTTCTGTTCATTGTATTGCTGATGCCAAGTTCATGATTCACTTAGGTGGAAGTTTGCTTGTGAGCTGAACCCTGTCTAAAAGTAAATAGCCATAACAGTGGAGAGCAGATCAGTCCCAAAGCAGCTGACAATGTACATCATAGTCTTTCTGCCATGCTTGATGGTGAACTGCTGGAAAACAAGCTGTTCCATACATAGTCCTTGCATCTGCATTATTGGCAGAAGTCCGTGCATTGGGGGAAAATGATGACCTTTTCTGTATTCTTAGGTAAATTCCACCATGTTTTCAGAGGGAATTTATAATATTGGACTCACACTTGCTAACTACTTGATGGAGACAAAATACAGATAAGCTGTGTATGCACTGTTTGTGTGTGTACGAGTGCATGCACATTTTGCTACCATGTGGCCATACGTGGAGTTCCTGAACCATAAATTTTAAATGTATTGTTCCTTATTTTAATATGAAAGTTATTTTGGGGGTTGCATAATGATAAGTATGTATTATTCATTACTTTTTTTTTTGCATATTTTACATTGAGTGTGTTATTTAAAACAGTTTGCCATTAGGATTTTGAATTGCATTAGATCATATAGGAGAGAGAGTGTGTTCATAATACGTGAATTACACTGAAGCCAAAGAAAGTAATCCGACAAATGGCTGAGCTAATTTTGCTGGAGAGCTCCTTGTCTTGCTTTCTGTTTTATTTCTGTCCATCCCAGTGTGCTTATTAGTAGTAATGATTGCTGTGTTTCTTACTACCAGTATTAGTGTGTTTCATACTACCAATAATAATGTGTTTCGTGCTACCAGTATTACTGTGTTTCGTAGTACCAGTATTAATGTGTTTCGTACTACCAGTATTACTGTGTTTCATACTACCAGTATTACTGTGTTTCATAGTACCAGTATTACTGTGTTTCATAGTACCAGTATTATTGTGTTTCATACTACCAGTATTACTGTGTTTCATAGTACCAGTATTAATGTGTTTCGTACTACGAGTATTACTGTGTTTCATACTACCAGTATTACTGTGTTTCATACTACCAATAATTGTTTCGTACTACCAGTATTACTGTGTTTTGTAGTACCAGTATTACTGTGTTTCATACTACCAGTATTACTGTGTTTCATAGTACCAGTATTATTGTGTTTCGTACTACCAGTATTACTGTGTTTCATAGTACCAGTATTAATGTGTTTCGTACTACCAGTATTCCCATGAACTGAGTGACTAGGTAACTGGTGGGGAATGTAGGGAATTACAGGGCAAAGCTTAACGGCTCATGAGAAGTGTGGAGAGGGATTTGTGTATGGAACTTCTTTCTTTGGTCTCAGTATCATAGTAATGTGCCATATGTACACATGCAGATACATTCCTGGAGAATGGAATATTGGAATTGACAAGATGGATGTGGGGGTTAGTTGATTCTGCAGTTAAAATTGGGCCTTTTGATTAGGGGGAGATGATGGTAAGTAGTACAGGGTGTTTGGTGATGTGTGAATGCATGCTGCAGCAGGTCTTGTGGTCTTGCATTGTCTTGGAATATCAGAGCTGACTTTAATGCATTTTATATTGCAGTTTTTTGTGTTTCTAGTTTTCAGGTGTTGAAGCCTGTTAACGTGTGTATTTAAAAGTCAAGATGCATCTGTACAATCTGACGTTGCAACGCGCCACCGGCATCACTCACGCCGTACATGGCAACTTCAGCGGCAGTAAGATGCAGGAGATACTTGTGTCAAGGGGAAAATCTCTTGAATTGTTACGCCCTGACCCTAACACTGGGAAAGTACATACTCTGCTGACTGTTGAAGTTTTTGGGATAGTACGGTCCTTGATGGCTTTCAGATTGACAGGTGGAACTAAAGGTACTCTTGGACATTAATGTAGTAGTGCTTTGTCTTTGCTCCTGCTTGTACGTACCTGATTTTGTTGGATGCAGATTCTTTTACCCTCTTATTTTTAACTAATGTGTTCCGAATCGTAGTTGTAACCGGAAGAAAGTTGGGAATATCTCATTCTTCACCTTGACATCAGGTCAGAGGTGAATTTTCAGTTTGAACTCTAGACAAAGGCCTTTGGTAAACATTAAAATTTGATCAAACAAGTTAGCTTTTGTGGTAGTTCAATTTCCAACTTTTATTCATGAGGTGCCCAGTTTGAATGTTTGCTGTAACAACTGCCCTGGCAAGGTTTTTGTGGTTTTCTTCAGTCCACCAAGGCAAGTACCATAACTGTATGTCAATCAAAAGCAATTTTAAATTTTTAACACAACATGAAAATTTGTAATTTAGGTAATGCTACCCATTGTGCTGCTGATCAGTACAGTAATTATAGGGTTCAAATGACACAGCATTTTGTAGAAGAAATACAATAATGTGACTGTGCGCTACGAAATATTTTGTTATTTGGACCCAGTACTTAATAACAATAGACTTGTATTAACATGGTACCTGAAATTGTGGAAATCATGTGCTGGGTGTGTAGCTGCACCTATATCTAATGAAACCAGCAGGTACATCAATTTTTCCCATGTGTGAGACTCATATACTTGCTACCCCCTGCCTGCACCTCTTTTGGGAATAATATGGAACTAGTTTCTTGAAATTTCCTTACCAGATTCATTTCACAGTTTCCTGAAGTAACATCATGAGAGCATTTAAATGTGTCTAAGCAGTTTGCATTGTTGCATTTAAGAAACAGTGTTACAGTATACACCCACAGTTCTGTAGTGTACAGTGCCACCTGCACAGCCATTACTGACACACATCACTTACGGCAAGCATTTCAACATCACAATAAATGTTTTTACGAAAAGGTATGAAACTTAAAAGGACTATAGTAATTGTTGGTTTTTTGAAGACCTGTTTTCGTTGATCCTGTCGAGAGGGCACCGGTGTTCCGGTCCATCAGTCACTGAGATTGACATATGCCAGTCACAGGCAAAGTAATGTTTTAAGCTACTGTACCATTAGACAAGTGGGCAGGTGACACTTGACGTTAGCACAGATTATTATGTAATGGGAGTTAAACCACCTTCAGGCTTTGCTAGTGGCTGTCATCATGCTTACAAAGAGACCAGGTTACATGTTAGGGACATGTAGGAGACGCTGAATTGCACAATGAAAAACATCAAATAGTTAATTTTGTAACTAATAACAAAGAATTGCAGGTGAAACCTGTTAGTCCTGTGGCTGTTACAGGACTTCATAGATGAAAATATAAGCAAGAAGTTGGATAAAGGGAGACCAACTTGATGTCACTTGCTTTTTATTTCATTATTTAATGCTCAACATGTTTCGGATGTTAATACATCCAACCTCAGGAGCTTGCGACTTACTTATTGAGTTATTTCATGGGGTGTATTGCTCAGGTACGATGTGTGTTGGCGTTACGTTGTGGTTTGACTGGGATGGTGTGGTATCCGAATGCAGGCTGAAGCAGTGCTTCAGCCTGCATTCGGATACCACACACCACACCACTCCAGCCAAACCACAACATAACACCAACACACATCGTACCAGAGCAATACAACCCATGAAATAAGTTGCAAGCTCCTGAGGATGGATGTATTAACATCCGAAACATGTTGAGCATTAAATAGTGAAATAAAAAGCAAGTGACATCAAGTTGGTCTCTCTTTATTCAACTATCAAGATGATGCACGGTCCAATAAACATAAGGTAAGCAAGAAGATTGAACCTGAATGGGTATTTGTGTGCTTCATAGCTTCATGTGTTTGTAACCTTTGTCTTTCAATAGGACAATAGCAGTACTAATTATCACTGAGGTGGTTGGTGATTTATTTGGGGGGATATCAAATATTCCACCCCGGAATGTTTTTCGGGCATTACTGTGTGTATCTTCCTGTAACAGCTAAACCCTTGCAGATGAATCTGTACTATTGAGGGCTAGGGATGTATGTTATGCCCCTATGGTTCTCAAGTCAAACCCTGAGAGTATTAATTTTTTTTGAGGAAGAGAGGAGACAGGTGTTCAAGTAATGAGATGCCTATGTATGTTTAATGCACTGTGGTATCTCCTTTGTCAGGGTTGCTGCCCTGCTTAGGTCGTCATAACAGTGCTACAATAATTGGCTATATAGCATCGTTGGTGCAAGTCTGGTTTTGGCTTGGTGCCTGGTTTCCATTATCCAACACAAATTTAATTATAAAGTGTGATGTTCTGTAATTCATACATGATTGTAATAGTTGATGTATTGCTTTCAGATTACATTGTAGTTGGTTCAGATTCAGGCAGAATTGTCATCTTGGAATATATTAGTACAAAGAATATTTTTGAAAAAGTGCATCAAGAGACATTCGGGAAAAGTGGGTGCAGAAGGATTGTCCCCGGCCAGTATCTCGCAATAGATCCTAAAGGAAGAGCTGTTATGATAGGTAACATTAATGCAGTATCTCATATGTTTAGAAATGGTGGTATACTTTGTAGTTGTAAAACATACTGACATGAACATGGGTATGGTGTACTCTTGGACAATAGACGTAAGTTGTGCGCAAGTCTGGTCCTTCACTTGTGGACGAATTGCCTGGAATGTCACGAGGCCAGCTGCTGTGGGATAAGGTACTGAACTAATTGGTAGTTCCTTCTTGTTCATTCCCGTGACCCCCATTCAAGTAGGGCCATTTTGTTTCTCTGATCATTACACTAGCTGCTGAAAACATCCCATAAATCCCAGCAGATTTTTACGAACTGTGAATTCACCAGAACACCTAAGACCCTTTCAAGTATTTCCACAGTTACGTTTTAGACTTCGTCCAGCAACATGCATTATTCAGGTACCTACTGATAAAAACAACACATTCAGATCTGGGTAAATTGACAGCTGTGTTAACTTTGGCACTGAGGTGTTCATTGACACTGATCTGTGTCATTGGCATCAGACATTTGCAGTGTTTGTTGCTGCGTTGCTTTACCCAAAATGTCCTTTCCAACTCCTCAGCAGTTGTTCGGTACTCGCGACTGAATTATCCCAACGGACTCAGGAATAAGCCCAAGACAGACCCTACAGGGCACAAAACACTAACCATTGGTTTAAAGGAGAAAACTCAATGAGGTGTAAGAAGATACAGATTCTAAAGGATCTGAGATGTCTCTGGCTACCAGAGTTTAGAGGCTCTATGATGACTTACATGAAGCCTTCAGGTTTATGTTCTGTTGGTGTTCTAAAAGTGTTAACAAGATCACTTTTTGGAATACTCGGGTGTGAAGTCAGTGCTGTGTGTGAGAGATCAGGGGTGACTACAGCTTTCACAATTTGAATTGTGAATGGGTAATGTTGTATTTTGGTAAATGAATGTACTTGGTGAAAAGGATGTTGCATTTGTGTGTTTTGTAGGTGCGATAGAGAAACAGAAGTTGGTGTATATTCTGAATCGAGATGCAGAAGCACGTCTGACTATTTCTTCCCCACTTGAAGCCCACAAAAGTAATACTTTGGTATATCACACTGTGGGTGTAGATGCTGGGTTTGAAAATCCAATGTTTGCTTGCTTGGAAATAGATTATGAGGTAATGTATTTAATATGAAGTGTAAATTGTTAAGCATTTTGAACACACACCTTGTGAACTAGGCTTTGACTTGGCAAAAGGGATGAGCCCTTTTAAGTTGGATATTAACGTTTTGTGGGCTGTCACATTGTGCATGTTGATTTTCTGTGGCAGGATTAAATGTTTAGATCTGTAATGAGAATAATTGTAATTTTCTCGTAATCAAATATGAAGGCCACGTTAATGCGGGGGAAAATTCAGTGGAAAATTACTGAATGTTGTTTTTTGTCATGATACATTTGAATACTAGAGTATGCCACTCGTATGAAGTGATAAAATAAATAAATATATATAAAAGAAGTAGTGGGTATATGGACTGGATTGGGCTGGCCCAGGATAGGGACAGGTGGCGGACGCTTGTGAGTGCGATAATGAACCTTTGGGTTCCATGAAATGCAGGGAATCTCTTGACGAGCTGCAAACCAGATGGCTTCTCAAGGACTCTGCATCATGGAGTAAGTAAGTAGAGACTAACTGCAATTCGGTTAAAATATGAGATTGAACAGACAGACAGATGACAAAGTTATACTGAGGCCATGAAAGAGGATTTACCCGCATGTCCCTCTTCTTGTTATATTTCCACAGTATTTCCTTTTAGCCATTCTGTTTATAGGACTGTTGGTACTGAATAGCTTCTCTAGCAACAGGTGCTCTGGATTGATTGACATAATGTAGCTGACACTAGATAGGAATCCAGCATTAAACTGAAAGAGGGAAAGAATGCCATCATTCCACTGGGTGGTAGTGGCAGAGACTTTTGGAATGACATTAGCTACAGGGGGCCATAGGTGTATACAGCATGTGTCAGAAAGATGGATGCCTAGAGGAGTGTCATTTCGACCACGTATAGGTTTTCTTTGTCTTGCATTGTAGATATGTGCATTGATATAAAACTGTAATTCCCGCTAGTATACGAAGCCAGAACTTGCAGGGAATCATTTATCTTTGTGGATTTTGAATTTAAATGGACCTCTCTAGAAGGAAAACTTTGTGATATATCGGCATTTTTTGTTTGCTTCTTTTTTCTCTCTTATTTTTGTTTCCCCCCCTTCTATTTCCCTCATTTTTATCATCCCCCCCCCCCCACAAACTGTTTATTTTTTGTGCACATGAATTGGTCTGTTTCGTAATTTACTGTTACAAGACCAAGTATTGAACATACATGTGCAAAAGTATGAGCAGTCCAACTTGTCGCCTCTGATCGAACGTGTCTTTGATTGGAGTGAATCAAGGATGGAACAGTGTGCTTCACATTTCTGTAGAAGATTTTAATGCTAGACAAATAATCAAGAAGAATGAATTCATATATTCACATTTTGAGCAGTAGTTCAAAGCAGTTGGCTTTTTGGGGGGGGGGGGGTTTGTAGATGTGCTTCCCAGATATGTCATTCGTGTTCCTATCAGCCGTTCTGTGGCTGCGTGCGTTTTGCTTTAAAGTGTTGACCATTTTTTGCAGGAAGCAGACACAGATCCAACCGGAGAAGCCGCACACAAGACACAGCAGACGCTGACGTTCTATGAGCTGGATCTTGGTTTGAACCACGTGGTTCGTAAATACAGCGAACCATTGGAAGAACACGCTAATTTCTTGGTGTCTGTTCCTGGTGGAAACGATGGTCCTAGTGGAGTCCTTATCTGCTCTGAGAACTATCTCACGTACAAAAACCTGGGTGATCAGCACGATATACGTTGCCCTATTCCAAGGAGAAGGGTAATGATCATTTCTGTGTTAAGGCATGAGTACAGTGTGCCTTCTTTCCATTTCTGAGGGGTCATTTGGGGGGGGGGGGTAACATTGTTGAACAAGAGAAAGAAAAAAAAGAGTGGAAGTCGCGCATTTTGTGATAGGTACACGAAAAAAATGAAAAAAAAGATAGTTTAATGGGGTGCTAGGGGTCATT
>Ga0131853_10015247_pt1 | contig 14064 bp, 8 predicted proteins | sample TergutLab28metaG_FD_92764 | JGI IMG/M metagenome (GOLD analysis project Ga0131853, IMG submission 92764) | Labiotermes labralis P1 segment gut microbial communities from Petit-Saut dam, French Guiana - Lab288 P1 (version 2) (version 2) | ecosystem: Host-associated > Arthropoda: Insects >... | reverse complement strand
GTATATACCACGTTTAAAATATTCAGTACCTATATTTGTTGAATAAATATATAAAATGCAACTTTAGAGGTTAGCGGTGCGGTACGACCACTATAGTTGACATTAGGCGTCAAAAGGTTAAACCCGTTACCGGGGATTATACACGTAATATCTTGCTTTTTTTTAGTGTGGGAACATTAACCCTTTAAACGCCGAATTAAATCCAATTTGCCACTTGCTGGCATTATTTGGAGCTCACCATATTCTCTAGCAGGATAAGGTTTAAACGAAAAGCAGTATTTGGCACAGTGATTGAAACGGACGCATAAGCTTATGACAATATTACAAAAGTACACCGGAACTTCTTGTCTCTGAACTACCACTTCTAAATTGCGGATAGCAGAAAGCTGTATTTGCGACATAGAGTAGCATTATGTGAGAGGTAAATCCAATTAACAACAAGCGTTGGGATGATAATACGTGTATCTCGCTGTATACCAAATCTGTGCTTAAACTGTGTTTCTGCGATATTTAAATTTGCCGTCGTCTCTTATGAACCGACTCATTCGGGCAGTGAATGCAGACCTAAGTGCGGGTATTTTGACATGTAGGAAAAGTGGAGATGACATGGAAGTGCAAAACTATTGGCAGACATTTCCTATTCATTCTTAAAATGCCACTGTTGACGTGGACAGTTCATTTTCACATGTCTGAGACAATGTGTTCTTTCCAGCACCGTTACGAATAATAATTTTATTAAAGACTTTGCATTAAATGTTCCTTAGTTGTTAGAAGAAATTAAAGTACAATAGACGGCAAGTAATCCACAAAAAGTACACTTGATTTCCGAGCGTCTTCTCGAGTTCGAAATGTGAAAATTCGCAGAATTTTGGGAATAAAGTTGTACACGAAATGGCAATAATGTTGTTTTCGAAGTTTAGGCGACAGTGACGAAAAACGAGGGCAGTTGGTAAGAAAAAAATCTGATCACAAAAACAATGCTGCACATTAGCGAAACCATAAGCCGGAAAATTACAGGAACAGCTCTAAAGTCTGATCTTTCGTATGCAGAAAAGACTTATTGCGGAACACGTTTCAGAGTCAATGAAGACGTATTTTATTGGATCCATTGAATGTACTGGATCAAATAATCCATCCCTTTAACAACAAAACATTTATTGGAATCGACATTAGAGCGTCTTTCCTGGTTTCTATAAACGAATTTCCCAGAAACCATCATGGCCTTATCCATCAAACTTATTAAACAGACATTCTACAGACATTTTCCGCAATAAAATGTTAGATAGAAGACTATCTCAAACTAGTCATAAGTCTATGTCACGTAAACTGCCGCATCCTAGATTCCACTAGCATAATAAGACGTCTATTATTTAATCAGCACAACAACTACTGCATATACATAATTTTTTTTTAATTAAAACATTTAAATTCGCTCCATCATGTTTCGATCCTAAGATCATCTTCAGGGAATTAAACTGTTCCTTGCTAAAATCGAAGCGATTTTAAATGTTTTAATGTAAAAAAAATGTGTATATGCATTAGTTGGTGTGCTAATTAAATGACTCTACGAAATGCACGGTGCAACGATGAGGACGTCTATTAGTTTACCCGCATGACTCACAAACTTACATGCTATGAATATCATCTTAACTCTTACTGAATTTATCTCTCTTCAAGATTAAACACCTTCTTGAGCATGCACCCTACTTACACTTATAATTTACATTCTCCCTGCAAAGTAAAACATTTTACTCCTAATTTTTACAAACAATAGACTGATAGTTTCCATTTGTTAATAATGGGGAGACGTAGCTGGCCAACATGCCTCACGAAGGCTTCTCATTCAATTCCCTTCGGCGGAGAAATCTAATCAAAGCTTCTATAGAGATCGCACAACATCAAAGGCACATACCATTCTTCCTTTCTCTCCCAAATTATCTCGCTCTTTCTCACTCTTGGCACAAGCCAATGACATGTATTACGTACAAACGTCATCGGTTCAAACCCTTGAAGTATTCACATAAATAAAACAGTCATTATTGCAAAAGTGGCACGAGGTACAAGAGACTTTATATAACGTACAAGTAAAACTTTTAATTGAGATTCTTCCATTCTGGGATAAATGTAATAACAGGTGGGGTCTAAGAGTAAACGTGTGCTTGAATATCTAAAGAGTTCCTGTTTATAGTTTATAATTTTCCTTACGGTACTTATTGGAATGGACCCTACACCTGTGAAGGAATTTTTCCCCAAAATAGGAACACTTTCGTCCACACTGTCGACACTCTACTTCGACCCCGTCAATAACACTGCTTAAAATTCTAAATATTCTTATAGAACAGTGTTTTGACTTGTAACGACAGCTGCAACAATGACATCGAGAAACGTGTTTCAAAATTATGGCAAAATCATCCGCGAAAATTGAAGTTAAAATATATAAGCCTCATACTGGTGCGGCGTATTCAATAGTCTTGTAACTTATTATCTGTGCCTATTAAGATTACTGTCTTCGGTGACGTAATGCAAACGTTTGGCAAATTTACGACAGTGTTTAAGAAGGACATGCTGCTTCCGGTTAGAAGACAAGATGGGGGTAGCCGGTTACTTACAATGGTTGGTTCCTATCTGCCATCTACATGACGTCACACGTCAGAAGACAGTAATCTTCTCACCTACAGTCGTGTGAACTTCAAATCTAACACGCTAACCCGCCTACACCTGTTACATTAGACCTGCTTCTATTAAAGCACAGCAGCTCCCCATTCGGTCGGTATTGCTGCCTAACTTCCCAAACATAGGTTAACTAGCAACTTTTCCTTCATATGACGGGATGCCATAATATTCACGCGCTTCTCCACAGTTCCTTTCACCTGTTATTTCTTTATTCTTGCAGCTAACCAAGTGTTAAGGTTATCTATTGTAGTATTGCTATCTGCTAGCACCAAGGTGTTAACACATGCTCTATTCGGATCTTTCCTCAACCTCAGCACGTACGTCACGGAGATCATGCCAAACCAGTAACCACAGTAACTGGCACGTGACTTGCATCAAGTGTATTAGATAGAGTCGTAGGAAGACTAAACTTTATTATTACTTTTTATGCAGTAGTTGTATATGCCTATTATTTCTTGTTTTTAAGTGATTGGTTTACGTGTAGGTTCACCTGATAAAATTAGCATCTTGGAATTACCATGTTCAAAACACACTTCATAACCTTACAACCTATTTCCTTAGGTTCTACTTTAGACTCTTATCGTAGGTCTGGTTTACGTGTTTTCTGAGCACACGTCACATAACTTGCGCCCTCCTAACTATTTTAGGATAATTTACGGGCTTTCATGAACATGAAATGAATATCAGAGGCCTGCCTAATTCTTTCTAAAAGGCAGAAACTATCTGGATCGCCTACGGAGAGTGCCACTGTTTAGTGAAAGAAAATAATTTTTATGATCAAACGTGTATTTTATGTATCTGATGCTTAAATGAAATTACATAACGAAATTTTCTAAACGGTTACTGGAATATATCGTATTTAATTGTTTGACGTTATTCCGAATCTAATTAGCCAACAAAGTAAATAATTATAAGGTCGTTAAAGTTGTTTTGGAAGGAGCAAGCCTGAAGACGGGGAACGAAACTGACCGCGAAACATAGTGCGTTTTGTTTCAATACATACGATGGTGATGTCTGAAAAGCCCCTGAGTTAAGGTCAAGAGTGTGACGTTAGGATCTTCTGAGTTCGGGGCAACACAGGGACAAAGTCTTCTACAATGTTCATGATGCGGGCTGTTCGGAAACATACGTACATTTATATTATAGCGTTTTATATATACACATATATATATATACGTGTGTGTGTGTGTGTGTATTTGAATATAGTATAATGTAGAATGTGATGTCAACGTCAGGAAATCTACAGTTATCTTTCTGTTCTGTGGCGGTATATACAGTTATTCTTTTGAAACTTTGTACTGACTGGGCCATGAATCACACACGTGGATTGTGTTAGTTTTAGGAAATATTTACACTTTTACATTTGTGAATATGACAATAGTGCAAGACTCTGGAGTTATAATTTCTTCAGTTGCTTTGTTCCCGTCGTGTCTTCACTGAATAATGTATCTAGATTTGTATTTGGGGAAATCAAAGTAGTGGACATGTATAGTATATAGTGAGGTATGCTACGACGAACGATGTTACAACAGTTTTATCAATAAAATCAAAATGCTACAACGAAAGCAGTCAAAATTGGATTCACTCTTCAAAGAGGCAGACAAACGCCCTCCAACTGATGAACCTCCCACAGGACAGTCAACCAAGATGATTAGGAACGATGACTCCTCTCCTTCCACCTCTACGTGATTTTTTGTGGTTTTTATTAAGGAAAGTTGGTTCATAGTTTTCACTAAGGAAAGACTGTTTATGCTTTTCAAATTTACATGTACAGTGTATAAAAGTTAAATAAATTAATTTTATATTATTCTTACAATTATATTTTTGATCTTGTATTATACTTTTCATGTTTAAATAGTTGTGTTTGATGATGGTTTTGTTCTAGGTTGTGGGTCTGGAACGGATTACCCCTAAATGCATATGTTTCAATGTATGCTAGAAAGAACAGATGCTATAACGAACGAGGATCTACAACCAATTATGTTCGTTATAGCATATTCCACTGTACTATAGAACATCATTCAGAGGAAGAGAAGGTAACCTGTATTAATTTATACAATAATCTGGGTAAAGGTACTGACAGAAAAATCAAATACAGTGTGGTTCTTGCATTATTCCCACACGTTTTTGCTGTCTCTGAAAACTTAGCAGGATATCCTGGAACCCTTCCTCAAAACGGTGTTTGTATTGTATTGTCCTGATGAGTTTGTGCAGAAAACTGGTCATTCACCTTACGTTCAGACCGTTAGTTCGAACTGGGATTTGTCCCAACACAAGTGTAATGTGAAAGTACAAAGCAGGAGCCTCGAGGAATGAAGAACAATTTAATAATAGGTACATAGGACCCGACAGATTCCAAGGCAACAGGAAATGTGGGTATGGAACCCTTTCTTTCTACATGCGTCTCTTGCCGACACAGTTAGAACAGGTGCAGACTAATGCAGCGGTCGTCTATTGCGCTCAACAAATACCTGGCAGTTCGCGGAATAGCTTCTGCCTTCATAGCATAACTTTTATAAAAAAAATGTTTTTAATAATTTTGATATTTTGCAAATCTTTTGTATCTGGAGTAATGGTATAATACAATGCACGTTCTGCTCTATGCAATAAAATTTCTTTTAGGATTTCCTAACCCTGGCTTTTTATTATATTTGTTAGGAAAATCATAGCCATATAATGAATTTTTACATGGACTTAATACAGTCTTTTAGAGTGTCACAATATATATTTGCTTAACATTATTCACACTCTAATTGTTAGCTCTAGTTGTGTCTTAGGGGTTCGGGAGTTGAGATAATTTTGGGGAGGGGTTTTTCACAGGATCACTGAGATTTTGTAATAGGTGCGCAGTAACAGAAAACTGACTCACAGGCTGGACTAAACCAATCTCCTGTGTTTAGGACCAACTGTGAGATTCTGAGATATTTGTGACCTTTCAAATTACAACCCGTAACAAATTATTCTTTATTTTCATGTTTTTTGCACCGTGCATTGTAATATAATTATAAATATTTTATAAATTAAAACATTAATTTAGAAAAGGTGAATTTTGTCGGTTTATATTGTTTAATTGTTCTTTGAAGATTAGAGTCTTCTGGGGTATGATGTCGACTCGATCGTTACTTTGTTATCGACATTTCGGGAGTGCTTGCTGCCTCTATTTTCCGAGAAATCTCACCCATCAACTTGACATCATAATCCTGAAGTCTGCAATCTTCACTACTAACGCACACAAATCTCAAATTACGCAGTCAGCCTTCGTGTATAAGTAAATTATTAACGTCACTTTTATAGCTGCAATGTAGTCGGTACAGCACCACAGTTGCGGGCTGGAAGAGAGAGGAATAGGAGTTCAACTCCCGTGAAAGGAAAGAGTGTTGATAGATGAGTTACTGATTCCCTTTCCCAGGTGGTAACGCAACCTGGGCGTGAAGTTTATCACTCACCGCAGTTAGCGACGAGGGCAAGTCTACGTAGCACTATAATTCCATCCCACCATACGTTCTTTATTACGTTCAAAGAGATAAGTTTCAATTTAAATAAATTTATATTACCCCTTTTTAAACAGATTTACATTAACCTATAAACCGATAAATGAGACCAAGAGAAAATAATTAGGAAGGGAAAGGTTAATAATGTTATACAGCACCCAGGAGGAGTGGAGATAATTAGGAAGGGAAAGGTTAATAAAGCTATACAGTACCCAGGAGGAGTGGAGGCAGCCAAATTCCGTCCCCTCTCCCTTGCAGTTTTAGAGAAAATCCCACCTAAATTAATTACAGGAATATGGGTACGTAGGCCGCAAAATTTTATTATATTGTGGATTTATAAAAACATTCTTAAACATCTTCGGGTAAGTTCGCGAGCAAATTGTTGGTTCCCACTGCGGTTGAGAAATATTCAGACGGTTTCCAAGACTACTTCATACTTTGGAACCAGACGTACGCAACTTTTGTAGCTTATGCCATACTTAGGAACCATGTTCATAGCCTACTTCATTTCGGATTACTATCATCAAGATAACCGATTGTGAAAGCAGTTGCAATGTTCTGTCAGTCAGGAAACAAGGGAGTCTTCCGCTACTGAGGCTGAGTGAGGCAGGATATTGCACTGAAACTTTGGTAGACACTTCCTACCCACGGCGTTAAATCTGAATGGAAGGAATGTTAAACGAATATCAGATTTGAGTTTTTTAAGCTGTCGGTTTGTTAAGACAGTGATGGTCCAGAATTTTATGTCTTGCAGTGGGATGGAGAGGCGTGGACTGGACTGATCTGGCTCAGGATAGGCACAGGTAGCGGGTGTTTGTGAATATGGTAATGAAACTCCGGGTCCTATAAAAGGTGCAAATTTCTTAAGCAGATGAGGAACTACTACCTTTTCTGGAACGACTCTACTTCTTGCAGTGTTTATTAGATTTTTAACAACATTTCCACGAAATATGCCACCTAGTTCTTCAGCAAACCTGATCTAAGCGCTTAAAGATTTGGAAAACACAGATCGTACGTACAATATAGTGACTCGAAATCATGAGAATTTTTGTCAATGGAACCTATCCGAAGGCATTTTCATAATTTCTTTTCTTTGCTCTTTGACGATAGGAAGTCCATCGTAACTGTCTCTCTACCCGGTACTTCAGTACCTTGTCCAAAAACGCACATAAACCACGAGGGTCTTTTACGGATCAAGTGCAGCGACAAATTACATCAAGTAACAATCGCCAACTGAAATACATTTTATATACGTACACACTGTTTACTCGAATACAACATTTTTTATTTCTTTTATTAAGAAATAAAGAGGTGTTGTTAAGTCCTGTAAGTCCTTTATTTGTCCAACTAATGCACACAAATTATTATAAAATTGTTTAACAGTTAAAATCATTTAAAATTATAATAGTTGCTCCAACATGTTTCGGTTTACATAAACCATAATCACAGAGCTCTCAGCCTGTACTTCGCTAATGTTACAATGTTGACTTCGGTTACATATATATCGTTATTTGAAGTTATCGGTATTGTGTCTGCATATGCAGCCACAATACCGATAACTTCAGATAATGATATGTATGAGAATATACACACTGAAAAGGATCATACAATGCACGATTTTATTGTTTTGTGTCTTAAAGCGATAATGCGGACATGTCTACCAAAGCAGCGAATAGGTTAAGTTCGCCCTATAACCTGCCATGAAAACACAGAGGGGAGGGAGGTAAGGCTCTACTCTTTCTTTAACCTCGGCGTTAGATGGGAGTGGGTGTTTAACGTCAAGCTCCGGACAACGAAATGGTTTGCAGCAGTCAAGTAATATAAAATACTCCCAGCTAATGGTATGGAGAATTCAAGAGTGAGAAGCAATTAAGACGTGGATTTTGATAAAGACTATTTTTACTGTATGCTTTTCCACATGGAATATATAGGCCAAGAAGTTCTTAAAGATATTTCCACATCCTTCCTTATCCATGTGTCATCTCTGTGTTTGTGTCTGATGTTGGTTCATTTAAAGATGCTCTCAGAAGCTCTGTCGAAGACTAAGAAAAGAATCTTATGTTTATTGGACCGTGCATCATCTTGATGTGTGGTATTCTTAGGTAGGCTGAAGCACTACTGTGCTTCAGCCTACCTAAGGTTACCACACCACTCCAGCCAAACCACAACGTAACACGAGCACGCATCGAACTAGAGCAATACAACCCATGAAATAACTCAACAAATAAGTCGCAAGTTCCTGAGGATGGATGTATTAACATCCGAAACATGTTGAACATTAAAGAATGAAATAAAAAAGCAAGTGACATCAAGTTAGTCTCTCTTTATTCAACCAAGAAACGAGTTTGACAAGACGTTAAGGGAAACGGTTTGGACCGAAGTTTAAGCACTATAAGGCTGGAGTAACTAAAGCAAACACGTTGCCCTCAGTCAGGTATACTTCTTTTCAAATCGAAATTTGAAGCCAAATCTTCCAACATCGGAGCACGTGTACTGAATAGTCTGTCGTGACTGACGGAAGGTATTACATTGCAGTCAGTTATCACCCGAGAAGATTCTGTAGCTCTGTGCCTAACCAACACTGCATCAGATTCAAAGGTTTTTGGTTCCAACTTTCGTAAAGCAGGATGGCTATTCCGACTCGGATATCGTCAGATCCAGTCGATAAATATCTCGATAATAATGCAACATGAGTCATGGCTGATGTTGTCTTACTTCGTCACTAATAATTGCCAACTTATATGACAAACTTAAAACCCTCCCACAAAAAAGAGCAATGTTAACTGAACCAAGAATTAAACATAGTTGTGCTACTCTCAGTCAAGCGTGCGTAAACTTTCCAAAAATTATTGGAGTAATCTATGGCACATGCGCTCCACAAGCTTCTACGTCAATAGAAGTACCAGAAGTGTAGCAAAAGTCAGTATAATGTCGCTTCACAACGTGATAAATTCAATTCTGTCAGAACAGTCTTATGTGTTTAAGAGTTTATAAGGTAATAGGGCTGCCAGTTCTACCGGAACAGTCTACACTAGGGTCAATACAGGAGATCCTTAGCCAATGATCTTTCAGTTCTAGTGAAAAAAAAAGGAATTTGTGAATCCCAAGAGTCCCTAAGTCATTAGAGCTTTCTGTTAGATAAGTCTAACCCTACTCTAGTCATCCCTACAATTTCAGAAGTCACGAGAACTTTTAAGTGCTATCGGGCTATGTCAAGGCCAATCACCAACCTGAATTGCGCAAGTCACCAGATCATCCATTTCTATCGGAATAGGCCCAGTCTAGGTCTTCGCTCTTCTGGGATGTTACGCAGAAATAATTGGTAGTTAGTTTACGATGTTTCCCGACAGCTTATCTGCTCCATCTTGAAGGGTCCAGCAGTCCAAGAAGTTCCAGAACGGCGAAGGCATCATTTCATAAATCCTTACAGCTGCCATTGAAATCTATATTCGGTTAGGTTTATATTAAACACTCCACAATTTGATTATAAATCAGCAGAACCCAGAGTTCTATTTTTTTACAGTAAATAAAATTCCCGTCAATAACACTAGACAAAGACATAAAAATTCTTGTTGGTTTTTTAAGATGGAATGCAGTTCAGTTGGGGGCGTCGCGGGTTGAAGAACGGGATGCAGGTGAGTTATTGATGAGAAGCAGAGAGACGGGGCACGCCCTTACCCACGCAAGGGGGGTCCTGGATGAGCGGTAGGTTCTCGAACACGTAAAATTATGAAAATGTGACAGGAATTTTTATTTCGTGTTTTGTTATTATTTTATCTTTACTGTTGCTGAGTTGTGGGGTTTGAGTTTTAGGTAGGATGGACATGGGAGCTTATGTTATCCAAATGCAGAAAGAGGACTTCTTTCTACACGAGGAACAAAAAATAAATAACACTTGCAGTTAAAATTCTATAAATTTATGGATATTCTTCGTTGGGATTCGTGTGTAAATACGGCCGTCATCAAAAAACATCACACGTTCTATAGGCCTAGGGTATATCTGCGTGGAAGTATACGGGCAATCCTCTATAGAAATACCATTGTGGTAACGGATGGCCAGTACCGGAGGCAATCTGCATAGAATTTAGTCTCGAAGCTCTTCTGGGAGAACAAACAGTGACAAGCTTTTAACAAATTACGTGTATTTATAAATTAACCACGATGTTGGAAAAACATTCTTCCCTTCATCACAAAATATGCAGACATTCCAAATAAATATATTTCTTAAAGAAAACACTTCTTTTCACTTCATCATCATCATCATCATCACCACCACCACCAACACCACCACATAGCTTACAAGGTTTCAGACCTTGTGACCGGTTCCGGTTCCATTAACCGTCGAGAAGTCTTTAGTGGGGTCGTCCTTGGCTTCGTTCCGGCACGGTTGGCATTTCATAATTCAGTGTAGCAGTCTGTCTCTGTCCATTCGCTAAACATGTTGTAATCATTTATTTCCGCAATTTTGAATTGTCTTTACAACTGGGTTAATTTTAAATCCTGATAAAATATCTTCATTTGTTTTTGTAATCTTGCCATGTGTATTTGCCGATCTCCTCCTAAATTTCACTTCCGCTGGCGTTATCCTAGATTTATCCTGTTCTATGATTCCCAAATTTCACATCCGTCTAATAAAACAGGTAATGCCCAAGTATGACATATTTTCAGTTTAGTGTGTTTTTGGACTTGAGAGGATTTTAATGTTCTGTCAATAATTCCGGTTATCTGCAGAAATGTTGACATTTTAACAGTAACAGCTTTTTAAATTTGTTATGAAATTGAGCAAACTAGGTAATGGAAACTGTTTATTTGTTTAATAATATTTGTTCCGTAATAATATCATTTCACGTCCTCTCCAAATATTCTGAACCTATATTTGTATTAGCACGCTTTATTAACTATAAGAGGGTTTAGACATCGGCTAGATGACCTGTGTTCGTTTCCCAATAGGATCGGTATTTTGCTTTTCACTGTCACGTCCAGGCCGATTAAGACGCTGACCTAACATCACACTCAATCATACGTTGCGAGTTCTTTCTCCAGGGAGTACAGAGGCTGAAGCGAGAGGCTAAGATACTCACTTCCATCTATTATCGAATTTACTTTGTTTTTGGCACTTTCAGGTCCAGAGGGGCCTGTCCAGGACAGGGCGACAATATGATTAGTGATTGAGAGAAGTGGAAAGATTATCGCAGGAAGAGGCCGTAGCCCAATTTGTAGTGTTACCGTGACATTGACCTGGCAAGACTAGGTAAAATAAATCCCGAGCAATGAGCCACGAGCCATGGCACGTATCAGCGCGCACAGCATTGGGATGGGGGGTGAAAGTGAGCAGTCCCTCACTATCAGCCTTGAAACTGGAAGTGCGGGATGATGGTTACGAGACAGTCAGCTTTGTATGGAACCAAGCAGCAAACTGACCGTCGTCCAGTACCGAAGTTTTCGCGGCGACAGAATTCAGTAAAAATCCTCTCGGGCTGTCAGCTGTGTCAGGAAATTTAAATACACCAGCGTTTTAGGGACTGTCTTTTTCTCCATCTTCAGGTACTAGTACCACGAGGATGGAGCACCTGACGCGGCTGTCGGCACGAGTGGACTTTATTGAAACTGGCCGTCTTTATCTCATTTCGCATTGTTATATCAAGCGGAGTCGTTCATCTGCGTAACACCGCCCGTAAGAGGAGACCACAGCTTGGTTTCGTAGTGTTTGACAGGACGTAAGGCGTCGGATTTACGGTCAGCCTGAGGGTAGCCAAACTCTGGACAGAGATTTGGACTCGAGCCCGTGCAAAAGTGGATATATGAGTGCTTTGCAATAGAAGGCAAAGTTCGGTGTTTCAAGGTAATAAATATATAGAGCTTTGCAGCTATTTCCGCTGGGTGTTTTCAAAGAATAATTCTTGGTAGGGCCGGCTGAAGATATTTCGAGGTCCAAAGCAAAAATAAATTTGGAGGCCGAACCTAAGCCAAGCCCTGAACTAAAGATGCAGGTTCAGCAATATAAGAACTCAAGAAAAAAAATGTTTGACACAAAATGTGAAATACGAGGCTTATTCAGAAAGTAAGTACCGTTTCGCTGTAAAAAAAATGAAGTAAGGTTCCGTATAAAATTTTATTGTTATGAGATTCTACATTCTTCAAACTATTTTTCCACATATTCGCCGCCATTATTGAGGTACTTATAGTAGCGGGGCACAAGTTTTTGTATACCCTCCTCAAGGAATGCGGCCGCCGATAACCCATATGACTACTGACAATGTCATGGAGTAGAGTCCTTGAAATCTGAGGAAAGTGCAGGGGCAGATCAGAAATTGTGAAACATCTGTCGTCACGCACTCTTTCGTTGACCTTATGCACCAAAGATGGACGCCCACTTCGCTCCTCATCGTGCACGTTCTCTCGTCCTTCATTCAAAATCCGAACCTATTTTCGAACCATGCCATCACTCATCGCATTGTCACCATACGCTTGACAGATCTGGTGATGAATCTCACTGGTAGCACACTCATAGTGTTCAAAAAACGAATTACAGACCTATTTCACAGTCGGCGGCCCCTTCAATTGTCTTAAACATGTTTAACACACAGGAACAAACATAAACATAACACGAATTTCACGAAATGGCGTCTGTTGTTTCTCAATTGACAGAGGAAGTCGCTGCACATGTGCAAAGTGACAGTCTCGAGGATGCGCGAGAGATATGCGCAGACGGTACTTACTTTCCGAATAACCTGCGTAAAAACAACTTTTCTGATCTTATGCGTATTGGGCCGTGCATCGTCTTGATATTTGAATAAAGGTTGACCAACTCGATGACACTTGCTTTATTGTGTCAATTTACTGCTCAACATGTTTCAGATGTTAATACATTCATATTCAGGAGCTTGCGACTACTTTCTATCATTACAGCCTACACAACAACGCAACAAGTAGTCGCAAGCTCCTGAAGATGGATGTATTAACATCTGAAACATGTTGAGCAGTAAATTGACATAATAAAGCAAGTGTCATCAAGTTGGTCTACCTCTATTCAAACTTTTCTGATGTCCACCAAAAGGGGAGCCCCATGCAGCCGCACAGATTCCAACAGCATTAAACTGGCACTGGTGTTCAAGACACAGGGACAAATTTAGTCTATTGTTTATCAAATGAAGTAGCGGGCAAGGCGCTTGAGAATGGCGTTGCACGTTGAGACAAACGCAATACTACGTAAGATAAGCAGCAGGAAAAAACGATGTATTCTTTTAAGATGCTCAGGTGGAGGGGCTGAGGAAAACAGAAATTGGAAAATTTTCCACTATTGAACCAGTGCATTTACACAGCGCAATGAAAATACCACAACAGTAAAGTTACGTTACAGATTTACGGGGGGGGTGGGGTCGAGGGCGGTACGACGCCGTGTATTTGTGTACGTGTTTACCAAACGTTTAAAAACACGTGCTGCTCCCACTTTCAAGATCGACCCTGATGAAGCCCCATTCAGCAGAAGAGAAACAGATATTTAAGAACTATATATATGTACGTATATATATATATATATATAAGTAAATGCGTGAAGAATGAGGTAAGTGGAGCACGTGGCACGCGCCGGGTATTGGGAGAGTTCCTTACTGGGTTTCGGTGAGGAAACCTGAAGGTAAAGAGAAAACTTGAAGACATAGCCGTAGATTTGGGGATAATATTAAAATTTACCTTAAGGAAATAGTTTGGATTGGACGTGGACTGAATTGGTCTAGCTCAAGACAGGGACAAATAAAGGGTTTTTGTAAACAGTGTAATGAAGAGTCGTGCTGCATAAATCGCGGGACTCCCTTGACTCACTGAGGGACTAGTAGCTTCTCAAGAAGGGATCTGCTTCAAGGGTTAGTTAGTTAGTTAGTCAGTCAGTCAGTCAGTCAGT
>Ga0131853_10015246_pt1 | contig 14065 bp, 14 predicted proteins | sample TergutLab28metaG_FD_92764 | JGI IMG/M metagenome (GOLD analysis project Ga0131853, IMG submission 92764) | Labiotermes labralis P1 segment gut microbial communities from Petit-Saut dam, French Guiana - Lab288 P1 (version 2) (version 2) | ecosystem: Host-associated > Arthropoda: Insects >... | reverse complement strand
CCTCCGGGTCCAGAAGGTCCGGCGGGTACGCAGGGCGAAATGGGACCTCCGGGTCCAGAAGGTCCGGCGGGTACGCAGGGCGAAATGGGACCTCCGGGTCCAGAAGGTCCGGCGGGTATGCCGGGTGAAATGGGCCCTCCGGGTCCAGAAGGTCCGGCGGGTATGCAGGGCGAAATGGGACCTCCGGGTCCAGAAGGTCCGGCGGGTACGCAGGGTGAAATGGGCCCTCCGGGTCCAGAAGGTCCGGCGGGTATGCAGGAAATAAAACAACCTTTTTTGAATTCTAATATTAAGAACAGGCAAACGATCAACAATGGCGGCGCAGTTACGTTTCCGTCTTTAAGTGAAACACCACAAGAGTATTACGCAAATGGCATAGAGTACAGTGGTACTGACACTTTCAAAATCATTTACCCAGGACTTTATTCATTGACATGCGCATTATCTCTAGATACCAGTTCGCCAGACAATACGTTTTATATTGAGCTCAATGGTGTTTCTCCTGTGGCCGGCGCTGCCAGTATAGGAACTACTGGGCAGATCGTACTCACACGAGTAGGATACTTTGCGGCAGGCACGACCTTGCGTATTGTAAACGGATCAGGTCACCCTGTGACGCTTTCCAATGCTTCAAGAAATCTCAGCAGCACCGGACACTTAGCTCTCTTTCGGTTTGCGGATGATGGGATAGAAGAGTAACAGGTGTCCAAACTGTAGCACTATGTAAAACCCAAGGAGTGGGTGGCGAAATGCCACCCACTCCTTGGGCGTTATTCTCCTTTTTTATCTTTTATCTTGATGATGATAAGATCGTGATTGGGCTAAATTACGATAAGGGTACAAAAACCCTGCTATTTAGCGAATTAGAGGACTATCTGGCCAGGGAGGGGTTGGGTTCTTATTTGGAAAACGCCGCCCCGCCAGCGCACTACCGGGATAGCTGCGCGCCATTTCCGCCGACGGACTGTGGCCTTTGGCGAAAATTGCGCTACGCTATCCCGTCGTTCGCTTTAAAAGGGGGCGAAGCCACACCCCGTTTTTGGAAGGGCAAGGTCAAGGTCAAGGGCATTGGGGTCCTGTAATTTCGTGATTACAGGGCTTTTTTTGTTTGCGGTTGAAGGTGTGGCTCTTGGTTTAGCTTGAGAGAGGGGGTGGGTGTTGTGGGGCTTGCGGGGGCTGGTTTTTTGGGGGGAGGGGCGAATTATGTCGCCGAATGTTACTATTTTAACAATAAAAGAACCGCAAAACTTTTCCTTTATAGTCATATTGACAAAGGAAAAGCACTATGCTATTTTTAGTACAGTGCAATGACCAGTGGCAAAAACAGTCATTGAAGAAAGCGGGGATAAAACAGGGGAATAGTGCGAAGAGAAACTTGTTCTAAGGACTGTGCTCGAAGGATATCCAAAATTGGAGAGGGGTAAGTATTTTGAGTAACGCAACAGAGCAGAAAAATGCCCAGCAGGACTATAAGCCAGGTGTGTTTCCCCTTAAAAAGAGAAAATGGGGAGAGGAAGAACCCTACATAAAATTTGGACCTTTTAAAATCCGCATTCCTTTTGTGCATTACAAGTTTGAAACAGCCGAGGCGATGCAGGCTATCTTCATGTGCGCGACTTGCCTTGGCGCTATCCCGGTTCTCACGCACTACTTGGGTCTGTCTCATGAAGTGGCGTGGGCTATGGTTATCATCAACGGCTTTTTGTATTTCTTACACGCCTCCCTCGGCGACCCCGTTGTTCCGGGTTGGATTACGCCGGGTATTCCGCTGACACTTGCTTTTATTACGACCTATGATATGGGTGCGGAACGGATTCATGCGCTCATCGCATTGCAGCTTCTCGTCGCCGCTATCTTTTTGTTGATGGGTATTACCGGCATGGCGCGGAAGTTTGTGGGATGGGTGCCTCGTCCTGTGCAGGCGGGTATTCTGCTGGGCGCGGGTATTTTGGCGGTGTTCAACGAGTTTGTGCCGACGGGCAGATTCAACCTGTTCCCGATCACCATCGGTATCGCGGGTTCGGTTGCGGCCTTTACGCTTTTCTCGGCTACGTTTAAGTCTATGCGGGCGAAGAACCGCATTATCAACAAGATTGGCAGTGTGGGGATGCTGCCGGCGATTATTGTCGGCGTTATTGTCGGGCCTCTGGTCGGCGAGATTCCGATGCCGCAAGTGGAGCTTGGGACCTTTATCTTTATCCCGCCGGTTGGGGAAGTGATGCGCGCCATCAGCCCGTTCTATATTGGGTTCCCCATATGGTCCATGTTTGTTGCCGCGCTCCCGGTTGCGTTTATGCTCTATGTTATCGCGTTTGGGGACCTCATCACGACGGACGCTTTGACGAAAGACGCGGACAAAGCGCGTGACGACGAGAAGATCGACCTGAACGCAAACCGTTCTAACTTGATCTGCGGCATCAGAAATGGTATTATGGCACTTGTCGCTCCATATCCGCAGATGAGCGGCCCGATCTGGACGGCTGTTACGGCGGCGATCTTGAACCGCTATAAAGAGGGCCGGAAGGCGATGGACTCTGTGTTCAGCGGCGTGGGAACATTCCGGATGATGACAGCGTTCTATATTATGCTCTTCCCGATCGCCTCTTTGCTCAGACCGGTTCTGCCGATCGCGCTTTCGCTCACGATGCTTGTGACGGGCTTTATCTGCCTCAGCCTCGCGATGTCGATGTGCAAGACGGACAAGGAGAGAAGTATCGCCGGCGTTATGGGCTGTGTGCTCGCGGCAATGGGCGCGATGTGGGGTCTGGCAATCGGTATTGGTCTGTATCTGCTTCTGGAGAAGGATTTTGTGAATAGGCAAGAAGCGATTGCAGATGGTACGACGGCCGCTCCGGCCGCTACGAAAGAGGACGAGAAAAAATAACGGATCCAAAGAAAACCCAGGAGGTGGACGTAACATGAAAGAAGTGTACATCGTTTCGAGTTGTCGGACCGCGATCGGTACGTATGGCGGGAGCCTGAAAGACGTTCCGGCGGTGACGCTGGGGACTACGGTCGCAAAGGAGGCGCTTCGCCGGGCGGGGGCCTTTCCGGAGCAGGTGGATGAGGTCTATTTCGGCTGCATCTTGACTGCGGGCCAGGGGCAAAACGTGGCGCGGCAGGTCGGGTTGGGCGCGGGATTGCCGAATACGGTTCCCTGCACTACCGTGAGCATGGTGTGCGGGTCGGGGATGAAGAGTGTCATCGACGGCGCGCGCGCGATTATGGCGGGGGATGCCGATGTGGTACTTGCCGGCGGTACGGAGAGTATGTCGCGGTCGGTGTATCTGATGCCCGCGGCCCGGTGGGGCGCGCGCATGGGGCATACGGCGATGGAAGATTCCATGATCCGCGACGCCCTGTGGGACGCGTATCAAGACTATCACATGGGCGAGACTGCGGAGAATCTCTGTGACAAGTTTGGTATTATGCGGGAAGAACTCGACGCGTTTGCCTTCAACTCCCAGCAAAAGGCGGTGAAGGCCCAGGCTGAGGGGCGCTTTGAAGCGGAGATTGTGCCGGTTGAGATCAAGGGCAAGAAGGAGTCTACTTTCTTTCAGACGGATGAATATATCCGGCCGGAGACGGCGCTGGAGGGGCTCGAGAAACTCAAACCCGCGTTCCGCAAAGACGGACGCGTGACCGCCGGGAATGCCTCTGGCATCAACGACGGCGCGGCGGCGATTTTGATCGCTTCGGGTGAGGCGGTTGAGCGGTATGGGTATAAGCCCATTGCGAAACTGGTGGGCTGGGGCCAGGCGGGTGTCGATCCGGCGATTATGGGAATTGGGCCGGTGGACGCTTCGCGCAATGCGCTCAAAAAGGCGGGTCTTGCGCTGGAAGACATTGACCTGATCGAGTCGAATGAGGCGTTTGCGGCGCAGTCTCTCGCGGTTGTGAAGGAACTGGGGCTGGATTTGGACAAGACGAATGTCAACGGCGGCGCAATCGCGCTGGGGCACCCTGTGGGGGCGTCTGGGGCACGGGTTATCGTCACGTTGCTCCATGAGATGGAGAAGCGGAAGGCGAAAACGGGGCTTGCCACCCTCTGTATCGGCGGCGGCATGGGCGTCGCGACTGTATTTGAACTCGTATAAGAAAGGATTATAGAATTATGAAAACAAGTAAACAGTACATTGACAGCCTGAAAGAACTCGATCTCACCGTGTATCTCCTGGGTGAGAAGGTAGAGGATACGGTGGAGCATCCGATGATCCGTCCTTCTATGAACTCTGTCGCGGCGACTTATGAGTATGCGGCAATGCCGGAGTATGAGGACCTCATGACGACGACGAGCCATCTGACGGGCGAGAAGATTAACCGCTTTACGCACATTCATCAAAGCGCGGAGGACCTCGTGAAGAAAGTGAAGATGCAACGTCTGCTCGGACAGAAGACGGCTTCTTGCTTCCAACGCTGTGTTGGTTTGGACGCTGGTAACGCGGTGTATTCGACGACATATGAGATTGACCAGGCATTCAGCACGGACTATCATAAGCGCTTCCGTGAGTATTGGACGATGGTGCAGCGTGAGGACCTCACGGTAGACGGCGCGATGACCGATCCGAAGGGGGACCGCGGTCTTTCTCCGGCGCAACAGGCGGATCCGGATTTGTTCCTGCGGGTTGTGGAGCGCCGTCCGGACGGCGTTGTGGTACGCGGGGCGAAGGCGCATCAGACGGGCATTGTGAACTCGCACGAAGTGCTGGTTATGCCGACGATTGCGATGCGTCCGGAGGACAAAGATTATGCGATTTCTTTCGCGATTCCGACGGATACAGCCGGTATCTTTATGATCTATGGACGTCAAAGCTGTGACACGCGGAAACTCGAAGAGGGCGCGGATATTGATCTTGGGAATAAGAAATACGGCGGCCATGAAGCGCTGGTTATCTTTGAGGACGTGTTTGTGCCGAATGAGCGTATCTTCCTCGACGGCGAGACGGATTTTGTCGGTATGTTGGTAGAGCGGTTTGCTTCTTACCATCGGCAGAGCTACGGCGGTTGTAAGGTTGGCGTGGGCGATGTGTTGATCGGCGCGGCGGCTCTGGCGGCGGACTATAACGGCGCGGCGAAGGCGAGCCATGTCAAGGATAAGCTGATCGAAATGACGCATTTGAACGAGACGCTTTATTCCAGCGGCATCGCTTGCTCGAGTGAAGGGCACGCGACGGCTTCGGGCAACTACTATGTAGACGCGATGCTGGCGAACGTCTGTAAGCAAAACGTGACCCGTTTCCCGTATGAGATTACGCGGTTGGCGGAAGACATCGCGGGTGGGCTTATGGTGACGATGCCGGGCGAGCAGGACTTGAAGAACGACTATCTGCGTCCGTATATTGAGAAGTATCTCAAGGGTGTGGCTGAGGTTCCGACGGTGGACCGTCTCCGCGTGCTGCGTCTGATTGAGAACATCACGCTTGGGACCGCGGCGGTTGGCTATCGGACGGAGAGTATGCACGGGGCGGGGTCGCCGCAGGCGCAGCGGATTATGATCGCGCGGCAGGCGAACCTGAACCATAAGAAGCAATTGGCGAAAGACATCGCGGGCATCAAGGAATAATGCAGGAACAGCTGGAACTCCATATCCGCTATTGCGGCGGGTGTAATCCGACCTATGACAGGGTGGCGCTCGTTTCCGAGTTGCTGTCTGTCAGTGGTTGGGCGAAAAAAGGGGGGAGCCTCGCGCCGGGAGATATTTGGCTCGGCGTATGCGGGTGCACGCGGGAATGCGTGCGCCCGCCGGGCGGCCACCTGAGACATATTGCGATACATCAATCGATACCCGTTTTGACATTGATCGAACAAATCAAAAAAGGAGCGGAAAAATCATGGGAGTAAAGCAACCTAAATATGTAACGGCTGAAGAGGCCATTCGCCAGATTAAAAATGGGGACCGCGTTGCGGTTGGGCACGCTTGCGGTGAGCCGCGAGCTTTGACGAGCGCGTTTGGCGCGTATATGTCCGAAGTTAAAGATGTTGAATTTGTACACATGGTTGGTATGGGCGACAGTATTCATTGCACGCCGGAGGCGGTGGGGCATGCGCGGCTGAACTCGCTGTTTCTCGGGGCGAAAGATCGCGTCGCGTTCACTGAGGGGCGCGCGGACTATACACCGCGCTATTTTTCTCAGATTCCGGCGCTGTTTGAAAAAGGGATGCTGGTGACGGATGTTGCGCTGGTGCAGGTCAGCAAGCCTGACCGCCATGGCTATGTGAGCTTTGGTGTGTCGGTTGACTACAGCATGGCGGCGGCGAAGGCGGCGAAGATTAAAATCGCGCAGGTGAACAGCTATATGCCGCGCTGCCACGGGGAGTGCTTTATGCACATTTCCGAGTTTGATTTCGTCGTGGAGCAAGATACGCCCTTGATCGAACTCAAGCGTCCGGAGCTCTCCGAGGTGGAACTGGCGATCGGCAAGAATTGCGCGGCGTTGATTGAAGATGGGTCTACGCTTCAACTCGGCATTGGCGCGCTGCCGGATGCGGTGTTGTCGTCTTTGCACGGCAAAAAGGACCTCGGCATTCACTCTGAGATGTTCTCGGACGGCGTTTTGGAGTTAGTGGAAGCGGGTGTTGTCACGAACAGCAAGAAGACTTTGCATCCGGGCAAGTTTGTCGCGACTTTCTTAATGGGGACGAATAAGCTCTATCAATTCGTCGATGACAACCCGGCGCTTTATATGGCGTCGGTTGACTACACCAATGATCCGTATATCATTGCGAAGAATGATAAGATGGTTTCCATCAACGCTTGCGTGCAGGTAGATTTGCAGGGCCAGGTTTGTTCGGAGAGCGTTGGGCCGCGTCAGGTTTCCGGTACGGGCGGTCAGGTTGACTTTGTGCGGGGCGCGAGTATGTCGAAGGGCGGACTTTCGATTATCGCGATCACTTCGACGAAGCGGGAGGGGTCTAGAATTGTGCCGTTCCTGGATGAGGGCGCCGCTGTTACGACGCCGCGGAATGACGTGGGTTGCATTGTAACGGAATACGGCGTTGCGGACTTGAGAGGCCAGACTTTGCGTGAGCGCGCGCGGCGGCTGATTAATATCGCGCATCCAGACTTCCGCGCGGAACTGCAGACAGAGTGGGAGCGCCGCTTCCTGATGCAGTGGTAGGCAGATAATATACACAAGGAGCGTGCATAGGATGAACATTTCTCTTGCTTGGCGGGACGCGATTGCGCTGATTACAGTCAATCGGCCGGAGCAGTTGAATGCGCTCAATGCGGAGACGATCAAAGAACTGGATGCCGCGATTGACACGGTGTCGGCAAACGCGGACTGCCGGGCGGTGATCGTCACGGGAGCGGGCGAGAAGGCCTTTGTCGCCGGTGCGGACATCAAAGCGATGGAGGGCATGACGGCCGAAGAGGCGAGGGATTTCTCGAAATCTACAAACGATGTGTTTCATAAGCTGCAACGGCTCCGTGTCCCTGTGATTGCAGCGGTTAATGGCTTTGCATTGGGCGGCGGATGTGAATTGGCGATGTCTTGCGATATTCGTTTGGCGTCTGAGAACGCGGTGTTTGCCTTGCCTGAGACTTCGCTTGGGCTGATGCCGGGCTTTGGCGGGACACAGCGGTTGGCGCGCATTGTGGGGTACGCAAAGGCCGCTGAGATGGTGTTTACCAGTCAAAAAATCCGCGCTGACAAGGCGTTGGAGATCGGGCTGGTGAATGCGGTGTATCCGCTGGAGAGTCTGTTGGATCAGGCGTATCAGATGGCGGAGGCGATTGCTGCGCAGGCGCCGATCGCGGTGCAGCGGGCGAAGCGGGTGATGCAACAAGGGTTAGAGAGTTCCTTGGAGGAAGGACTTCTCCTGGAGGCCACAGAATTTGGCCAGCTCTTTCACACAAAGGATGCACGTGGGGGACTGCGTGCGTTCATTCAAAAGGAGAAGTATCAGTATGAAGGAAAATAATCCGATCAAGTCCGTATTTGTCGCGGGGGCCGGCACCATGGGCGCCGGTGTTGCGCAGGTGTTTGCGGGGACAGGGTGCCGCGTGGTCCTGTATGACATACAACTCGCGTTTGCTGAGGCGGGTGTTGCGAAAATCGGGAAAGGGCTGGAAAAGCTCGTCGAAAAAGGTAAGATGGACGAGGCGCAGAAAGCGGCGCTGTTAGGCAATATTTCCGCGAGCGCGGCCTTGGAAGACGCGGCGGACTGCGATCTGGTCTTGGAAGCGATTGTTGAAGATGTCGCGATCAAGCGGTCGTTTTTCCAGAAACTTGACGCGATCTGCAAGCCGGAGGCGATTTTTGCGAGCAATACCTCCTCCATTTCGATTACGGAGATTGCGGCGGCGGTTGCGCGGCAGGGTCAGTTTGTCGGGATGCATTTCTTTAATCCCGCGCCTGTGATGAAGTTGGTGGAAGTGATTCGCGGGGCGCAGACTTCGGATGAGACTTTCCAGCGTGTTTTTGCGTTGTCAGAGGCGCTGGGTAAGGAGCCGGTCGAGGTGGAAGAGGCGCCTGGTTTTGTGGTCAACCGTATCTTGATCCCGATGATTAATGAGGCGATTGGGGTGTTGGAGCAGGGGGTCGCGTCGGCGGCGGATATTGACAAGGCGATGTGCCTTGGCGCGGGTCACCCGATGGGGCCGCTGGCGTTGTCTGACTTGGTGGGCAATGACGTGGTGCTGAACATCATGAATACCCTCTACACGGAGACGGGCGACTCGAAATATCGCGCGAGCGGTCTGCTCAAGAAGATGGTTCGGGCAGGGAAGCTCGGGAAGAAGACGGGCGAAGGGTTCCACAAGTATTAAACAGCCTCCCTCAAGAGGAAGCAGACTTCAAAGCTGATACGGTGATCTTAAGACTGGACAGTGTTTGGAGTCTGCTTTTTTTAACGCAGCCGATACGGGATGTGTTTGACGGGGAGATGGATGAAATTTGTTAAAATAGTTGAAAATTCCACAATACGTGGTATATAATCAACCAGTGAATTACAGCGATTTGGAGGGTTGATTATGCCGAAGCATTTTTCGGAAGAAGAGAAAACAGAAATCCGCGCACGGCTGATCTCCGTGGGGCTGGAGTTGTTTGAAAAGTATGGAATCAGCAAGGCTAACGTGAATGATATCACGGCTCGCGCGGGTATTTCCAAGGGTTCTTTTTATGCTTTTTTCGCTTCAAAAGGCGATCTGTTTATGGAAGTTTATCGCTTAGAGCGGGAAAGGGCGCATGAGGAAATTCTTGCTGAGCTTGCTACGGACGAGCGCGACCTGGGTGAGCTCATGGTCGAGTATTCCAAGGCGGTGATGCGCAAATTGAAAGAGCGGCCTATTTTAGAGATTGTGTATGATCCGCCTGCTTTGGCGATGATTAGCGATCAATCGGTCCGAGATCGTCTGCTTTTGTTTAACGACCAGATCAACAAGAAAATTACAGATATGATCCAGAATTGGATGGACCGCGACGGCGCTTATACGGTTGACGCGAAAATTGTGACGAAGATGTTTCGATCCATTAATTTTCTCAAGTTCCACAAACAGGCCATTGGGGTGAACGACTTTGACATGGTTGTTTCGACCATGACGGAGGCTGTGGTGGACTATATCAAGCACGCGAAGATACGGTAAGGAAAGTTCTGGGTGGGCGGTCTATTAATGGGGTAGGGGAATGGCCTATCGGAGACATTCCGGCAAAAGGGGTGGGAATGTGAATGAGATGGATTGTGGGATCACAGGTTTCGGGTTTGCATTTCCTGAGACTATAAGAGATTATAATGAGATTTCCGCGCGCTCCGGCATTCCGGCGGAGGTTGTGCGCGATAAGCTGGGTATTCGGCAGGTGTATTATCCGGGCGGTGGGGAGCAGCCGAGCGGATTGGCGATACGCGCCGCGGAGAATTGCCTTGCAAATACCGGAATATGCGCGTCGAGCATTGATTTGGTCATCTATTTTGGCGAGAATTACGCGGACCACATCATCTATAATATCGCCGCGAAAACACAGGAGGCCATAGGGGCGCGGAACGCGTGGAGCTATAACCTGGACGTCAAGTGCGGCGGGGCGGTTGTGGCGATGGAGCAGGCGAAGCTGTATATGCAGAGTTCTCCGGACATCAACACGGTTTTGCTGGTTGCCGGGTATCGCAATGTGGACCGGGTGGACTATGGGGATGTCAGCCTTTCTTTTTTGTTTGGTCTGTCTGCCGGAGGGGCGGCTTGCATTTTGCAGAAAGGACATGGGAGCAGACGGCTTCTCGGCACGGCGACGGTTGTGGACGGGTCCTTTGTGGATTCGATTGTGATTCCGGCGGGCGGGACGAAGCAGCCTGTGACGCATGAGAATATCAACGATCCTGATTTGCACAGTTTTCGCCTCGCGGAACCGGAGGCGTTTCGGGAGAGGTTGGACCGCGTGACGATTCCGAATCTTGTTTTGGTGCAGGAAAAGGCGCTTGCGAAGTGCGGGAAGAATTTGGGAGATCTCGACTTTGTGTGCGCGATCCATATGAACGTGAAGAATCACCGGATGCTGTTTGATTTACTCAAAATGCCGCTGACGAAGGGGACTTATTTGGCGGATTATGGGCATGTCGGGCAGTTGGACCCGTTGATTGCTTTGGGACTTGTTGAGCGGCAGGGCCTTGCGAAAAAGGGCGACCTGATCGGCGTATTGGCGATGGGATTTGGGTATGTTTGGAATGGTGCAGTGATCGAATGGTAGAGAATTACAGTGTTGTATTAGGCGTCAATGTGGCGGGGATTGAGGTCAGCGTCTTTGGTGTGATGCTGGCTCTTGTTCTCTCCATTTTTTTTATTATCCGGAAGATGAATCCTGCTTTGGCGATGTTTACGGGCGTGTTTGCCGGGGCCATTGTGGGCGGGGCGAACTTGCCGCAGATGGTGGACATCGTGATTTTGGGCGGGCGGCAGGTTGTGGGTGCGAATGTTCGGATTTTGGCCGGTGGTTTTTTGGTCGGCGCGCTGATTGAGACGGGTGCGGCGGAGACGATTGCGCGGGGGATTGTGAAGGGACTCGGGGAGAAACGGGCGATTTTCGCGATTGCGTTGTCGGCGATGATCGTCACGGGGGCCGGGGTGTTTATTACGGTTGCGATGTTGATTGTATCGCCGATTGCTTTGTCGGTCGCTTATCGGGCGAATATTAGCAAATTTGCCGCGATTCTGGCGATTAGCGGGGGCGCGAAGGCGGGGAATGTGATCTCGCCCAATCCGAACGCGCTTGCGGCGGCGGAGTCTTTTGGCTTGCCGCTCAGCGAGGTGATGCTCAATGGGTTGATACCGGGTATTGTAGCGCTGGTGGTTACGGTGGCGCTTTGCAAGATGATGCAGAACAAGCACTTCAAGGTGGAGGCGGAGGATCTGGACGATTCGGCGGACGCGGCCGATTTGCCGTCTTTTGGGAAGGCGATTGTGGCGCCGGCTGTTGCGATTGGGATGTTGATGCTCAATCCGATTGGGGATATTTTGGGGATTGGTGCGATTAACTCCGCCAACTTGCCGATGGATCCGTTTTTTGTTTTGCCGATCGGGGCGGTGGCGGGTCTGCTTGTTTTGGGGAAGGGTAGGCGGATTACGGAGTTTGCGACGAAAGGCGTGTTAAGGATGGCGCCTATTATGCTGGTGGTGTTTGGCGCGGGGGCGATAGGCGGGTTGATTACAGTCTCTGTGTTTCCGGCGATGATAGAGGATGCGCTGTATCGCATGGGGATTCCGACGGCGTTTTTGGCGCCGCTGTCCAGCACGATTTTTGCCAGTGTGACCGGGTCTGCGACGGCGGGGATCATTATTGGCGGGGAATCTTTTGGGGCGACCATATTGGCCGCGGGGGTGCCTGCTTTGGCTGGTGCGGTGATGCTGCATGCCGGGGGCGGTTTTTTGGACGCGGTGCCGCATAGCAGCGGATTTCTCGCGACGCAGCAGGCTATGAAGTGTACGATGGCTGAGCGGATGCGGGTGATGCCTTGGGAGTTCGCGGTCGGCGGGGCGATGACCTTGACTTCTGTGGGTATGTATTTGCTGGGTTTTTGGGGGTAAGGCAGGGCGGACGAGGGGGCTTGTGGGTTTAGGGAATTTTACCTTATGTGTTTTTCGCGGTTAGAACAAATGGTATGCGAGGTAAATGGGAATGACTTACATGTTCGTTCATGGGTCCGGACATCAAGCGACAAGTTGGAATGAAACGATCTCATATATGGAGGGCGGAAAAGAGATATTGTGTCCGAATTTATCTGCAATCCTGAACGGAAAAGAGGCGAGCTACGCTAATCTATATGCTTCATTTATAGAATACTGTGACAAGATCGATGGGCAAATTCATTTATGCGGTCTTTCGTTGGGAGGTATTTTGGCATTACATTATGCTTTGGATTTCCCGGAAAAAGTGAATACATTAGTTTTGATTGGCACACCACATAGAATACCAAAAATAACATTTGGCATTCAAAATATGCTTTTTAGAGTTCTGCCAAAGTCGGTTTTTGAGAAGATGGCATTTAGCAAAAAGGATATGTTTATTTTTGGAGACTCGATCAAGAACTTGGATTTCAGCGATAGGGTGCAGCATATTACATGCCCAACGCTAATCATTTGCGGGGAAAAAGATGGCGCGCATTTTAGAAAGGCAGCACGGTTTCTGGCGGAAAATATTAAAACCGCGGAATTAAGAATCCTTGACAATACTGGACATGTTGTAAATGAGGAGAATCCAAGGGCGTTAGCAAAAGAACTGGATGAATATTATGGCGGAAATAAATAAGGAGGGGGCGGGCCTTTGCGACGCGAAGGACTGCAGGAATTGAGCGTTTGAACAGCGGCGCCTATGAACGGGGATATTACGCCTTGCTTCATGGGCTATTTTTATGTCCAAACGGTGAAGCGGTCTTGACGGACTGTGGGCTGTTTGCTGGTCTGACTAATTTTTAGAGGAAACGCACATGCTCCGTTATACTATACATAAACAATTCTGAAATATCATCGAAATTACTATTGCATTCTAGATATGGTAGGAATATAATGAAATTGGATATTGGATACTGGATGACAAACGGGAAGGTGGATGATGGGATGCATCAAAAAGGTAAGGTTCACATCGTAGAAGTGACGGCGCGGGATGGGTTTCAGATTTTGCCGCGCGTGATTCCGCTGGAGGTTAAGCGGGAGTTTATCCAGAGCCTATTAGACGCCGGTTGCAGTGAAATACAAGCGGGGTCTTTTGTTAATCCGAAGTGGGTGCCGCAGATGCAATATACGGCGGAGCTTTGCGATTATTTCCGGCCGCCGCAAAAGGCGGTTATGACCTATATGGTGCCGAACCTGCGCGGGGCGCAAAACGCGATCGACGCGGGCGCGGCGCATTTTTCTCTGACGATTAGCGCGAGCGAGAAGCACAGCCGCGATAATGTCAACCGCACGGTAGATGAAGCCATGGCGGATGCTGTGGAGGTCGCGAAGCTCGCTAAGGAGCGGGGGGTGACCTGCCGGGGGAGCATTGCGACCGCATTTGGTTACGCGGCGGACCCGGATGGGGTGTCTATCGAACGGGTGATCGGGATGATAGAGGCTTTGGAAGCGGCGGGATTTGCCGCGATTAATATGAGCGATACCAGCGGAGACGCGCATCCGGATCATGTGTTTGAGTTGTGCAGCCGGGCGACGAAGGCGACTTCTTTACCGTTGAGCGTCCATTTACATCAGGCGGATGGGGTTGAGTTTGCGAACCTTTACGCGGCGTTTCAGGCGGGGATTCGGGCCTTTGAATCGGCCGCGGGCGGGCTTGGCGGATGTCCTTTCGCCAAAGGCGCTAAGGGGAATGTTGCGACGGAGAAGCTGGTGGAGTTGTTCCATGCCATGGGCTATGACACCGGGATTGACCTCGAACGGATCCGCGTTGCGGCGGCGTGGGCGAAACAAATACAAGTAGACTACGGCACGCCGGAGTGTACGGCGTAGAGCATTAGAACAATATATAGGAGGCGGTTTGTATGGTAGAGATTACGGACAAGGAGTACATTGCGGGGTTGGTGGCGCGTGCGCACGCGGCGATGGAGATTGCGTGGGACTACAGCCAGGAGCGTGTAGACGAGTTGG
>Ga0131853_10015245_pt1 | contig 14065 bp, 6 predicted proteins | sample TergutLab28metaG_FD_92764 | JGI IMG/M metagenome (GOLD analysis project Ga0131853, IMG submission 92764) | Labiotermes labralis P1 segment gut microbial communities from Petit-Saut dam, French Guiana - Lab288 P1 (version 2) (version 2) | ecosystem: Host-associated > Arthropoda: Insects >... | reverse complement strand
GAGGAGCTACTTGAATGAAAAAAGTAGCGGCTCCAGGTCTAGAAAACAGAGATTAACGGCTGTGGGGACCCGTTGCGCTGACCACGTGACACCCCTCTATCCGCAAAAGTTGGCACTAACTTGCCGACCGGCGGCGGCCGCTCTGTCGGTATAGTTCGCGTGCGGACTAAAGGCCACGGAGTTTAGTTAGTTGTGTCTGTGAAAGGCATGTAGGCCATGCCTGTTGTGTGCATCGACTCTGTGAAGTAATTTCGAAGACAGAACACATGTTAGTATGTTGGAGTGTAATATGAAAGTGAACACGTTAGTTGCAGCTCCCACACACCCGCTTACATCCGTCACTGCATACAGACCACACGTTATTAATATTAATACAAGGAACACCGCAGGAGGAGGGGCAGAATTGGGTACATTTTCATTAAAATTGTCAATGCACCTTGCAAGTAAGTCCTCTCTTAATTAATTAATTTATCTACTCCCGCTGGTGGTTAAGGCACAGTAAACATTCATCTCTTCAGCTTAATTGAAACAGTTCAGCCGTCTTCATTGTAATTTATCCGTGAGAGAGGAGACTGTAATTTGTTGAAACTGCAAGACGCCGTCAGTGAGGCTTTTCTAAATAGTGCCTGAAATATGTAGTCTCGTATGACACCATTTCATGTCATTGTGACTGTGAGTGTGAAAGTTAGAACAACGTCATAGGAGACCAACTGTTGTAACAGATCGGACCGACAGTTGAAAAGAACTGAACTTCCGCGTATCGTTTGATTTGCATGTAACCTTTTAGACAGTCTCTGTTTGAGGAGTTGTAGTAGTCACGCTAAACTGACCATTTATTGTTTGAGCACATGCAGTCCAATTCACTTCATAACTTTTTCTCTAAGATTTCATTTTGACGTTATTCTCTCAGTCTTTCTTTAAAGTAACCGTCTTTATATGGGCTTCGTTACTAAAATTCTGAAGGGCCTATATGTTTTTTGTTTTCTTCCAACCGAGATACGTGTCCAGCCCGTATTGGCGAGTTTTGCACAACGATGTTTTTCTTTGTTCTTCTAGAATCCTTTTGGCTGAAATTTTATATTCTCTCGTTTACTTCCCAAACCCTCTTGATATCCCCATTATCGTGTAAGTCCCCCAAACCCGCAAACCTGTTCGAGAGTGTCACTTGTTATTGTTCTCTAACACGGACACTGCCCTGTTCTTGAAATCTGATCTGCCCATACAGAGCTGATTTACTTATGACGGCCTTTTCTTAACATTGCAACCACCAAGAAGTCACCAGTATCACAGTCCTCTTCTCTGGAAGATCTGACGTAACGTAAATAATAATGATAAGGATGATAATAATAATAATAATAATATGTTGATTTCATTATTTGATGTTTATACCTGACGGAAAAGAAAAAAAGTTATTATTGTGAGAGAAAGCGATACACTAAGAATTAATGCAGCTGTTTGGAGATTTAGATGTACTTCCGTTTGTCAGAATAAGTCGGTTGAATTGGATTGGTCATGTTAATAGAATGGATAGTAAAAGAAAAGTAAGTCAAGTATTTAACAATAATCATCAAGGAAGTCGATTAATCGGACGATTACAAGCCGATTTTTGGAACTGTGTACAAACAGATATTAATAAATGCAAAATTAAAAACTGGAAAGAGAGGTAAAAAAAAACACAGCTGCCTGGAAGAAGTCCACTAAGGAGACGAAAGTCCGCATTGGACTATCCTTCCATCTAAGAAGAAGGAGGAGGAGGAGGAGGAGAAAAATAATCCATTATAAATATTTTTAGGTTTCGCTTTTTTAATTTGTGGATTTTTTAACACCGCATAATTAATCTGTTAATTGTAATATATTTTGATCGTATATTGCCCCGTGGAGCACCTTGTGAAAAATAAGGCTCCACGTGTATCTCGACGACAAGGGGTCGCCCACTACGTGTTCATTTGTTAAAATAATATATGATGCTTTTTAAAGCCACTAAAATACAATAAAATTATGCCCCGATGGTACTTTTCTGCAAGACACTGGTATGGAGTATCGAGATTGCCATATCGTACAAGGTGCGTTTGCTGTTAATTGTCCTTAATTCGAAAAGTGGGGCGCCTCCTGTAGTGCTTTTTTAAATAGTTCAGTTTTTCACGTAAGAGTTTCCTTCGGGGTGCCCGAGTGTCTTGGTGTTCCTGCGCTAGTATTGAACTTTGCATCCCCTTCTGCTCCTCTCTCAGCAGTTCCAGAAAGCGTCACGAAGTCCCATCCCTTGCTACTACTCCACCATAAAACATACGCTACTGTTCATTGGGGGGGGGGGGTGCATTGTTTCATGAGGCTGAAATTCCCTTCGTCTGTGACAGTTCTAGGAAGTGGCTGGCAAACCCAGTCTGCACAATTGTTTGTTCTGCAAATGTTTGCTGAAATTTGCCTTGAATGGACTCCAGAAATGTATTCTCGGTATGCAATTCACAGTACACCTAGCCCTTGTTTTACGCCTAAGTTGCGATTTTGAAAAGTGGGTGTACATAATAAGGTGTGAATAAAAAAGATATTCAATGGGAAACGAGGGATTAGCGTAATAGAACGCAGCCAAGCAAAGGGCGTCAAACCGAAAGAGAGAGCCCAAATTAAGAAGTGTAAATTGGCAAAGTGCGTTATATCAAAAAGAATTAAAACTAACGAGCGTGTAACACGGACTGTATGTATTCTAAATTGTTCGTATATTTTTTGCGGCTTATCGTCGGTGATAACTGCGAATGTAAGAGGTGTGGCTAATAAGTAACGAGACTAGTGCCATATTAACGAAATTACTCTACCTACCCGTCAGCGCAGTTCTATCGGAAGCTTCACACCGCTCCATAGAACCTTCAACGCGTCTAAAAAGTATTTTTTTTTTGCGAGAGATTCAAGTAACTGCCGCCATCTTGTACCGCATTTAAGAAATGTTAGGGAGCAGTTTTATTCAGTTTTACAAGAAATTAAACGTTTAATTGTTACCCATTTCTATCACCAAGCGTCATCGCATCAGGTTAAAATATGAATTATTCGGTACTGCGCCATCGAAATGGGGGTGTGTTTTGGCCTGCGACTGGGAGGTGAAACATATCTATACTGAAGTTCAGCGGTCAAGGTTAAGTGCTGCATGCGCAGTCTTATTATTTTGTAGACTGCGCCTGTTATGTGCCCAGTTTTATTTTACGTACGGGATCTAAAGTAATTGTTCTTCGCAACTTGGATCCATTAACCTTTTGAGGCCTAATGGTTATTCTTTGTAACGCCAGGCGTCGTTACGCTGTTGTCCACACAGCGTATATACGATTTCGCGTGGTTCTTACAATACACAGCAGTTATTTCCTACACAGTTTGGGTCGCTAATGGAGCCACGCTGTATTCTCTGTGCAGTACGAACTGAAACTGTATGTACGCGTATTACTTACTCCATGGTGCAGAGTCCTTCTTGAGAAGCTAACTGGTTTGCAGCTAGTCAAGAAATTCCCCGCATTTCATGGAACCCGAAAGTTCATTACCGTTATATACGCGTATACTGTACATTATTTCGACCGTTCAACGGCAGTGACCTAGCTTCGAGCCGGTGCCAGTCTGTGTGGGGTTGGTTGTGCTCCAAAACGCATTGACAAAGTTTTATACTCAAGTAGTCCGGTTTTCTGCCTGTCGTCATTCCATCAATGCTCCGTACTAGTATTCATCTTCAAAGCTCTTGTTAACAGCACTAGCGGTCGGCGCTTACGTAACTTCCAGCAGACGTTCTTTTGGAAATGGGGGAGCTTCCAGAAAGAAACGTAGTATTATGGATTTTCAGTCTTCTAAGAATTAATCATAGTGAACTTGGGACTACTTTCGGTTTATACCCGTGGTGCTGATAAGTCCTTAGCACGACCAGGAAGGAAACAAGCTACGCCTGTCAAAAGTGTGGTGGGCAGAGGAATGGATTGGTTTGTCTAGGGTAGGGATAGGTGGTTGACTCTTGAAAATATGTTAATTAACTTCCAAGTTCCATAAAATTCGGGGAATGTAGCTTGTTTCCTTCCAGGTCGGGCTATGGACTTATCAGCACTCATGTAATGGTTCCGTATCTTTATTTTAAAACAGTGTGTGTGTGCGTGCGTGCGTACACTAGAGGTCTATGTCATTTATTCTCCATATATGGTTTTTACGGTTCTGGATATTACATTGATCTCTATATGCATCTACAGCACTGCAGATCTGTTGTCGCACTACTAAATAAGATGACGCGTTTTTCTCCTATGTCATTAATACTCGTAATGACTTAAGCAAACGTTTCAAGTAATAGCTAAACATAGGTGTTTGTTTTAAATGTCGCGCAGGATCGACCAGTTTTATTAAACTTTAAACCTGTTTTGAAAAGCTTGAGTAGCTGCGATACTAGCGTGGAACAAAGTACCGGTTATATTAAACTAATACGGAAGAAGATTAAATTTGCCAAAAAATGTTAGTGTATGTCCCTAGTGCGAAGTTTAATAGATATGCGTTTATTAGCTTTGGGGATAAGAAACGTTGCTGGATGGTCGCATACACGTTATGAGGCAAAGAATTAAAGTTGATTTTTGCTAGTAGTTATGGTACCGCGTTGAGTTATCGCTTATGCAGACGGGGATTTCGGTTTTGTCCTCCAACGAATGCTGGATATGCCTTAAAATAGGCCACGCTTATAATATGTTGATTTAGTTATTTGATGTTTATACCTGACGGAAAAGAAAAAAAGTTATTATTGTGAGAGAAAGCGACACACTAAGAATTAATGCAGCTGTTTAGAGATTTAGATGTACTTTCGTTTGTCAGAATAAGTCGGTTGAATTGGATTGGTCATGTTAATGGAATGGATAGTAAAAGAAAAGTAAGTCAAGTATTTAACAATAATCGTCAAGGAAGTCGATTAATAGGACGATTACAAGCCAATTTTTGGAACTGTGTACAAACAGATATTAATAAATGCAAAATTAAAAACTGGAAAGAGTGGTTAAAAAACACAGCTGCCTGGAAGAAGTCCACTAAGGAGACGAAAGTCCGCATTGGACTATCCTTCCATCAAAGATATGTTTCACCTCCCAGTCGCAGGCCAAAACACACCTCCGTTTCGATGGCGCAGTACCGATGACGCTTGGTGAAAGAAATGGGTAACAATTAAACGTTAAATTTCTTGTAAAATTGAATAAAATTGCTCCCTAACATTTCTTAAATGCGGTATAAGATGGCGGCAGTTACTTGAATCTCTTGCAAAAAAAAAACTTTTTAGACGCACTGAAGGTTCGTATGAAGCGGTGTGAAGCTTCCGATAGAACTGCGCTGACGGGTAGGCAGAGTAATTTCGTTAATATGGTACTAGTCTCGTTACTTATTAGCCACATCTCTTACATTCGCAGTTATCACCGATGATAAGTTGCAAAAAAATATACGAACAATTTAGAATACCTACAGTCCTTGTTACACGCACTTCCTCCCCTTGCAGCTTGGGCAGTAACAAACTTGATTCATTAATGCTTACGTTTTTAACGACGCTCCTTTGAATGTAGAAGTATAGATTGCCAAGCAGGAAACACAATGAACAGTGAGAGGTAAGGTTCTGAAAGCAGGTGATCGTGGCCTATTTTACGGCTTATCCAGCATTCGTTGGAGGACAAACATTAAATCCCTGTCTGCATAAGCGATAAATCAACGCGGTATCATAACTACTAGCAAAAATCAATTTTCCAAAAGATTGCTTTAAACATTAAACCATAAATAGCGTAGTTACTCTGGTAACCAGGGAGAGGCGTAACATAACCGTCGCTGGCTCTTCGTCCCGCACCCAAATAGTTGCGGCAGTACTCGAAAAGAATAGAAAACGGTACAAAATTTTATTGCACCATGAGTAAAAGTGAAGTTGCTTTTATCGTAATGTAATTAGGTTATCAGCCTGCCCAGTAATATTGTACACGCGCGCAAACAGATGTGAGTGACGAGCATGAGAATTATAAGTCGAAGTGCAGATTGGAACGTTATAGAACTGACGTCACTTCTGTTAACGTGTCGTATTGAAGCGAATGTATGCGGTGAGCAGCTGAAATATCGAACTGAGTGTAGTTACAGTTTCTGTCGACATGTAACATTACAGTTTCGTCTTCGCCAGACTTACACGACAAACGATGTAATGCAAGCGTGCGTTCGCAAATCATTATAACAAGACCAGGCCGAGTGACGGCCATGTTCGTCGGTCACCGTTCGTGTTGTGTTCGTCGTGGAAGTGCAGTTTATTTATACGAAAAAGCTTACGGTCTGTGCAGAGGTTAACAGATGTAAACATCTCTCGTCTTACCGTAATGAGTGTGATATGGGACTGTACAGTAATAGTGGTACTATCGTCAGTTGGGTGTGTGTAGCCATCAGAAACCTGGATTAGGTTTACGGGTTTTTAAAAGAAGTAATTTTGTGATTACTCGTGCCAGAAGTCTGAGATTATCGTATACGTAATATGCTATCTTCCGATTCGTCTGACTCGTATCCATTTCGGATTGACTTGCTCTAGAAGTACCTTGCAGCATCAAGATGGGATCTCCGAAACGTCGGCAATAAAATCTGCACTGTTATCACCAGGTAAAAGCGACGTTCACCCTAGAAGAGGCCGTGATGGCCCAGAGGGGGAATTGAGGTATTGCTGTATTTTATAGCCACGGCGTCTGATGAGGGTGGGGGTTAACGCCACGCCCGGCTGCGTTACGCCCGGGAAAGAGACCCAGTGCTATTTTATACTGGGCTGCGTGGGCCACAAGTCAGGTCTGGACGGGTACGGAAAATTTTGCGCCCACCAGGATTCGATCCCTGAACTGTCCAGCCCGTAGCGAGTCGCTACACCGACTACGCCATCCTGGCCCACACTTTGTTGTCACTTAGAAACAAAATCTATACTAACCTTGAGAGGCCATTGAAGCGTGACATCCGGAATGGGAGAAGTAAGCTTTTATTCTAACCTAGTAGTTCAGGGGCGATTATCGTGTTAGATGAGCAGGTAAAGATTTTGAGCGGTGGCGATGTTCGTCTCAGTGCACTGTCTCGACATTCTGAAGGAAGGATTACGCAAAACTATGAAAACACACACAGGACACCTGGAAACCGACCTGAAATTCGAAACGGGTGTTCCAAAATGAAAGTATATATGGTTGTCACTACACGACATGCTAGGTAGGATGAGTATCGCATTTTTTCCATGATAGAAGTTCAGAGTGTCTGTCTTAAATTTTACAGGCCATTTCAACAGAAGCTCTGACTTAAATGTGCACTGAGAGACCTTCATGTCGTCCATCTAAATCCCCTCCGATATTTCATTGCCACTCATGATAACAGTGTTTTGTCTTGGTTACTGACCTTGTTGTTAAATAAACACCAACCAGCAGCACGTAGGCCAACGTGTGATTGGTGGTACAGCTTTACTTTGACGGTTTCTGTTTGAAATTCCATATGCTGCTTCACATATGGGCTTGTATTTACAAAGTCCTGTACCTGTGACCGCTCAGGGCTGTCATTCTCTTTAAATCAACTAACTAAAGATGCTCATTGCCTGAGATGTGTACATTCAGAGCTACAAATGTTGCGTTACTGTGTGTGTAACTCTGATCTGGGACGAATGCAGCATGATTGTACCGCTACAGAGCTTCCTTCGTCGATGCTTATTTCAATTACTCACCCTCACATGCACAGGAAGAAGGGTCTGTGGAAATAAATCGAAATTATTCCCCCTTTTTCACTAATTTGTTTCTGTCTGTCCGTCTCTCCCTCCCTTTGTTCCTCGAATTGTGAAATGAGGATCCTCTTTACCGGTAATGATGAAAGAGGATTTAAAAATTAAAAAATGGAACAATCATTAAATCGTATCTGTGAATTGTCGGCCTTGTTTAATTCGAAAGTGACGTAAGTGGATTTGTGCCATTAAGAGACATTTGTCAGAATATCGATATATACATCGATATTCTAACAAACTTATATATATGTTTTATAATTCAGTTGTCTCTGCTTCAATTAATTCTGTTTATTACAGTAGCATCGTCTGGAACGATTGAAAAGATGTATAGGAAACTCTGAACTTAAGATAAAAGTTCCGTTCTTTGTTATGTCAGTGTCTTGCTTATAAAACGACGTCTATTCAGAGCGAACGCAACCATTTCTCGCTCTTCTGTTCGGGCTTCTTTTCAGTGAAATGCGACCTCAATGAATTTGAGCAAATCGTTTAATTCACTTCCAATTCCTTAGGGTGTTGTAGCTGCTTTAGGTGACGGACTGAAGTTTTCGTTCGTGCGATTTCCTCATAAGTGATCGGCAGGAATTTTTCCGTCTTGAAAACATTTAAACTTGATGGCGGAACGCATTCACTGATTCGTTTTTTCTGCCTTTTGTGAGGGAATAAAACTTAGCGTTGTCTCCAGTTCTGTTTACTTTGCTTACCAATTCTGTTGCTTGGCGGATTTATACAACTGCAAACCCGTTGTTTGTATATGTGCGTATTTTGAATTCTTTTTGTGGTCACTCGCATGTTTGTGTTAGCCTCCTTATGCGAGCAGACCGAACAGGCACCTTAGCTGACGCAGCTAATCTCATGTCTTCAAGGCAGTAAATACCAGTACGTGTCAACAAGCGCACGTGTTGTAGTGACTGATGCCTTCGAGTGTATTACTCGGCAATCGTGACCTCTATAACTCTAGCTGAGACAAATTTAATGTTCCACGTACTTTCTGGGTACAACCGTTGGGCGAATTTGACACTTCTGTGCAATTAATATGGTGATACTGAAGCAGTTGGACGGCTATGGAGACGCACAGTTTAACTTGGGGGGGGGGGGTTCGAACCCCGTTTTTATCTGTTCAGGTAACACGCAGAAAGTTTTTGTTTTGTTATAGGCGAGTAAAAAATGTACACTGGATCCGGGTTGTATCGAATCATGCCTTTAATTATTTGTTTAATTGAATTTGTATTTCCTAATACTATTTTAAAAATTGAATACTTAAAGTTACGTAACTCTTATGAAGGCAGAGATTTGTATAGTATATATTTAGTAATTCAATTTCTGCCTCACAGAAAACACAGTGCGTCTCCATTATAACACCTGTCAGATTATGCGGTTAGAGAAAACTTCGTGTGGTTTTTTTTTGTTTTGTTTTTAATCATGTGAGCTCCGTCACCACACACTTCGGGAAAAGTGCAGAGATTGGAATGTTAAACGCGGTGGCACAACCACTGAAATTTAAAGATTATGTTTCCAGGTTCGGCTTCTACTTGTAGTTGCATCTACCGACCTCCCGTGGATGGTTGCTCCTGTGGGCAAACTCTCACACTCACAGTACGCCCGCTACACCTTGTATCGCAAGAGTTCCAGATGCCAATATTATTCCAACTTTCCGAGTGATTAGTGAGACTTCTTGCAGCAGTGTATTTGAACTTCTGGCCGTACAGAAATACGAGTACATGCCGGGGATGTGCCGTTGTTACGACGGATTGGAAACGAAACACTGTGTTAATAAATATCTCTGGCCTGTTCGTAGATAAAAGTGTCCATTTCCGTGAATACGACTTTCATGTATTACCACAAACCATTCCTGGTTGCTTTTAACGAAGCCGTGTATTTTAAAATTACAGGCGTGTTGATGATACGACAATCTGAAGATACATGTGACAAATTCACGTAGCAACATAGCGTTCTAGAACATGTAGAGAATAGCATAGATCCAATTAGTAACCCTTTGAAGACTAGACAATTCTACATTTTATATAAAGATGCATTTCATATCTCACATACAGCCTTTGTCTTCCATTACAAGGCGCATGTGGTTCGTGTTGTGTAGGGAAGTAATCGCCGTTTTGTGTGCGAGTCTTACGAAACACTTAAGTATACGAGGACCATCGTGCGAATCTCACTTCGGATATATGCATCTTGCTACTTTTGTTTGGACATGGCATCCCTTATTCTAGGGGAAGGAGATATTCACCAAATGGAAGTATTTGAAAAAGTGCCAAGGAAAATTTGCGGAGATGATCTAATGTGTAGGCGCGGAATAAAGGAGGTTATGTAACTAAGTGACATGTTTTTGCCAAACATTATTATTGGTGTTAGGTAGGGAGTTTGTGATGAGGCTGGTACAGCTTTTGCAATAGAGAAGTTGCCACGCGCGCGTCACTTGGAACTCGTGACGGTGTCAGTGGAATATGAAGAATTAATACGTACTGTGACTGTGACAAGAATACCGGGGATTCGTTGGAGGAAATTCGTGTGAACTGGTCGCTCAAAAGACTCAACACTGAGGCTAGGGTTTTCAGAGGAACGATCTTCCGGTAATGTGAACTGTATTGATGTGGTGGGCCCAGCTGGTGGGAAAGATGGGCGTTCGGCTTTAAAATAACGGAACTATAGGTTGCAGGCTTAGTTGCGTGCGGTCTACAACCTAATTTTCGTAGCCGATTACAGTTGCTTAATCCGCCAGATCGTCTGTTATCCTCTTGTTAATTTGATAGGTCTAGAATCGATTCCCGTGATTGTAGCTCCCCGTCAACGGACCTCAATTTGGGTTACGTATACCACGAAACCCGAATGTTCCTTGCAGCAGCGTCAGAGTCCATAACTGAAATTACTGTCAGTCGTTTCAGTCGACAATCAATTGGCGTCGTGTAGCTCAGTAAACGTCATGCCTCGGGATGTGATCAAACTTGCCTGTTGCTGTTGCCTGTAGCACTTTTGAGTGCCGGTGGGGGCCTTGGCAGGGGAAGACCGAAAAACATCCCCATTGCAAGTTTGCCTTCCAACTAGATGCTGAGTACGGTACTCGCTGTGACGAAACTAATTAATTTTTCCTATGCGGCTTGTTCATCTTCGTGGCTGTTTTCATGAGATTTCTGGGAACATTCAGTGTTTGCTACTTTCTCCGCACTACGTGCACATGGCCTGATCTTATTCACGTGCTCGTTTTAAGAGACTGTAGTAGTTCAGATCACGAATACAATTCTGAGTTTTTTTTATTGTGCCCTTTTCTTAATTTCATAGTATTTACCTTGTTTTAGGTATATACATTTCCACCCTTTAATTAATTTAATTATGTTTGTATAAAATATCCAGTACCTTGTGTGAAGTAAATCCTGACACATTGTGTTGTAAACCAACCAAAAATAACTGGCTGCTAACTGAACAGCAGGAGTTCGAGTAATGGGATGGGTAGGAATTTTTCTTCCCATCAGCATGTTCATACTGGCACTGGGGAACACAGTCTGTGACCTAATGAATGCAGGAGTAATAAGGCCCTAGCGGGAAGTTTACTCCACGAGGTGCATTGGTCTGTAATACATTATCTTTACTTGCATGTCGGTATACGCGCGTATGATGCGTTACCTTGGCAACCCGAAGTGAAGTGAATGGAATTCTGTCCCCATTTAGGTCCCCCAGGCATGACACTGAAACATAAACTTCTGAAATATAAATGGGAATCTGTAATTAGTGCCTTTGGAACCTCTCTGCGTAAACACTCACAAGTCGCTTGTACCGTTGATATTACCCTAAATAATGTTTGTACTGTCTGCGCATGTATAATACGTCTTATTGTATTTCACTGCTAATCCCTACCAATACCTGCCGAAGGAAATATTGGAACCGCTGAACTACAGTGACAGCTCACCAAAAGAAAACAGCTGGATTGGCTAAAGATCTTTATCGTTGCACCGTGCATTTCGTAGAGTCATTTAATTAGCACACCAACTAATGCACATAATAATATTTTTACATTAAAACATTTAAATTCGCTCCAACATGTTTCGATCCTAAGATCATCTTCAGGGAGCTACACTGTTCCTTACTAAAGTCACATACTTAAAAACACTCACTGATTGATTTCCTTATATTAACTTGGTGCTGTGGCAGCATGTCATATTGTGTAAGTCGTAGGCTGGTGAGAATGCGCCTAACGACTTACACAATATGACATGCTGCCACAGCACCAAGTTAATATAAGGAAATCAATCAGTGAATGTTTTTAAATATGTGACTTTAGCAAGGAACAGTGTAGCTCCCTGAAGATGATCTTAGGATCGAAACATGTTGGAGCGAATTTAAATGTTTTAATGTAAAAATTTTATGTATGTGCATTAGTTGGTGTGTTAATTAATTGGCTAGTGAGATTTTATTTGAGTGGGTGCCGCATGTGAATTGCCATTCCCCCCTCCTTTTTTGTATAACAGTGTCGTCATTACTGCAGAATCCCTCAGCTGAGTGCAGTAATTGCTCGCGTTTTCTCTCAGATTCAATTTCTGAAAACGTTGATCAGATTCTCTCGTCTTAATGACATGGTTTCTCGATGACCACACTTGATGAAGTCCAATTGCAACATAGATACAATTAAGTCACCTAACTAGGAAACATGAGCGATCTCTGCCGAAACCCAGTATGCTCCAGTATTGACAGGATCCACCGCAATCGTACAGCGCTGCAGGAGTGGAGAAAGGAAGGAAAAAAGGAAAGGAAGAAGGACGTAAGGCATGAAGAATGTAAGCAAGGAAAGTGAATTAACTGAGGATTAAAATGAACAAGTCAAAAAAAGGGAAAAGACAAGAGAAAGGAAGAAATGAAGAAGGAAGGCGCGATAGGAATAAAGGAAGCGAAATAGAAACAGATGAAAGCAATTGATTCGGAAGAAACAGGCTAGAGGAAGACCTTGGAATTTAGCTTTCCACACTGATTGTTCGTTAAAGGATCGTGTTGTGCGTCGCACAGGTGGCATTCCTACTGGTCTTGCCGTGACGTCAGGAACTTCGTACAAAACCTGACGTGTGGAATGAATGTGTGCCTGGCCGCCACGGCATGTTCCACTCCTGCTTCGCATCCTGCATACCTCCTGACAATGTTAACCAGACTCTGGTTCATAACAGTTCACATTTTCTCTTCCAATTCTACAGTTTATGAAGCACCATTGTTTTCACTGCTAACAAACAATGAAGCAAAATCCTTTTTAAGAATTTAAGAGTCACGCAGTCAAGGAGTTGCCCAACTTCTGCGGAACCCCGAATACTTAATACCGTGTTTGCTGGTTACAATTGTGATTCATTCCAAACTTATACATCTTGTTTCTTTAATATTCATTTTAATATTATCCTCCCATTGACGCGTATTCTCAATGGTCATTTCCAGTCAGGTTTTCTGACTAATATTCACAAAGCAGGTGCAATTTCCAGCGACTTTCGTACAAGCTGCTCAGTTTTACAGTTTCGAATGAGGTACAGCAATAGTATGGCAGCTGAACGAGCGGGAATGTTAGCAGAAACTTTCGTAGTTTGTCTGAAGGAAGTGTCAGCATGGCTGGTCGCCGTCTGACATTCGAAATTGTTGAACCTCCCGTTTGGAAGCTTCACCGCCTGAACCGGTTTTGTAGGCATGTCGCAGAAATACGTTGCCATGCATTATGCTGTTATGAAATAAGAATGCTGGATTTAACGTACTGTACCAGGTACTAAGGTGGCAACCAGGACAGCTGCTGTGTCTTTTCTAATAGCTTTCCCCATTATTTTCTTTGCACGTCGCAAAATTGAATGGTAAATTCTTGAGGCAAGCATTTAAATAATGCACCGCCGGCTGTACGTTATGTATATTCTGTGAGGCTAGAAAACAAATGTGATCGCACCTCATGTTGTTCGAAAGAAATAACGTGTATGATGATTTGGATTGCCTCGAAATTCAGACGAAATTTGTGAGCTGCCATGGTGTCCGCCATGATTTGTTACGTGTACAAATTACGTTACACTCAGACTCGGACAAACAGCGGTGATGCTTTACATGGTCATGTGTGAAGTTACAACTGTTGGGTCTGCTAAAATTGTAGTAGTACATCGCCTGTTTAATGGAACGTATGTCTTTTATCGCTGCCTTAAATTATCCCACGAATTTAGTAAGAATGCTAATTTATGGCCAAATTTGTGGAACGTACTCCGCCTGCGTCCACTTTCTGTAATTTGTGGAACGTACTCCGCCTGCGTCCACTTTCTGTAATTTGTGGAACGTACTCCGCCTGCGTCCACTTTCTGTAATTTGTGG
>Ga0131853_10015244_pt1 | contig 14066 bp, 11 predicted proteins | sample TergutLab28metaG_FD_92764 | JGI IMG/M metagenome (GOLD analysis project Ga0131853, IMG submission 92764) | Labiotermes labralis P1 segment gut microbial communities from Petit-Saut dam, French Guiana - Lab288 P1 (version 2) (version 2) | ecosystem: Host-associated > Arthropoda: Insects >... | reverse complement strand
TGGACGAACACAAGAAGCGACAAGAACAGTTAAAAGGGTTTAGTGATGATTTTCGGATATGTGGCGGTCAAGTGCATTTAAGAGATGGCACACTTGACAAGAAAAACACGCTTTACGCCAAAACCGCAGGGCAGAAAAGAATCCGAATACATGACTTTAGGCACTCTCACGTTTCGGTCTTAGCCAATGAGGGTATCAACATACAAGAGATAGCCCGCAGACTTGGACACTCTAAGATTGAAATGACTTGGAATACTTATAGTCACCTGTACCCAAGGGAAGAAGAAAGAGCGGTTGATGTGCTTAACGCAATATAAAAAGCGTACACGATTTTTACACGTTTACGCTAAATGCTAGAGAGAAGCACTGAAACATTTACAACTGAATATACAAGAAAAACCTAGTAATTTAAAGGTTTCTGGCACGGTTATAAATGGCTTGAATACGGTGTGAAAGGGTGTTTTCAGAAGAATCCCTTACCCTCCGTACAAAGATTTAGTCCGTAAAATGGCTAAATCTTTTTTTGCGGTTGGATGTCTGTTGCGGGGATGTGTCGCAACTTCAATCACAACGATCATATAATTTTGGAGGAATTGGCACATGAGGAAAATTGCAAACAAAATATGCGGTGTGTTGCTTTTATTGCTATTAGCAGCAGGGCTTGCCGCTTGCGGTGGAGAACAAAACAATACTGGCGATAATCTAAACCAGCCCACGCTCGAAGAACTATCCGCAACAATAGTAGCCGCAGGGGAGTTTTGGGAAGCTTGGTGGTCGCGAAATGGAGTTTTTTCATGGGAACACATTGATGATTCCAGGTCTAACTTTCAACCCTTTAATGAAGATGTAGCCCCAGTGCACCACCCTGTTTCAAGGGGTTTTAGCGCGCTTTTACCATCATCGGGGTTTGTAAGCCTTAGCGATATTGGTAATCACCTACTACAATTTTACACGCAGTCATGGGTGGATAGTGGGCAGTTTGCTGAACCTTTGGTTACGGCACAATTTATGGGAGAGGAGGTCCAGCGTTTTGGCTGGACCAATGCTTTCGAGCTATATGGCGACAGGCTGTACATTTTTACATGGAATGAGAGCCAACCACGTCCCAATTGGCGTACTGCAACCCACACCCTCATCGAGCAAGAGGGCAATCGGGCAATCGTCGAAACGGTTGTATCAACGTCCATGTACGGATTTGATGGTGGCGGCACAATGCCAACAATAACATACCGTTTTACCTTCATAGACGGAAGAATTGACAGCGCATACGGACGTTGGCATGAAACCTACTCATTACAGGATTACCAAGTATGGCAAGGATTTTATGCGCCCATTAGCGGGATGGAAGACGCACGGCTTTTCATCTACCGGGCAGAAGATGTTTTCCTTGGAAGTTTTGATGCGGTTCATTCAATAGAGTACCCCAACTTTAGGGGGCTTTCTGCTGAACATGGGCAAGTGATACTTATTGGCGCAATACAGACCATTTACAATGTTTCGCTGGTTACTATTGAAAATATTTTTGATAATGTTTTAAATCAAGATGGTTTCACGATTACGGACGAATTTTGGATTACAGAAACCCTTCAACCGGGCGAAGGTATTACCATTTCTGACTATATAAGCGTTGATATATTGCCTTTGAGCGGGATTACATTTACCACTGCGCCGGGAGAGCGGCACTTTTTCGTCATCAACCACGACAATAGCGATAGCCCTCATTGGTTTGTGTTGTTGGATATTACAGGACAGATATTGGCTGGATAATAAAGTAATCAAAAAATAAGGAACAAGCGCCTGCGGCGGTTTTGATTTTTAACTATCAAAGCAGCCGCTTTTTTTGTGGCAGGTGGCGGCATGAGAAGGGTGTCAGGGTCATTATTGTGGATAATCTGCCAACAACTACATAAAATTATGAAAATGTTGTAGAAAATTGTTTCTAAATGCAGTACAATGAAAATATATGGTAGAAACATCCCAAAATAAAATTTCAAGGAAAATATTATGATATATTACCCAATCACATTTTTGCCAATATACAAAGAAACCGTGTGGGGCGGCGACAGGCTGGCCCAACTATTTGGCAGGACGCTCCCGTCAAATAATATTGGGGAAAGTTGGGATGTGTCGTGCCGCCCACATGAAATGAGTGTAATAGAAAATGGCCCTTGGGCAGGCTGTTCTTTGGAAAGATACATCGCAGCAAATAAGGAATATGTTTTAGGTAAACGCTTGAAAAATTGCAAAGATTTCCCGTTTTTGATTAAACTCATTGACGCAAATGATGCCCTGTCAATACAAGTTCATCCGGGGGGCGAATATGGCAAAAGCGAAGTATGGTACGTACTGGCTCCCCCCACCGGCGGGCATTTAATTATAGGGCTTAAACCTGGCATTACCCGCGAAGCTTTAGCCGCCGCTTATGAAAACGGAACAATCGAACACTGTCTAAACCACCTGCCCGTTAAAACAGGCGATATTGTTAATATCCCTGCAGGGTTAGTGCATGCGCTTACGCCCGGGGTTGTTGTGGCAGAAATTCAGCAAAATTCGGACACAACGTATCGCATATACGACTACGGCAGGCCGGGGCTGGACGGTAAACCTCGCCCGCTTCATGTGCAAGATGCCTTGGCCGTTTCTGACTTTGAAGGGAATGCGGCTGTGCCCTTTACCGGAGAAAGCATTAAAATAGGCGAAAATGAATTAACACATTACAACTGTAACGAATATTTTGCCGTTACAAAGTACGACCTCGCTGAACCCCTTACAGAAAAATCGAACCTTATGGCATTTTCAATTTTCACATGCGTGGGTGGACACGCTGTTATTAAAACAGATTCTATGGCAGTGGAAATTCCCTTGGGGCGTTCCGTATTTATCCCGGCAAGGATGGGCGGATACAGCATAACGCCCAAAGGCGAACATGCAATTTTGTTAAAAAGTACGCCAATCGAATGAAAGGGCTGATTCGGAATGAAGATGGCAAAAGTATCCGACAAACATTTTGTATTGGAAAAGATTACAAAATACCTGCAAGAGGACATAGCTCCATCCCGTTATACCGGGCAAGTTACTATTGAAAACTGGCAACTTGCCGAATATCATTCCGAATGCGCCCCGCATAGCATTGCTGATTTTAAAAATATCCCGGATCAAAATTTCAAACCCATAGGCCAAAACGACCGCTGGGGCGGCAAAGACCGCACAGCCTGGTTTAAAACCACCATAACCGTACCGGAAAGCTTCAAAAATTGTACAGAAAAAGTAGGCCTTCGCATTATTTGCGGCATTTCTGAGAGGGGCAGATATAGCACAGAAAGTCTGCTGTATGTGAATGGCAAAGCCGTCCAAGGTTTTGATCCCAACCATTCGGAAGCATTTTTAGACCCCCGCTTTTTAGAAAGCGGCAAGCTTGATATTGCAGTTAAAGCATGGTGTGGACTCAACACATCGCTCAAGGTTATGGGCGAAACTACCATGTTTAGACACCACCAAATTACAGACGAATTTTATTTCCTGGCAAAAACCGTTTGCGAAATGGTTCCTCTGCTTGGCGAGAATGACTTGAGGCGAATCAAGCTTCACCGCCTTTTGCAAGACACTTTCAAAGAAATTGATTTCCTGCATTACAGAAAACCTGAATACTACCATTCGATAGAAAATGCCCTGTCATTCCTGCGGGAAGGGTTAGCAAAATTACGTAACCCGGAGGTTAAGCCAACCATCCATGCGGTCGGGCATTCCCATATCGATATGGCATGGTGGTGGCGCATATGTCACACCCGCGAAAAAGCTTCGCGTACTTTTGCAACGGTACTCAATCTTATGCGTCAATATCCAGACTATTATTTCATGCATTCCTCTCCGCAGCTTTACAAATTTTTGGAAGAAGACCACCCCGAAACCTTTGCCCAAATTAAACAAAAAGTTGCCGAAGGCCAATGGGAGGCCACGGGCGGCATGTGGGTAGAGGCAGACACCAATGTCACAAGCGGGGAATCTTTAGTACGCCAATTTTTATATGGGATGCGCTACTTCAAAAATACTTTTGGGCAATATTCCAAGGTATTGTGGCTGCCGGATGTATTTGGCTATTCTGCTGCCCTGCCCCAGATAGCAAAAAAGGCGGGCATAGAGTCGTTTATGACCACAAAAATAAGCTGGAACCAATACAACCACTTCCCACATGATACATTCCTTTGGCGTGGCATAGATGGTACAGAGCTGTTTACCCATTTTATCACTACTTCCTCAAACTCATGGTTTTATACCTATAACGGACTGTTGGATGCCAAAGAAATCCCCGGTATTTGGCAGAATTACAAACAAAAAGAATTGAACAGCGATTTGCTTCTTTCATACGGCTATGGCGACGGCGGCGGCGGGCCCACACGCGAAATGTTGGAGGCGCGCCGTGCTATGGAAGATATCCCCGGCATCCCATATGTAAAACCCAACAAGGTGGAGCCTTATTTTGAAGCGCTCACAAAAACCTTGCAAAATGAAACACTTGAAGTATACGATGGCGAATTATATTTCGAATTCCACAGGGGCACCTATACCTCCCAGGCATATAGCAAAAAAGCCAACAGGCGTATAGAAAATATGCTGCGCAATCTGGAATTTATACGCATATTGGGGGATAAACTGTCCGGCACCAATACCTACCCCAAAGCAAAACTTGATGAAATTTGGGAAAGGGTATTGCTCCTTCAATTTCACGACATTATCCCCGGCACTTCCATCAATGAAGTATACAAAGACAGCCGGGCAGACTATGAAAAAATGTTCGTGGACTGCGACAATTTGCTTGCGGAAGGCGTAAATACCATTAACGACACCTTGCAACTAAACCAGAATTCCATAGTGGTTTACAATACGTTAAGCTGGGTAAGGGATGCGCTGGTATTTGTGCCATTTTCTGAATTAGTCAGCGATAACACGGCCTTTATGGATGGTGAGAAACAGATGACCAGCCAAAAAGCAGATGGCGGGTTACTGGTGTGCTTCGAAAATCTGCCCCCTATGGGATACAAATCTTTTGCGATAAGTACAGCAAAAAACGAAAATAAATACGACACACAAGCATCTGCTACGAAGGTAGAAACCCCCTACTACATCGCCCGGCTAAACGATAAAGGCGAATTTACGTCCCTTTACGACAAACTTCAAAGACGCGAAATTGGCAAGAGCAACCTGAACGTACTGGAAGCCTTCGAAGATAAGCCGCTTAGATACGATGCATGGGATATTGATGTATTCTACAAAGAAAAACCATATGCCGAATACTTCACCTGCAAAAGTGTTGAAGTCGTTGAACAGGGCGCATTACAAACCGTACTACGCCGCAAGCTCACATTTAATAGCTCGTCAGATATTTGTCAGGACATTATTTTTTACGAAAATAACCCGCGCATAGATTTTAAAACTTTTGTGAACTGGAATGAAAGCCAGGTATTGCTCAAGGTTGCATTCCCATTGAATATTCGCACCACCACTGTCCGATACGATATCCAATTTGGACACATCGAGCGCAGCAACCACTCCAACGATGTTACCGACTTTGCGCAATTTGAAGTATGCGGGCATAAATGGGCAGATGTTTCCGAGTCGGGTTATGGGGTGGCATTGCTTAACGATTGTAAGTATGGTTATGATTGCAAAGACAGCGTTTTACGTTTGTCCCTGATAAAATCCCCTATTTCGCCCGACCCTGTGGCAGACCGGGGCGAATACAGCTTTACGTATGCACTATATCCGCACTTGGGGAGCCATATAAATTCGGATGTCGCACAAGAAGCCACAGCGCTTAATGTCCCTGCTTTGGCATATGAAGTGAGGAAAGCAGGCAGGACCCCATTTGTTACATCTTCTATGTTTAAACTGGTGTATTCATATGGTTTAGAGGTGTACGCCAACATTATTATCGACACTGTAAAACGTGCGGAAGATGATGATTCTATGATTATTAGAATCGTTGAAATTAGCAATTGTTTGGAAAATGATGTTTATCTTCTTTTTAATGATGCGTTGGATATAACAGGCGTGGAAGAAGTGAACTTACTGGAGGAAACTTTGCAGGCTTGTGAAATTGTGAGCCCCTGCATGGATGTTGACGATTATATAGGCTACAGCAGGGCGGTTAAATTTGATATTTCATCTTTCGAGATCAAAAGTTTCAAAATAATGTTTTAAGATAATATCATGGGCACATTCTGCACTGTTAGCTTTATGTTCTGAAATACTTACAATTTGTACAGGATTTACTCATGCACGTAAACTATGTAGTATAATGCACATAGCTGTTAAAATTTCCACAAAAAAGTTGCAAAACGCAGAAAAATACTTTATCCATCGTCAAAAGCTCGAAACACGAAGATTTTTGTCCTATTTCCAACTGACTATTCAGTAGAGACAAGAGAAAGGAAGCGGGATTTCCGTAAGATACTTATGCATAAAACAGAAAAAAGAGTAAATTTTAGCTTAAAATACTTCTTATTTGATATGCTTATCCTTACATTTTCTTTTGTGGTAGCATATTGGGTAAACCCAACTTATATTTCCGGCTATTACATCGGTTGGTACATTGTATTGTTGGTTTCTTTTAATATTGTGTTTTTTCTGTTCATGATGCTATCCAGAATGTATAGCAAGTCTACGCTTTTTTTCATAGACAGGGTGATGGTAAATACGTCGTTATCTTTGTTCGGAACAACAACTATGATTTTTATGTTCCTGTTCATGTCATATAACACGATTTTTAGCCGCATATTTTTATTTATTTTTGTCTCAACCAGTTTTTTGCTATTGAATTTGGAGAAGTTAATAATGTTGAGTGCAAAAAAATACTCCGAGTCAAAAATAAAAATTATTTATGTAGGGGGAATGCGATTATACGACGAATTCGCCAGGCACTCTCAAACATCAGCGTTTGACTTTAATGTTTTGGGTTATGTGAGTATCGACGGTGAAACTATGGATGGTTTAACTTGTCTAGGACATTTAGAGGATTTTGAAACGATACTTAAAAATAACCCATGTGACCATGTTGTATTTACCCAATCCTTATCTGAAAAACCAGAAATAGAACATTATCTGAACGTGGTTAGCGAAATGGGTATCATATCAATAATACTTTTAGACGTGTACAGGCCCACTACCACCAAATGGTATGTTGGTAGTTTGGGAGGGTTTCCCATGCTTACGTACTATAATCACATGACACTAGACCCGATTGCGTTGGCTGTAAAGCGTGTAATAGATATAATTGGAGCATGTATCGGCATTTTGCTTACACTGCCACTTATGGCGGTAACTGCTATAGCCGTAAAGATAGAATCTCCGGGGCCGGTTATATTTAAGCAGGTGCGCGTTGGGCAAAACGGGCGCAGGTTTAACATATATAAATTTCGGTCGATGTACAAAGATGCCGAGGAGCGCCTGGCCGAGCTAATGGATAAAAACGAAATGGGGAGCGATGGCAAGATATTTAAAATGAAAAATGACCCCCGTATCACCAAGGTCGGAAAATTTATCCGAAGTACAAGCATAGATGAGTTGCCGCAGTTTTTTAACGTTCTTATTGGCAGCATGAGCTTAGTGGGCACACGCCCACCAACAATAAGCGAAGTGGAAAGATATGAAAGACAGCATTACAGGCGCATTAGCATTAAGCCAGGCATAACAGGTATTTGGCAAACAAGCGGGCGAAATGAGATACAAGACTTTGAAAAAATCGTGCAAATGGATGTTGAATATATAGAGAAGTGGTCTATACTGCTTGATTTCTTTTTGATAATGAAAACTATAAAAGTGCTTGTGAGTAAAAACGGTGCGTATTAGGGGAATGTTAAATGATATTTGTTACACTTGGCACACAAAAGTTTCAGATGAACAGGCTTCTTAAACTTGTTGACGGGTTATTTTCCGACATGAAACTACACAAGCAAGTCATTGCGCAAATTGGGCAATCAAATTATGAGCCAAAACATTTCGTATTTCACAAATTTTTAGAGAAAGAAGAATTTGTCCGATACATTTCTCAGGCAGAAATTGTGATAACACAAGGTGGGGTGGGAGCGATAATGACTGCGCTTAAATTCAAAAAGCCAACGATAATAGTCCCGCGCCTTGCAAAATATGGCGAGCATGTTGATGACCACCAGCGAGAGATTGCACATGCGTTTGCAAAAAAAGGTTATGTAATTTGCTGCGACGATGGCGACAATTTGGAAAAACTGATAGCGGAGTGTAGCGATAGGCACTTCCCGGAATATATATCGCAAACAAATAAAATAACGCATCTTATAAACGATTACTTAGAAAATTAGAGGGTAACATGATAAAAGTAAGTGTGATTGTTGCGGTTTATAATGCAGAAAAATATCTCGAAAAATGCATAGACAGTTTACTTGCACAGACTCTGGCTGAAATTGAGATTATTGCGATAAACGATGGTTCCAGCGACTCTTCTCTAGACATATTAAAAAGCTATGCAATAAAGTCCGCGAAACTTAAATATTTTACAAAGTCAAACGGCGGTGCGTCAGATGCGAGAAATTACGGGCTTGCACATGCAAATGGCGAATACATCGGATATTTAGATTCAGATGACTTTGTAGATTCGGATATGTATGAACTCATGTATAATAAGGCCAAGGAAAACAATAGTGACATTGTAGAATGTAACCTGCATCATATTTTTGCCAATGGCGAAGATACGGAAGTGGTAAGCAAGTATTATCAGCCAAGCGAATTATTATGTTTTGGGAGATATGTGGTGTGGAACAAAATCTACAAACGTGAATTACTTATAAAAGCATCGGCGCATTTCCCGGTTGGCGTTATATATGAAGATGTGGCCTTTGTGGCTAAACTCTTACCATATGTGCGAAGCTATGAATATATCGATGCCGCGCCTATTTACTATGTGCAGCGAAGCAATTCTGTCAATAATTCCAAGTCAGAAAAAACGATGGATATATTTATCGTATTGCAGGATATCATTCATTTTTACAAACAAAAGGAGCTCTATCAGCAATATGAGAAAGAGCTTGAGTACTTATACGCACGTATATTATTGTGCAGTTCTTTTATGCGGATGTGCCGCATACCAGACAAATCTATAAGAAAGAAAGTATTAAGGCTAAATTGGCAAGAGCTTATGAATACCTTCCCTAAATGGCGCGGAAACGATATACTTAGACAAGAAAGAAGCAAAAACGCGTTTTTCATGAAAATGCAAAACACAATCAGCTATAGGATACTTAGTATATCCTTCCCTTTTATGTTAAGATTAGGGGCAAATAAAAGCCGCTATGTAAATAACTAGGGCGTGTTCCCACTATAAGAATATACAGATTTGCGAGCCTGGTTTTTCGTAAGTTTGGGCAAGTGATGACGCCGCGTACTAAAAGTACGCAAGGAAGAACTTGTACGAAATAGCGGAAATATAGCAATTTTACTTTAAAACAGGCGAAAACGAGGCGGAAAATCGGCGGCTTCAAGAATGAACCCGGAAGAACCCGGGCGGCGCAAGCCGCTTTCGCGAAGCGAAAGTTCTGACCGTTTTTCGACGAAGTTTGAGTCGATTTTAAAGTTAATTGTCTATATCAGCCGCAAAGGTGTGTATTCGTTAATGGGAACAACGCCCCTAGAAAAGTTGGAGAAACTCGTGCTTATCAGCGTAATTATCCCTGTATATAACGGAGAAAAGTATTTGCAAGCATGTTTGTCATCTGTAAAAGCATGCCCGATAAGGGAGATAGAATGCATCATCGTAAATGATGGCTCTACAGATGAAACCAAGCAAATATGCCGGAAGTTTTCGGAAAAAGATCCGCGCTTCAAGTTAATAAACCGGGAAAATTCCGGTGTTTCCAAAAGCCGTAACATTGGGCTGTCAGAAGCAGTTGGGGATTATGTTTTCTTCCTTGATGCAGATGATTACATTGATAGCCCCAAATGGCCGGAAATTTTAGACCATGCTTCAAAAGCATATGACATGGTCGCATACGGTTACTACAATTTATTTGGTGATTCAAGCACCTCTGTAGAACAATTTCCGGAAAACTGCGACGTAGGAACCGTGCTTTTATCTACAACACTTTTTAATACATGCTGGGGAAAGCTGATACGGCGCGAAATTATTGAAAAAAACAACTTAAATTTCCGAGAAGAATTGAAAACCTGTGAAGATGCAATATTTATGGTAGACCTTGTGCAGAATACAGAGAAATTTCTACTATGTAATACTCCCATCTTATTTTACAGGATACACCCGCTTAGCGTAATGCAAAACACAAAGCTTGAAAATAAAATTGCAGACTTTACTATGCTGTACGAGCGGCGCAGAGCCTATCTTGCTGCGAACTATAACAAAGCTGCGGAGATGGCTATGCACCGGCAGTGTTTTTCTGTTATAACCGATTTATTTAGAGCATATGCCAAAAATCGAACAATATCTGAAATACGCAAAGCATACAGAGTTAGCATTGAAAACACGACTGTTTCTACAATTATGGCAGATACAAACAAAGCAAATTTACCGTTATATAAAAAGTTGGAGTATTTTCTAATGAGCAACGGACATTATCGTTGCCTTGCAGTTTATTTTAAGATAAAAGGGTGGGCTTCAAGGAGGTTTAGCAATCGATTGTGAACGAGATAAAAGGAAGCGGCGAGCAAGAAATAGACAGCTATGGCGAAAATGACAAACTTATGAATGAGGCTATAGCAAATCTTGCGGTAAAAGTCCATGCGTACAAGAGCGAGTATGGAAAAAAAAGCATTGTAATAACAAGCTGCGGCACAGAGAGTGGCACTACTACGATTGCTACCCGTCTTGCCGTGGCTTTGTCGCGGTTTGGCTACGAAACGCTTTTAGTTGATGCAGACTTGCGAACACTTACAAAGGATAAAGATAGAAGGGCAAACCAAGGTTTATGTGATATAATAAGCTACGGTTATGAATTTGACAAACTTATAAAACTCACAACTGCAGACAATTTGAGCTTCATGCCAAGTGGAAATTATACGGGTGACCCCACGCTTTTATTTTGTTCAGACAAAATGTCTGCTTTTATTGATAAAGTATCTGAGACATACGAATTTGTAATAATCGATTGCCCGGCGGTTACAGTAGCACCAGATGCCATGGCTCTGTTTCCGTTAGTTGATGGCATAATATTAGTATGTGCCCTTGATAAGACAAGAAAAGAACAACTGAAAACATCTAAAACCATAATAGAACCATATGCAGATAAGTATTACGGTTTGGTAGTCAATTCTGTGGACGAGCAGCAGTACAAACGCATGATTAAAGAATAAACTTCTATTAGGGTGTATCGACATACCCTAGTATAACTTGAGGGATGGGCAAGCAAAATGGCGGGATTGATAAAAAGATATTTGCAATCTTATGTGATGAAAAAGGCGATGTGCATACTTGCCATTACATTTATGCTTGCAGGGCAAATAATTTCGGCAAATAAAATTGTATACGGCGAGCCTACTATTCCATTGCCCAGCCGCGTTATCATAACGAGTTATTCCATAAGTGGCGGCGGGCTTGTCGCCGGAGAAACCCGCAGGGCAACATTTGTATTAGAAAATACAAGCGTTACCGCTTATATAAGTAGTGTGCTTGTAACCGGGAGAATCGAATCTACAGCACCTGTTTATTTCGTGGGTACAAACCAAGTTTATATCGGCCGAATCCCGCCGGGTGGCAATGTTGAAGTGGTGTTTGAGTATTACACGCAAAGAGTCGATATGGCGGCTGTTGGCAGGGTTTACGCAGGGCTTACAGTGCAGTACGCAGACGAGGCCACCAGGGTTGAGCGCATCAATAACATTACCGTGCACCTGCCTGTTTTACTGGAAGTGAGAACACCCATTAATGAGGAACAGATGCAATGGCAGATGCGAGAACTGTCAAGAATTGACAGCCTGCTATATTCAAGCGTTATGCAAGCATTATACTTAGGCATAATTGTTTTTTGCGTGATTTGGATCGTTTTGTTAATACTTTTTAAGTTCGGTATTTTGAAGCGCAGGTAGGAAAAAAAGCGACGGGCAGCGCCCCATTAAATTAAAAAGGAGTGAGAGCAAATATGCATGACCTTACATTCGATGATGTAAAGGCATTAATACTCGCGCTATTTAAAAATAAATTGCTCATATTCCTTTTTGCGCTAACCGGCCTTTGCGCAGGTTTATTATACTCGGCTAGGCAACCTGTTGTTCATATATATGGCGCAACAGCAACGGTAAGTATAGTTGGGCAAAGTAATATTTCAGGCGGTACAATTTTAACAAACTATGTAGACATGATAACAAGTTATCGCGTAATAGAGCATGTAGTAGAATTGCTTGAAGCAGAAGAGCTGACAGCAAATCAGATTCGGCGTATGACATCCACGGCATCACGCGGCAATTCGCACATACTGGAAATATCTGTGCGCAATCAGTCTCCGCAGCTTGCTATTTTAGTGGCAAATGCTATGGCGGAAAGCTTCGTGAGGCAAGTTTCTATTGTTACGGGCAATAATTCGTTACAAGTGCTTGATTTTTCACGCTCGGCAAATATTGTATCAAGTAACAGAAACGAACGGATAAAATTATTTGCTCCTTTTGCCGCCTTTGTTGTGGGATGTGCATTTATTATGGCTGTTGAGCTATCATCAAAAAAATTACGCTTAGTTAAACAATGTGTGACCGACCCTCGTGAGTTGTTGGCTGTTATCCCTAAATCAAAAAGGAAAAAATAGATTTCTTGCATAAGTCTAATGATCGGAGGGGTACATGTTGAAAAAGAAAATATGTTTTGCTGCATCTTCCGGGGGGCATCTGGAGGAAATTTCCCGGCTCTCAGGGGTCAAAACTGGCAGAGAGTGTTTTCTTATAACCGAAAAAGGCATTTCTGAAACTAACTTCTGCGATAAAGTTTACTATGTCAATCAGATAAACCGCAAACAATTCACATTTTTGCCCGCATTCATTCGGCTTTTTTGTAAATCGCTTAGTATATTGCGCAAAGAAAAAGCCGACTGTATTATAACAACAGGGGCGCTCATGGGCTATCCTGTCGCACTTGCTGGTAAATTTCTGGGGAAAAAAGTTATTTATATAGAATCATTTGCACGGGTCGACTCTGCCTCACTAACCGGGCGGCTCATGTATCCTATTGCCGATTTATTTATCGTACAATGGGAAGAAGGGCTTAAATTTTTCCCCAAAGCTGTTTACGGCGGAGGGATATTTTAATGGTGAAAGTCAGCATTATCATACCTGCATATAATGTTGCGGGGTATATAGAGCCCTGTTTAGATAGTATAATAGCACAAACGTTCACAGACTATGAAGTGATTGTTGTAAACGATGGCTCGACAGATAACACAGGAATTATATTAAACGAATATGCAAAGCGTGATGCCCGCATTCGCGTAATTCATAAGCAAAACGATGGAGTATCTGCGGCACGCAACGATGGAATTTGTGCGGCAAGCGGTGAATATTTCCTATTTTTTGACGGCGACGATTTTATAGAGCTCTATACCGTAGCCCAGCTTGTAAGCACTATACAAGAAAAAAATGCAGATGTATTGATATATGGCTACCATCGCTGGCAAAATGGGCATATAACACAAACCTGCTTGCCAGTGTTTAAAGAGGGAATGTACGAAGGCGATGACATTGTGCCGCTGCTCATTTCACGGTTTGTGGGGTTTTCCCACAAAGGTTTAAATAAATGGATTAAAGGCGATAAAGATGGACTATATGTAGAAAACCCGGCGTTGTGGCGATGTATTTCAAAGGCCAGTATTATACACACTAACGAGCTAAAGTTTGACACAAACCTAAAAATTGGCGAAGATACCGTGTTCATTTCGGATTTATTAAGCTGTGCCAAGCGTTGTTATGTGTTGCACAAATGCTATTATTATTTGGTTTATAGGGAATCGTCTGCCATTGCCACCTACAAAAATGATGCATTAAAGAAGCTGGATGGCAAACAGCGGATAAATGCGGCGCGGGCAGAGCTTACACATAGGATTTTAAGC